>Ga0210408_10005669_pt1 | contig 10928 bp, 7 predicted proteins | sample IncBWH4MmetaG_FD_155471 | JGI IMG/M metagenome (GOLD analysis project Ga0210408, IMG submission 155471) | Forest soil microbial communities from Barre Woods Harvard Forest LTER site, Petersham, Massachusetts, United States - Inc-BW-H-4-M | ecosystem: Environmental > Terrestrial > Soil >... | reverse complement strand
TGGTAAGTCTTGGCCGCGATCCTTTCAATGTCGGGGATCACGAATTGCAATTCGGCAGTGGTCTTAATGCACTTGATTCGAACGTCCCCTGCATACTCGTTCAGGAATCTCTTGGCCTGCCATTTCTGATTCCTGCGCACTTTTGCGGATAGATCTTGATGGAACTTCTCGACGCTGGCCGGCACAGTCATGCTTCGATGGGCTTGGAAAGCGACGAAATGATCACGGCTACTCCGTGGCGACGCGCTCGTTAATAATCCAAGCAGTGGAGCATCTTTTTTCAGAAGCATAAAGAACGCTGCTTCTGCTTCCCCTTTTTTGAGGCATGCGAGTACTTCGTCGACGAGACGACGACTAGTGTCGGCATTTATATTTCCCAACAGGCCAGCGTAAACGAATCCCATGACTCGAGCTCCCGGCCTGAACAGCGTCTTGTAGCCGATCTTGAACTCGACTGGGCGGTGCGCGACCCGTCCCACCAGCATGCACTCGGGCTGTCCATCGCGGTTGACAACAATAATGTAGGGGCGCGGGTTGCCTGCTTCATTCCGCAGGTTCATCAGAAAGAAATCGATATCGGAGTTAGGATGAGTCGACCAGTTTTCCCATACCGGCCGAATCTCCTCGATTTCCGTGAGAGTGCGAATGACCCTGGTCGTGATTTCACCGGGCGCTGGCAGGCACCCCACCGAGGTTGGGTCCTTCGGTTCCTTCAACGTGATTTCAGCTTGTGCGTTCATTGAAAACTCGGGAGAACGATCTGCTTCTTGGGGGCCAATGATGGTTATAGATTGCGATCGACGGTAGCCGAACACAATCCGTTACCCGTGCTCGATGTCGATTCTTGGTTACTGGGGCACACTCTCAGGCACGACCGGGTCCGTAGTCACGGTTGACAGGACGAGTTCTTTCTCGGCGGCAACAACGGCTGGCACGGTCATTCGGATTGCGACTGCCGTGCCGATCATGGCCAGCAACATATACCAATTGACGACGTTCTGGTCGAAATAGCTGATCGACATGAAACTGGCCGCATGCGCGAAAAGTGCGGCTCCCAATGCCCAGACCAGACGCCGCTCATCGCCTCCGTGGGTGGCGGGTAGGCGTCGCACTGTCCGTCCCACAGCACGGAAACAGAATACGATAATGAGAATGAAGAGGATCATCGCAAACAGCCCGCCGTTGACACCTTCCCAGACGTACTGATTCGTGATGTCCCACATGTTCTCGTCTGCCCAAGCAATAGTTGATTTTGTCCCCAAAAGCCACCAATCAGAAAAGTGGTGGACGAACTGGTCGATGAGTAGCGCCCGATGGTCGCCGGTCGATCCAGAGAAGATGTTTACCCGCTGGATGAGGTACCACACGGGAGCTTTCATGACCAACGCAAGGCTTATGAAGCCGAGGAGCGCCCCCCAGCGGATTAAGGGCATGTATTTCCGAAACCACCACAAACCCATCGCGAAACTGCCGGCCATGAAAGCCATGAGGGGTCCGCTGGAGCCGGCAGTGGCCGTGATCGTTGCCGAAGAGAGCACACCCGCGAATGCCAGCCATTTGTATTTGCGCCCCTGCCACCACAGCGAAACAAAGAAGGGCAGTAGCGTGGCTCCGAAAGTGCCGGCCAGGATAGGATGGCCGAACGGTCCCTGGCAGCGTAGTGTGCCCCCTCTCAGTTCAGTGATGGCCCGCACACCGCCGAAAACTGCAAACGCATTCCGTTCGGTCACGCGTTCCACAAGCATTGCCAATGCCAGAGGAATGATCACAATGGCGGTTATGGCGAACAATCGCTTAATGTCGTCCAGGTCGCGCAGAAGGAATCGGAACAGAAAGTACATTCCAACCACGTTGTAGCCGAAGCCCAAGCGGTTTACGAACTCCTCGGACGTCTGCCATAGCAGCGAATGGGTGATGATGGCCACCATCACCCATGCGAGAACGGCCTTGTCGATCGAGTTCAGGCGCAGTCGCCGAATTTCGCTGCGCAGTACCAGGCGGATCCAGCCGAACAGCACCACGATGCGCATCACGGTGAAGTGTAGTCCACCCACCACGACCACCTGTCCCAAGGTCATGAAGCAGGTAACGACAATGATTGGCAGGAGCGCATACCGCCGAGGCAGCGCAAGCATCAAGACTCCCGTCCCGAGTAGTACGATTAGTCCAATCGTATTGAGACTGGTAACGTCTTCAGGAGTCATGGGTCTGTTTAGAGAGCGGCACGGTCACAGCTGATACTGCGCGTGTCCCGCTGGACTGGTTGCTTCGCCCAGCCTTCTAGGCCAAGCGCCCAACGGAGAACATCAAACCACTTCCTGGCAGCGTTGTAGATGGCTTGTGATTGCAACAGGCCCACGGTAAGGACGAACGCCGCACCCAGCAGGAACAGTCGGATTGAGGCTGCGACTGCCATGGATACCCGGTATAGGGCCCCTTGATAGCGTCCCTGGGTCGATCGAATGAATTCGTACAGTGACTGCTTCATCATCACGGCAGAGAAACGGGTCTCCGCCACACCTGAACTGCGACCTCCGTGGTGGACGACCTGGACGGCACCTATGTATTTCACTGTCCAGTCCGCTTGTTTGACCTTGTAGCAGAGGTCGGCATCCTCGGCGTACATGAAGTACCTGGTGCTGTATCGGCCCACTTGTTCGAACACCGTACGCCTTATCATCAGACATGCCCCGGAAATGACATCCACGTCCACAGGAGTGGTGCCGTCTCTCCAGAGGGGAGCGGTACCCCACATTCTTGCGTGCGGGAAGAGCGATCTCAGGAACTCCGCATCCAGAAGCTGGTTCCAGACGGTCGGGAGGCTCTGGACGCAACTGGTCTGTATCGAGCCGTCCGAGTTGAGCAGCTTGCATCCGACGACACCGCACGCTGGAGTCGAATCGAGCGCAGACACCATGGCTTCCAGAGCGGTGCCGAGAATCTCCGTGTCGGGATTAAGGAAGAGAATGTTTCGCCCACTGGAGTACTCAAAAGCGGCATTATTCGCGCTGCCAAAACCCACATTTGCGGCGCTTTCAACGAACTTCACGTCGCGGAATTCGTTTTCGACCAGGTCACGAGCGCCGTCGAAGCTCCCATTGTCAATGACGATCACTTCGAACTGGAACGGACGCGGTTTTTGATAGATCGTTTCCAGGCAACACCTGAGAAACGCCGCAGAATTCCAGTTAACGATAATGATGGAGAGGTCCACGCTTGGCCTAGGCTCGAAGAAATCTTTGATGCCACAACTCAAACGAAATCAGCAGATAAATGTGCCGCAAATAATTCTGATTGCCCAACTCATGCTGGGATACGAGCGTACGAATATAGTCCTGGTTGAAATAGCGGCGTACTGCAGAATGATCGCTGAGTAAACAGTCCCCCACGTAACGGCGCATGCTGGCGCGCAACCAGCGGTCAACTGGATTGGCAAATCCCTTTTTCTTTCGACGTATGACGTCGCGAGGCAACCACTTTCTCAGGGCATTCTTGTGTAAATACTTACCCCGAAGCCCCTTGAGCTTGAAGCCTGGCGGAAGTGACTCGACAAACTCAACAATCCGATAATCGAGGTATGGGACGCGCGCTTCGAGGGAGTTCGCCATTGCGGTCTTGTCGGCCACCATAAGGAGGTCATCTGGCAGATTGGCTCGCGTGTCGATGTACAGCATCTGGCTAATAGGATCCAATCCAGCGACATCACCCTGGAGGGGGCCAAGAGCCTCGCGGGCCTCGATGCCGTTGGCCGAGACTTCGTGCAGGATCCACGGTTGAAAGAGGTTTCCCTTCATGGCGGAAGTGTAAAACGAATAGATCTTTACGAATCGCGAAAGCAGGTCAATTTCATCGAGCGATTCGGCGGCGCGCCGGAGTTTTTCGTTCCGCACAAATCGCTCAACCAAAGGTCGAACCATGCGATCAGTTACAAGATTGGGCAATCGTGAGTAATACTGCGATAGCTTGACCCCCCTGTAGCGATCGTACCCCGCCCATGGCTCGTCCGCCCCCTGGCCCGCTAGCGCCACTTTTACTTTGCGACTAGCGATTAGACTAACAAAGTAGAACGCGGCAGCGGACTCGTTGCCAACTGGCTCTTCCAAATCTCCAAGGTAACGTTCGTAATATTTCTCATAATCCTTCGGGCCGACGATCATCTCGGTATGGTCGGCGCCATACTGATTTGCGATCTGCCTTGCGTCGTCTGTTTCATTCGATTTTTCCCCTTCCTCAAACCCAATGGTAAACGTATGGACAGGCTGGTTCACATACCCGCCCATAATTGCTAACAACGCCGACGAATCAATGCCAGAACTCAGAAACAACCCAACGGGTACATCACTCCGCATCTGCAGCCGTACTGCGTCCTCCAGTAATGACTGGTACGTCTCGACTGCTTGTGCTTCGTCAATCCGGGCCTTTACTCTTGGTTTATTGCTCCAATAACGGCTGATTTTTATCCCGCCAGAATCCACAACCATCAGGTGTGCTGGAGGCAATTTGTTAATACGGTCGAACAACGTCCCTGGCGACGGTACGTATCGCAGGGTGAATAGCTGGCTCAATGCTCTCAGGTTGACTTGTTTTGGACATTCCGGGTCAACCAACAGGGCCTTGATTTCAGACGCAAATAGCAGTCGCTTCCCTAATACTACATAGTAAAGAGGCTTCACTCCTAAGTGGTCCCGAGCTAAGAATAACTGTTTCTGCTCATCATCCCACAAAGCAAAGGCGAAGATACCATTGAACCGGTTGACGACGTCGAGACCCCATTGCTTGTATCCGTGAATGATGACTTCCGTGTCGGATCGAGTCCGAAATATATGGCCACATTTGCTCAACTCTTCCCTTAGTTCTACGAAGTTATAGATTTCGCCGTTAAACACCACTTGTAGTTTGCCATCCTCACTCGAAAGAGGCTGGGCGCCGCCTTCGAGATCAATGATGCTCAAGCGGCGATGACCGAGACCGATCGAGCCGGACACGTAGCTTCCAGAGCCGTCCGGGCCCCGATGGCTAATCGCAGAACTCATCCTGTCGACCAATGGTTGATTGGCAGGCGCACCGTCGAGGTTGAACACTCCACAAATGCCACACATAGGATTTCGCCTGGTGCTAAGTTGTCCAGCTAAGAATTCTGTTCATCCGCTCTACTACCCTTCGGTTGAGCATGTGGCGATAAAAACCAGCCTCTTCGTCAGTGACCTCCCGAGGAATCCCCGAGAGAAATGGGCCAAAGAAACCTACCAACATCATGAGCCCGCCCAAGACGAATGGCCGTCCATGCCAGCACCGATGCAGAACTTTGAGCATTAGAAAGAACGTGTTCCCGCCGGTCAGGTAGTAGATCTGTCCGTGCATGCGGTTGGTTTCGAGCGGCCCGGCGGCCGAACCTTCAGTTCTAAGGTGGCGGAAAGTGATGTCGGTGAAATGGCAGCTTTTCCATCCCTCCATCTGTGCGCGGATTTCGTCGACTGTGTCCCAGCCGCGTTGCGGAATAAACCCACCGATTTGCCGGAAGCACTCAGCACGCAAGATTTTCGATGCGCCGGCGGCATGGTATTCGGGCATGGTGACCGCCATCCATTTGCCGTCTTTCGCTTCCAGATACGTGCCGGAGGCTATGCCCAGTTCACCATCGCTATCAAATCGCGACAGCATACGCTCAAAATAATCCTGCGGAAGCTCCAGATCGCAGTCCAGTTTGACGACGTAATCGAAAGGCGTGTCCTCGATCAGTTTGTATCCTGCGGCGAACGCTTGTATCTCCGTGAGCCCGAGCTGCCGTTCGCCAGAGCGCTCAATCCTCAGGGACGTAATCCAGGGATACTCTTCCCCATATCTTTGTAAGATTTGCGGGGTCTGGTCACGAGATCCGTCATCGACGATTACCCAGCGTGACGGGCGAACGGTCTGGTGGAGGACAGTTTCGATTGTCCTCTCGAGATATTCTTCCTCATCCCTTACAGGCGAGATGATTACGTAGTTGTGGGCCAAGGTTGATGCCATTTCCGGATCTCTGATCGAATTACCTTGCTTGCGTACTGGACGCTGTGAAACCAGTCATATCCGCCCTCCAGCTTTACCTGAAACAGCGCCAGATCGTCCGCGTCGTTGACAGGAAGCCGTTTTAGAAAGAAATCGTGATCGGTTGAAGCAGCACGCCCTACGATCGTCGAAACGCCGTTCGTGTAGCCACATTCCGCTAACGTTTCTCTCAGCCGCTGTGCAAACCGGTGGTCCTGTTCCGGAAAAGCGTATGGGTACGAAAACGAATGCACGGGAGAACCAAGCGCTTGTTCGATAGCTTCCTTCGAGTCTTGCAATTCACGTCTTTGTTCCGTGGGTTCTGAAAGGTGTAATTGAGGATGGGTTGCCGTGTGCGATCCAAATACGACTCCGGCAGCATTCAACTCGCGTACCTGGTCCCAGGTCAGACAATACTTCCCCTGGAATCGCTGCGCCGATTTACCGATGTAGGATGTCGGCAGAAACATAGTTGCGGAAAATCCATACTGCTCCAAGATCGGGAACGCCTCTATATAAAAATCTTCAAATCCATCGTCGAATGTGATGGCGACTGCTTTCGTGCTGTCAGCCGAGCGCTTCCTCAACCGATCTACGGCTGCGTCGAGCGTCACCGACGAATATCCATTCTCATAGAGAAATCGTACTTGCTCGGCGAATTGCTGGGGCGAAGTTGTGGTTTGATAGTACGAGCTACGATGATCGTCTCGATCACCGCCGATGCTGTGGTACATCAGCACGGGCAGGAAGGCATTGGACAACGTGCGTGCCTTCCCAAATGGATTGAAGACGTGCAGGCTGGCGAAGCGGTCTAGGCGAAACCGTGGCAATCCGAGCTCCTTAAACGGCATCGATTGAATGCTGAACAGGTCGTACGAAATGTGTAACTCGGAAACGCTACCTGCCACAATTAGAAGCTGGGTTAGTCTGCGGACCCCTCGACGTGTCTGACGCGCACTGCAGATGATGCCATGTCTTTGCGTCTATCGCCCAAGCAGCGAACGCAACCGACCATATATCGGGACACCCAACGATCGTTTGAGGGACAACTTCGCCCACTGTAGCGATTGGGTCGCCTCTGGACAGTTTCGAATCGCAAAATCAATCAACTGTTCGAAATCCCTCATTCTTCCCTCTTCCCAAGCGGCGCTAGCATTGTCGATGGCATCACAACTCAGCTGATAGGCGGCGCGTCGGCGAAGTCGGCGAGGAATCTGGTCACGGTAGCGGGAGAAGAATGAATGGAGCGCTGCTTCACGCTGTTCGCAATCGCCCAGTCCGCCATTAGCGGTATATGCTAAGCACATATTCGTCGGATGGCGGCGACGGACTGCTTGCGGAGTTTTGATGTATCCCACAGACCCGTGTGCCGCTAATCGTAGCCACATTTCGAGATCGCCGGCGTGTGGTAGTTCGAAACAATAGCCTCCAACCTGTTTTTGAATTTTGGTTCGCACAACCGCAGTCGGAGTGGTCACAACGTTCCTTCCCCCCATGCGGGCTAGAAATTTGTGCCCTTTCAGAATGGTGCTAGCGCCCGAGCATCTCAATGTCAGGTCAAGAGAAGTACTTCCGTCAGAGTGCAGGATGGCTGCAGCTCCAAAGGTGAAACTCACTTCTAGATGTGCGTTCATTAACGCTGCCGCTCGACTTAGTGCTCCTGGCAGCAAGTAGTCATCGGCCGACAACAGCAGGAGATAATCAGCTGCGGCCCATTCCAAGCCTTCGTTGTAGGTCGCAATGTGACCTTTGTTGGAGGTATGTCGGAGAAAAGTCACCCTGGACTCGTGGCGGGCAAGCTGAGTCGCCACTTCCCGGGTGTTGTCTGGTGATGCGTCATCAATGATCAAGACACGGACGCTCGGTCCAGACTGGGCCAAAACACTGTCCACACACTCTTTGAGAAAGTGACCGTAACGATAACAAGGCACAATCACATCTACACTGCTCATCGAACTCTCCCTCTGGATTCAGCCGCCCTGGAAGAAATCGCGGTGCCCGTAAGTTTTGGAACGTAAACACGAGACCCCACGAGCAAGCGTTGTATAGGACGGGGGAGTCGATCTGAGGGAATGAGCCTCAGGAGCACGTGTATCGCGTAAACACCACTCGCAAAGGTCGCCAGAGTCCCAATTCCGGCTGCCCACAACGGTGGCAACACATAAAAGCTGCCAAATACGAGGCCAATTAAAAAGAGGAAGACCAAGCTTTTCTGCTTGCTCTCAGTGGACCACCGAAAGCCAGTGAGCCAACGCACGATCGGGTATGTCAGCAATCCGTGAAAGACGTAGGAGCCAAAAAAGGCAATACCTGCGCCGTTCAAGCCGTAAGCCTTAACGCAAACCCAAGCCAAGCTGGCGGCGATGATTGACCAAGCCAGTTCGCTGAGCAAAAATAGGCATTGCCGCCCTTTGGCGACGATGATGAACCCCATCGGCCACGTAATCACCTGCAGCATGGCCCCCAGACATATCCAGCGCAGGACTCCTACCGCTGCCCCGAACTTGGCCGAGTAAAGTAGTGCGATGACCGGCGGCGCAAAGGTCAAGGTGGCGAGTACACCCGGTCCCGCTAACAGTACGCCTACAAGCGTCTGCTCGTTTACGAGGCGGTTAGTTTTCTCCTTGTCGTTAATGCTAGCTGTCAAACGTGGATAGAAATCCGCGCCCATGGCCCCCAGGATGACACCAACGTAGAATCCGCCCAGATTCCATGCCGATTGATAGAGCCCTGTCGCTTCAAGCCCGATCTTGCGGAGGACCAGGATGCGCACGGCATAGGCCACACCCATGGTCAGGAAACCACTCGCCATGAATGCAGAGCCAAGCTTCAGAAGAGCAGACGCTTCCTGCCGGACTTGGGTGACAGTAACCGTGGAGACTTGGACCCCTATCTTGCGGCTATACCACCAGGAGGTGAGGATCGCCATCGCGGCAACACCGATCAACGATGGGACGACGCCCTTCTCACGGAAGAAATACACCAGCGGAATACTGATGCACACCCCGAAGAACGCTCCCAGGACATTCATCTTGGCAAGATCGGCAATACGCCTCATGCCTTGGATCAACGCCCCTTGGCCTCCCGACACGAGACTAAAGAAAACGGCGATCGACAGCAGGGACACGGCGCCCGCCCGTTCCGTGCCACCGAACGTCAGTCTGGATACCTGCCGGGAAAATACCAGCAGCAAGGCACCACCCAATAGTCCAAGGACGACCGCCGTCCGGCGGAGAACTGCCGCGGTTTGGGCGATCCGCGCTTTGTCACCTGACCCAGCTGCTTCGGCGATCTGGCGAACACCGCTGCTGTTGATGCCCATGCCAGCAATGCTCTGCGTGAGGCTTGCAATGGATCCATAGAGGCCAAACAATCCGAACCCAGCTGGGCCCAGCAGCATCGCCATGGCTTTGGTCCGAACGATGCCGATAGCGATGTTTGCGACCTGAGATCCTCCGATTAAAGCCGAAGACTTGAGGATCTGCCCATAACTCCCGTTCGCGCTGTCGACGGACTCCGGTCTCGGCCGAGTGGAGACAGACTTGACCTGCTGGTCAGCGACAGTCCTGGCTTCAGCGCAGGTGCAAGGCACGACGGTCAGCTCGGCATTTGCGGTAATAAGGATGGGAAGCATGTATAAGTGTGGCCGGTAGCTGTTTTCCGGACGGCCTCTCTATCTGGTGCGAAGATTGGGTTGGAGCTGACTCTCGCTATGAAACTAGGACGGCGGGTGGGGTTTTAAGAGAAAGCCTGTCCGCTAATATCTGTCTCACGACGTGGCAGACTCGTGACTGCTGCGCATCCGTCAGACTGGGATACATCGGCAACGACACAATCTCTTTCGCCAGATGCTCGGAAACCGGGAAGTCATCCTGCTTGTATCCCAAGTGACCGTAGGCCTTCTGGAGATGCAACGGAATCGGGTAGTGGATACCGGTGCCGATATTTTCTGCAGCCAGCTTCGCGATAAGATCGTCGCGGTTCTCGACGCGCATCACGTACAAGTGATAGACCGCTTTTGCCCAAGCTGCGGCGAGCGGGGCGATCGCACCCTGGGCGAGCCTGGTGAGCAGGTTTCCGTAAATCTGTGCCCGGTCCCGGCGTTGCTCATTCCATTTTGGCAGGTGTTTGAGTTTTATCCGAAGAAATGCCGCCTGAATCGCATCCAGGCGCCCGTTGTAGCCTTCCACGTCGTGGTAGTACTTTTTAGCCTGCCCGTGGTCGCGGAGCATTCGGCACTTGCGGGCGACTTCTTCGTCGTTGGTCGTAATCGCGCCTGCCTCGCCACATGCGCCGAGATTCTTTCCCGGATAGAAACTGAACGCAGCCGCCGTGCCTATGGAACCGGCCTTCATCCAGCGATTGCTTCTTGCAGAGCAATACTCAGCCCCGTGAGCTTGGCAGGCATCCTCAATCACGATCAGGTGGTAGCGCTCGGCCAATTCCATGATTGGATCCATATCAACGGGGTGACCGTACAAGTGGACTGGGATGATGGCGGTGACCCGGCGCCCTGTGCGCTTCGAAATCAGCCCTCCGGTGGCATCCTGCTCACAGGCCGTTTCGAGGAAGATCTTCAGCTTCTCCGGATCCATCGTGGAGGTCCGCTCCTCGACGTCCACAAACTCTGGCTGAGCTCCAACTTGGGAGATTGCCTCCGTAGTGGCGATGAAGGTGTTCGGAACCGTAATGACCGCATCACCCTCTTTCACGCCCGCCGCGGACAGGGCGAACCTGAGAGCGTCCGTGCCGCAACCTACTCCGACGCAGAAGCGAGCGTCGCAGAATGCAGCGAACTCACGTTCAAAGCCCTCTACCATTGGGCCGCCAATGAAACCGGCGGTTCTCAGTGCCTCCTCGAAAGCGTCAACCAGTTCATCTTTTAATTCCGCATGGGGGGC
>Ga0210408_10005668_pt1 | contig 10928 bp, 11 predicted proteins | sample IncBWH4MmetaG_FD_155471 | JGI IMG/M metagenome (GOLD analysis project Ga0210408, IMG submission 155471) | Forest soil microbial communities from Barre Woods Harvard Forest LTER site, Petersham, Massachusetts, United States - Inc-BW-H-4-M | ecosystem: Environmental > Terrestrial > Soil >... | reverse complement strand
CTGAGGAACAAAGCGGAAGCGTCGCAAGCGAAGCCACGTCCGCGGAGACGACGATGGCCGAAATCCCCCTTAGCGCGACCGCCAAGGTTACGGTGGAGCGCCGCGGCCAAGTCGTGCTCATTGGCATCAATCGGCCATATATCCACAACCGGATCGATCCGGAAACCTACAGCGGGCTCGCCACAGCCTACTACCAGTTTGACCACGATCCTTCGCTACGTGCCGCGGTGCTCTTCGGGCATGGCGACAACTTCTCCCGGGGCATCGACGTCGATGCGTTTGCGGCGCTTGTGACATCTGGTCGCTCTCGCATCGAGGAGCGCGGAATGATCGATCCATTGGCGAAGGCACCGCCTGTACTTTCGAAACCGCTCGTCGTGGTGGTTCATGGCGACACTTGGAACATGGGCCACGAACTTCATTTGGCCGCCGACATCCGCATAGCCGCCGCCGATACGGTCTTTGGTCAGGACGAGAACACGCATGGGCGGTTTCCGGGCGGGGGCTCAACGATCCGGTTCGTGCGCGAGGCAGGCTGGGGAAATGCCATGCGCTACATGCTCACCGGTGATCACTGGGGTACCGAGGAGGCATTTCGCATGGGCGTCGTGCAGGAACTCGCGCCGACGCGTGAGAAGGCCTTTGAGGCAGGCGTCGCTATCGCAACGAAGATAGCCGCTTGTGGACCGCTCGGGATCAGGACGACCCTGGCGTCCGCGCATCTCGCGGTCGACCCCTCCGAGGCAGAAGCGCTCTCAAAGCTTAACGCGCAATACGGAGCGCTCTACAAAACCGAAGATTTCAAGGAAGGCCGCCGGGCGGAGGCGGAAGGTCGCCAACCGGCTTACCACGGGAAGTGAATCACCGCCTTCGGCTGCTGGAACGGAGGTGTATCCGACCGAACCGACCTCCCCACGGCCCGCCGCTGAGAGCGCGCGGCAGCACTCCAGAACCTTGAGTCTTCAATTCTCGAGCAGCGCGACAGTGCCCAAACCGCCGTCGGCGCAAATGCTGACGATCGCGCGACTATTCTTCGGCAGGGCGGCAAGTTCCCTGACCGCTTGGCTCAAGATGCGCGCCCCGGTGGCGGCGAACGGGTGGCCGAGCGCAACGCTGCCGCCGTTCGGATTCATCCGATCGCGCGGAAAGCTCCCGAACGTGTGCTCGACGTCGGCCTTTTCGCGGACGAAGTCTCTGTCCTCGAGCCCCTTGATGTGGCAGAGCACTTGTGCCGAAAACGCCTCGTGAATCTCCCACAGCGCAATGTCGCCGAACTTGAGCCCGTGTCGCGCCAGCAGGCGCGGTATCGCGGACACGGGCGCCATCAGCAGGCCTTCGGTGAAGATATCGACCGCGGCCATCTCGAAATCCACAAGTCGCACGCGCGGCGTCGCGCCGGGCAATCGGGACAGGCCTTCCTCGGTGGCGACCCAGATCGCGGCCGCTCCGTCGGTCAGGGGCGAGCTGTTGCCGGCGGTGAGCGTGCCTCGCCCGCTGGTCCGGTCGAACACCGGCCGCAGCTTGGCGAGTTTCTCCAGCGACGTATCGCGGCGCGGAAAATGGTCTTTGGTTATTCCATCGAGTGGAACGATCAGATCGGCAAAAAAGCCGCTATCCTGCGCGGCGATGGCGCCGCGGTGGCTTTGCAGGGCCAGTTCATCCTGCTCCTGCCGGCCGATGTTCCAAGTCTTGGCCATGTCCTCGGTATGCTCGCCCATGCTGCGGCCGGTGACGCGGTTCTTCACCTCCGGAATGAACAGACGAATGTCGGAGGGGCGCAGATTGCGCAGAAGCGCGAGACGTTGTCCGACGCTGCGTGCCTGGACGATGCGACGCAGCCAATCCGATAGATTCTGTCCGAGGCCAATCTGAACGCGGCTCATGCTTTCGACGCCACCCACCAATGCGAGTGCGGCGCTGCCATGGTCGAGGATTCCGGTCGCCTCGAACACGCCGGCCATGCTCGTGCTGCATTGCATGATCGTCGTGAACGTCGGCACGTGCGGATCGAGCTTGGCTTCGAGCCACACCTCGCGCGCCAGGTTGGCGTAGGCGAGATTGACCGCTACCGCCCCCCAGACCGAAAAATCGATCGGGCCGCTCGCACGCGACGCCATCGCCTGCACCACCGGCACCGAAAGCGCGAGCGCATCGCGGTGTGCAAAGGGTCCGTCAACGCCAACGAACGGCGTGCGGACGCCGGCAGCGAGCCACATCGTTTTTTCAGTCGGCGCCATGAAGCAGTTATATTAGAGCATGATGCCGAAAAGTGGGAACCGGTTTTCGGAAAACATCATCACGCTTTATGCCTCCGGCGGGCGTTTCGCGATAGGCGCATTCGAAGTGAGAGTAAGATCGATTTGATTTCTGGCTCGCCCGTCTCACGCCGCTTTGAGCAGTCCGCGCACCTTGAGCCACAGAAGTCTTGCTGGAGCTCGTCGCCATAGGCCCGCATAAGCGCTGAGAGCGACAGACCGACGGTATTGGCCCATGTACGGACATCCCGGGAGCGGACGGCCGTGTTCAGACGCCAAATGAATCGCCTCAATCGCTCCCTCGCCACACCGCTCTCACCGTGCGCTCTTGAGACGCCAAAGTCGAGATTAATCGGCATAGACTTTTATTTATTTTGTGGCCTTGATTACTGCGATGCTACCACCCAATTGCGGGGTGTAGTTTGAATGATCCGCATTCAAATTATATTCACAGTCGTTTTTTGGAGGTATTTGCAATGAATGCACAGCACACGACCGAGAACCTGACGATCCATCACAAGGTCAAGGACTACGCCGCGTGGCGTGCGGGCTACGATGGGCACGAGAAGAGCCGCCTCGCGGCCGGCATCACCAACGGACGCGTGTTCCGAAGCGTCGAAGATCCCAATGACGTGGTGGTCCTGCAGGACGTGGCCGACGTGGCAAAGGCCCGCACTTGGGTCGGCTCCGACGATCTGAAGACGGCGATGCAGAAGAGCGGCGTCGTAGGCTCACCTAGCATCCGCTTCGCGGCCTAAGAAGGATAGCACTAACCAACTGTAGTCGGGGCGGCTCGCGGCGTAACTGATTCGTCTCGCCGGCCGTCCCGAAGACCACTTGCGAGGTTCTGACAGTAAAGGGAGGCGGCTTCCTAGTGGTTGAAGCCTTCCAAAATATTGACTGTTCAGAATCACTAATGCTGCCACACAGAGAAACATTGCTACACACAGCGTTATGGCGAATATCATGATCCACGTTGCACGCTCCGACGCTTGCAGACAGGAGCGCGAATCGGTCTCTCGGTCGCCGGCGCCTGTGATTCCACGGCCGGTGATGGACGTAACATACTCTCTATTTTTTCACGCACCTAACCTTGTTCTCAATTTCTCAGGTCACGGGCGACCATTTCCAGCACCTCGATAGCTAATCGGCAGCATGACCACAAACGGGGTCACAGCCTGAGAGCAATGCCGATGCTAACTGCAGCATATGCCGAACGATATCGGGAGGCTCGTTCTTGAGCCAAGAAACCTGAGATCTGTGCTTGCAGGGCTCATTTGGCTAAGAAGGATTCAGCCGCGTCCGCTCTCACATGACGCCGAGCTTGTCGACCTCCTCGCGGACCAGATGCTTTACCTCACGCTCGAGCGCGATAAAGCCCGGCTCGGTTCGCTCGCGCGGATGCGGCAGGTCGACATCGATCACGGTCTTGATGGTGCCCGGTTTGGTGGCCATGACGACGATCCGGTCGGCAAGGAACAGCGATTCGGAGATGCTGTGCGTGACGAAGACGATCGTCTTGCGCTCCCGTTGCCAGATGCGAACCATCTCCCCCTGCAGGATCTCACGGGTCTGCGCGTCGAGAGCCCCGAACGGCTCGTCCATCAGCAGGACCGAGGGGCTGTTGGCAAACGCGCGGGCGATCGCCACCCGCTGCTTCATGCCGCCGGAGAGCTCGAAAGGATATTTGCTCTCGTGCCCGGCGAGGCCGACCAGCGCCAGATAATCAAGCGCAAGGCTGCGCCGCTGCGCCCGTGGCTGGCGCCGCATCAGCGGGCCGAACTCGACATTTCCGATGGCGGTGCGCCAGGGAAACAGCGCGTATTCCTGAAAAACCACGCCGCGATCGGCGGATGCGCCGCTCACCGGTGCACCGTCGACCAGAACCCGCCCGGCAGTCGGCTGGACAAAACCTGCGATCATGCCGAGCAGGGTCGACTTGCCGCAGCCGGACGGCCCGAGCAGGCACGTGAAGCTGTTCTCGGCGAGCTCGAGGTTCACCCGCTCGAGCGCGGTCACGCCGTTGTCGAAGGTCATGGATACGCCTTCGATTCGTATCTTGGTGCGCGCAGCCGCGGCGATGTTGCGCGGGACCTGGTTCATCGCGTCAGCTCCACGCCGTCCTGCGCCAGCGCAGCAGCCTCGCCTCCAGCAAGCGCAGCAGCCGGTTGAAGCCGAAGCCGATCAGCCCGATCACCGCCGCCCCCAACAACATCTGCGAGACGAGAAAGAAGGTCCTGGCATCATTGATCAGGAAGCCGAGCCCGCTGTCGGCAGCGATGAATTCCGCCGCCACGATGACGAAAAACGACAGGCCAAAGCCCAGCCGCAGCCCGGTGATGATCGCCGGCGTGGCGGCGGGCAGCACGACATAGCGGAACAGGTCGCGCCGGCTCGCGCCCAGGCTGGCGGCGGCGCGCAGGAGCAGCGGGTCGACGTATTTGATGCCCTCCAGCGTGGTGGTGAAGATCGGAAAGAACGCCGCGTAGGCGATGAAGAAAATCTTCGATGCCTCGCCGATGCCGAACCACAGCACCATCATCGGCAGGAATGCGAGCGGCGGAATCGGCCGCAGCAATTCCAGCATCGGATCGACCAGGCTCTCGAGCACGCGCGAACGTCCGACCGCCATGCCCAGCGTGACGCCGACGAAGGCCGCGAGGGCGAACCCCTGCAGCACGCGCGACAAGCTCGCCACGATGTCGCGCTGCAGTTCGCCCGACTCCACCAGCTCGACCCCGGCGCGCAGCACGTCGAGCGGCGAAGGCATGAGCACGGGGTTGAACACCTTCAGATACCGCGCATTGGCAAAGCTGAAGGCGGCCCACACCGCGAAGAAGAGCACGATCGATGAGCAGCGCAGCAAAGCAAGCCGCAACTGCAGCGCACCGGCTTGACGGCGCGGCGCGGCTCGCTGGTCGGAAATTGCGACCGAGATCCCCCGGTCCAACATGACTTAAGAGCCTGTTTTCGGAATTGACTGCGCTCTTAGCTCTTCGCCTTCGGCTTCCAGGTCACGAGTGAAGGGTCGACCGCGGCGAGCAGCTCCGGCGCCAGCGCGTCCTCGGGTGTGACAGGGTTAGGGATGCGCTTGATGCTCAGCGCCCACTCGTTGACGAATTCGATCGTCGTAATCAGCTTGTCGTCGATCGCCATTCCGTATTGATTCGCCCCGGCCATCACGGCGAGCGGCTCCGGATCAATGCGGAGGATCTTCTGCATCGCCTGCAGCGCGTTGGCGCGGTCGGCGTTGATCGTCTCGGTGGCGCGTTTGACGACGCGAAGCAGAGCTTTGAGCGTGTTCGGCTTGTGGTCTATCCAGTCCTGCGCCGCGTGCAGCAGCGAGTTGTTGTACTGCAGGCGGTCAGGTAAGGAATATCCCTCCGGCTTGCCGCTCATGTAGTTCGTTGTCGCCGTGGTGTACATTGTCCCGCCGAGCTGAATCAGCCGGTAAAGGTTGGGCTGCCAGCCCAGCAACCCGTCGACATCGCCCTTGGATGCGGCCACCACCCCCTCGGACGGGTTCATGTTGACGAGGGTCACCTTCTTCATGTCGAACCCGTAGACCTTGGCGAGCTTGGCCAGGATCAAGATCTGCGAGTTGCCTTGCGTCCAGGCGAGCTTCTTGCCCTCGAGTTCCTTCGGGCTCGTCAGCTTCACGTCCGGTGACAGCGCGAAACCCTGCGTGGGCGCGATGTCTGCGAGCGCCGAGATGGCGCGGATCGGGAGCTTCTGGCCGCTGAACACGATTTGCGTGAACGCGCCGCCGACGCCGATCGGCTGGCTGCCGCCCGCCATCACGGTCAGCGTGTCGGCCCCCGACTGGTTCCAGTGAATGGTGACGGTCAACCCCTCATCCTTGAAGTAGCCGTAGTGCTCGGCAATGGCGAGCTGTGCGCCAAGCTGGGGGTCGCGCACGCCGGCAATTTCGAAGCTGGCTTGCTCAATCGCCTCGGCGGCCGAGGCCCGCCGAACATGGGGAAAGACGGCAAGGGCCGCGGTTGCGCCCAGTCCCTTGAGCACGCTGCGGCGGACCAGTTTGCGGGTGCGGATGGAGGTCATCGTCAGGGTCTCCGAATGACAGGTGCCGCTCATGGCATGGTTGCCCGGGCTGCCCGCACGGCATGCCGGCGCTGCGCCTGAAACCTAACGAGCAAGTTTAGTGCCAAGAGGATCGGGAACCCGATCGCCAAGCAGCGAAGCCCTGAACAAAGAATGGGCGATTACCCCGGACTTGCTTTAGGGCAGTGCACTTCTCGCCTCCTCAGCGCCCCGCCTGCCAACGGGAAATAACGTCGCTCGGGTAGATGAGCTGAATGACGTTGAGCGTCAGATTGTCGCGAATCGTGCCGCACGTACAGGTCAGCGGGTGACCCTCGGCATGAACGAGGACTGCTTGCAGGACAACAAGTCCGGCAACGACCAGGAAATATACGGATGCCGGAACATGCTCATACCATTTCATGACTGACCGTCAGGACGTGAAAGTCTTCCTCAAGGATACTTTCGCTCAGAGGTAACCAAAGCACGGATCGGCGTTCTCCGCGATATTGCAAACGTGGCGCGCCGTTTCGGGGAACATGCCTGAGAATAATCGGGCCAACGAGGTTTTACCCACGCCAGTTTCACCGAACAAAATAAAGCGGCCGGCCCGCCATGGGGTCGGCCGCCATCTTGAGGAAGACGAATAGGCGCGGCCGCATCATCAGCGCTCGGCTGCCATCGCTCATCAACTGGCATCGCCGTTGAGGCGCTTGTTCAAGGCATTCCGCCGGTCGACGAAGAACGACGAAGCGACCGCATCGTGATGCGCATGGGACGAAATAACCGGATACTGGATAGGAAACTGATTTGCCTCCGGATCCTCGGCGCGCGCGACGGCGCCCGAAACGAGCAGAAGGATCGAGGCAATGATAAACTTGAGCTTGTTCGACATGAGTCATTCTCCGTTGATGCATGGACCGAGACGGGATGTCTCGCCCTTCACTTCGGACATATGGGCCTGAGATCGGGCTTCGACTAGATAGAGAATTCCGTTAACGCCGTTCGGCCGTTCACAACAGTGCCGTCCTGCGTCAACGATCTGTTAGGCCGGTCGCTCGGTATTCACGCGCCGGTGAAGATGGCCCTGCTCATCTCAATTTCAACGCACTGTAACGCGCTGTTCGACCCCGACCGTCCCGGATCAAGCCCAGGGCAGCTTTTCGGGCTCATGCTCTAGAATCCCGGACGCGCGCCGCGCCAAGGATAGCCGGCACGTGCCTTCGCGCGCCACGAGCTATTCCTCAGTATGATACCAATCGTCCTTCGCGCTGACTCATCCACCCCGTCATGGCCGGGCTTGTCCCGGCCATCCACGTCTTTGACATTCTTTGTGTTTCAAGACGTGGATGCCCGGCACAAGGCCGGGCATGACGGGTGAGAGTCTGCGACCGCTGGTATGATAACCTACCCGTAGGAGGGTCGGATGGATCGGCTCGAAGGCATCAAGATATTCGTGCGCGTCGTCGAAAGTGGGAGCTTTTCGGCGGTTGCGCGCGAGCTTGGGACAGGGCAGCCGGCGATCAGCAAGCAGGTCGCAGCGCTCGAAGAACATCTCGGTGCGCAGCTTCTTATGCGCACCTCCCGCAGTCTGAGCCTGACCGAGGCCGGGCGCGACTTTTACGAATCTGCCGTGCGACTCATCAGCGATCTCGAAGCAGCGGAATCCCGCGTCGGTTCGGGACAGGCCTCGCCGTCTGGCGTGGTGCGCGTCACCGCCGCGCCCGGCTTCTCTCGCCGCTATGTCGTGCCGAAACTACCTTCGTTCCGCGCGCGTTATCCCAACGTCGTCGTCGAGATGCTGGTCTCCGAGCGGACGAGCAATCTCGTCGAAGAAGGCATCGACCTCGCCATTCGCAATGGCGCCCTTGCGGACTCTAGCCTCATCGCGCGCAAGATCGGCGAGTTCGCCGTCGTTGCCGTCGCATCCGCAGAGTATCTGGAACGCAGAGGAGAGCCCACGCGCCTCAGCGATCTCGACGGCCATGACGGCGTGATTTTTGTCTCACAGAATGGCCCGCGGCCCTGGACCTTCGCCACTCGCGCCGGGGTGATATCCTATCAGGCGGCGGCATCGTTTCGCAGCAACGATGGCGAAGAGCAACGCGCCGCGGTCCTTGCCGGCCTCGGTATCACCCAGGCGCCTTACTGGCTTTTTGCGGCCGACATAAGCGCCGGAACCGTGCGGCGAATCCTTCGCGATCGTGAGCCGGCCAGAATTCCGATCAGCGCCGTGCGACCCGCGTCCCGCCGTCAGCCCAGCAAAGTCGCCGTGTTTGTTGACTTTCTGGCTGAGCTGCTCGCCGAAACGGACGACTGATCCATTCCCCAATGGGATCGATACTATCCAAAATGAACGTCTAATCACGCTTGGCGGAATTAATAGCTCCGCATCGCCGACGACGAATGAGGTGATGCCATGAAACGGCTCGACAATAAGGTTGCGATAGTGACAGGCGCTTCAAAAGGAATCGGAGCGGGCATTGCAAAAGCTTTCGGCGCGGAAGGCGCGGCGGTGGTTGTGAACTATGCGCGCGATCATGAAGGCGCGGAACGGGTGGTGCGCGAAATCACCGGCAAAGGCGGGCGAGCCATCGCCGTGCAAGGCGACGTGGCGCAGAGGTCCGACGCGCAACGCCTCGTCGCGGAGGCGAAAAAAGCCTTCGGCCGCCTGGATGTGCTCGTGAACAACGCGGGCGTCTTCTCGTTTGCGCCCTTCGAGCAGTTCAGCGAGCAAGAATTTCACCGTCAGTTCAACACGAATGTGCTGGGCATGTTCCTCATGATCGAAGCCGCTTTGCCGGCCTTCGGGGCGGAAGGCGGCAGCATAATCAACATCGGATCGGAGACCATTGTCACTGCCAACCCGACCCTTTCGATCTACGTGGCATCAAAGAGCGCCGTCAATGGCTTAACACGCGTGCTCTCAAAAGAGTTCGGCCCCAGAAAAATCCGCGTTAACGCTCTCAATCCCGGTGGAACCGAAACGGAGGGTGCGCACGCGGCGGGCGTCATGGGAACGGAATTTAAGAAGCAGATAATCGCCAGTACGTCGCTGGGCCGCGTCGGCCAACCCGAGGACATCGCGCGCGTGGCCGCGTTTCTTGCCTCGGATGATGCGGGGTGGCTCACGGGAGAAATCATCTTCGCGAACGGCGGCAAGTAAAACGACTTCAGGAGAATAGCTCGCGCGGTCCGCGGGGCTGTCACAGTCAAACGAAAAGAGGAAAGCCATGATCGACCATATTTATCTCCCCGTCTCGGATCTGAATCGGTCGAGCGAATTTTACAAGAAGGTGCTTGAGCCGCTTGGCATCGACATGCCTTACAAGTTCGATCGACTTCTCGGTTTCGCCATCAATAGCGATCCGGGTTTCTGGCTGAAGAATGGCGAAGTCGCCAAAGACCTTTACGTCGCATTCACCGCCAAGAGCGCGGACGCTGTCAGGGCCAGCTACAAGGCGGCGATAGACGCGGGAGCTACTTCAAACAAGGAACCGAGCCTTCGGCCCGAATGGCGTGCCGACTACTTCGCGGCAAACATCGGCGACCCGGACGGATACAACATCGAGATTGCCTATAAGCCTTGGCTCTACAAATAAAAGGTGAGAGCAACGGCCAATAGCTCTTCGAAGGAATCGATACCTTCGCCTCACTGACGTGTGGTCCCGAGCCGAGACCCTTCAGGTCGGGCTCCCGGCCGGGGTAACCACGGAGCCGCACCGTTTCTCCCCAAATTTGATGGAGCCAGCCATGCCCAGCGATATAACCAACGATCTACCGCCAGCCATCGCTCGCCACCTCGCTGCCTGCAACGGCCACGATATCGATGCCTGGATGGCGACTTTCGACCCGGATGCTTTGGTCAATGATGTCCAGCGCGAATTCGCCGGAGCCGAGGCGATCCGCGCTTTCGCGGCGAAAGAGATCTTCGGCGACCGCGTCACCTTCACGCCCTTGCGGGCCGTAGATCGCCACGGCGACATCACCGTCCACGCACGCACCGACGGGACCTACGACAAAACCGGCCTGCCCGACCCGCTGATTCTGAGCCTCTACTTCAGCCTCCGGGACGAGCGGATCACCCAGTTGATCATCATCCACAACAGAGCACTGGCCTGAGCATGACCGAGCCCTACCCGTTCCCCACATCTGCGGACGAGTTCGCGGACAAGCGCGTGCTGGTGACCGGCGGCACGCGCGGCATCGGCGCGGCGGTCGTTCGCCGCTTCCAGCTCGCCGGTGCCCGCGTCGTCGCAACCGCGCGGTCGGCGCCCGCGCACGCCGTGGACGGCGTCCTGTTCATCCCGGCCGACATCGGAACCGCCGCGGGCGTCGAGACCGTTATCAGTCGGCTGGCAGCCGACTGGGGCGGGCTCGACATCCTGGTCAGCAACGCCGGCGGCGTGGAAACCAAACCCGGCGGGTTCGAATCCCTGTCCGACGCCGACTGGCAGGCAATCATTGACCTCAACTTAGTGGGCCCGGCGCGGCTGGACCGCGCGTTCGTCCCCGGCATGATCGAACGAGGATCGGGCGTGGTGATCCACATCGGTTCGGTCTCGGCCCGCCTGCCGATCGCCGCCAACAGCACGCTCGTCTATGCCGCGGCCAAGGCGGGGCTTGCCACCT
>Ga0210408_10005667_pt1 | contig 10928 bp, 9 predicted proteins | sample IncBWH4MmetaG_FD_155471 | JGI IMG/M metagenome (GOLD analysis project Ga0210408, IMG submission 155471) | Forest soil microbial communities from Barre Woods Harvard Forest LTER site, Petersham, Massachusetts, United States - Inc-BW-H-4-M | ecosystem: Environmental > Terrestrial > Soil >... | reverse complement strand
GCTTGTGCCCCTGATCAATACTTCGTGGCGTCCTTACGGAAACACCTACGCATGATTCGGGGTCAGGATGGTTCGCTATTCCTTTCCTGTAGGACTCTTTCATTCCCTACTTCATGCCGGTTTATCCCGGCGTTCCCTTCGTGTCCTTTGCCCTAACATCGTGTTTCTTCCTGGGTTAGGTTTTCTCTGCGTTCTCCGCTCTTTCTTGCGACCTCTGCGGTAAAGTTTTTGACTTTGCTTTTGGTTGCGGCTCTACCCGCTGTATTACTATTTCTAAAAATCTTTTCTTCCTGCAAAGAATTTGCTTTCCTTCGTGTCCTTCGTGTCCTTCGTGGTTAAGGAGTTGGTTCCCTCCGCTTCCTCAGTTCCTCCGTGTTTCAAAGGTTTTTGGTTTATCAGCGTAAATCCGTGTAAATCAGCGGTAAGAAGTTGGTTTTACTTTTGGTTGCGGCCCTGCCTCTCTGTGAATTCTCGATGAAAAAACACCTGAGGTTCTTAGCAAGTATTGCTTTCGTTGAGTTATAGGGTATATCGCCGGTTGGGATACGCACTTCATTCAAGTAGTTTTCATGCATCATGTGGCCTCTGAAATTACTTGCACAGTTGCTGGTCATCATCGTCTTCCTGGTTTCCGCTTTTGCTCAAGCGCAGACTCCGCGCTCGGACCACGTTGTGGTTCTCACCCTTGAGAATCACAGCTACGAGCAGGTCATTGGCAATCCTGATATGCCATACTTCAACCAGCTCGCATCCCAGTACGGCTTGGCGGACGCATATTTTGCCACCCAGCACAATTCACTGGCAGCGCTTATGTGGCTTACTACCGGCGCCCAGGTCACTACCAATAACAGCACCACCGAGATTTTCAATGTTGATCATATCGCCAGAAGGGTCTGGCAGAGCGGCAAGAGTTGGAAAGCCTACCTGGAAAACCTGCCCTCCATCGGCTTTACCGACTATGCCACTTCCGGCCCATATTTGAAGCGTCACAATCCCTTTGCTTACTTTGCAGATGTAGTGAATACCAGCCAGCGCCTCAACCTTGTTCCTCTTGAGCCTTTTTTCGGACAAGACATTGCCGGCCACACGCTGCCGAACTTCTCTTACGTTGTACCCGATGCGGAAGGAGACGCCCATGACGGCACCCTGGCTCAGGCTGATCAATGGCTCCAAGGCCATGTTCCACAACTATTGGCCGATCCTGATTTTCAGAAAGACGGCCTGCTGTTCATTGTGTGGGATGAAGGCAATCTCAGTCCGCTCGATGCCCGCTGGACTGGCGGTCGTGTGGCCACACTGGTGATAGGCCCCGGAGTAAAACGTGGCTACCGCTCTTCAGCCTTCTATACACATCAGGACCTGCTGCGTACCCTCTGCGATGCTATGGCATTGAATGGATGTCCTGGAAACGGCGCGGTCGGGGTCTCCATGGCTGATTTTTTTCCGCCTGCCTCTGCGTCACCCCACATTCAACTTCTCTCTCCCGCTGTTAATCTGACTACGGCCAGAAATCCGCTACGGTTTGTTGCCAACATCATCAGCGACAAACCCGCATCAGCCATGATTGTTTATGCGGACGATCGTGAAATCTATCGCACGATGAGCGGGCATACAGATTTCAAAATGGATCTCTCCAACGGAGCACACCGCTTAGTGGTAAACGGTTGGGACTCATCCGGCAGGCTTATGCAGGCAAGCGTAGTGGTGAATGCGATTGACCACGGCGTAATAGAAAATGCCTGCCCCTTGAACCAGTCCAGTCCATCAGTGACCGTGTGTTCTGCTCAAAACGGCCAGTCAGTAGCCAGCCCCGTTCGCGTGGTGGCGGAAACGGTGGATCAACAGGCTGAGGTCCTAACAACCACTGTGAGCGTGGATAATCAGGAACTCTACCTCGCCTATGGCAACCGGGTCGATACCGACCTGGCCCTGGCTCCCGGACTTCATCACATTGTTGTGCGCGCCCGCGATATTCAGGGAACGGCGTTTGAGTCTGCCGCGGACATCAATGTTCTGCCTGGCGCCCTTCAGGCTGCTCCTGCCCTGCCATCCATCTCCCTGGGCGTACCTCTGGACGGCTCCTCTTCCAGCAGTCCTCTTCACCTGGTAGCTGCATTGAATACTACCCTGCCAGCTACGGGGATGGTGATCTACTCGGATGATCACGAGGTGCTTCGTACTCCCAGTGGAAGCGTGGATAGCTATCTCGATCTGGGAGCTGGCCGCCATCACGTATTCATTAACGCGTGGGATGCCGGGGGAAATTTGACAACCAAGGATGGGTTCGTAACCGTTGCCGATCGGATCGAAAGTTGTGACGAGTACAAGCCCAGTCCCTCGGTGAATATCTGTTCCCTGAGCAACAGTAATGCCGCGCCCGGAGTTCCCTTTCACTTTGTGGCTGCCGCCAAGAGCGCAGGCAAAACCATTGCCGCCATTATTCTCTATGCAGATGGCAAGGAGATTGATCGGACCCACGGCAATTACATTGACTTCCAGGCAAAACTTGACCCTGGGAATCATCAATTCGTGGTGAATGCCTGGGACAGTACTGGCACACTCATGCAAGCATCGAAAACTGTGACGATCCAATGATCAATGATTAATGATTAATGATGAGCGCAGCCGAAACGCGTCTTGCGCCGTGAGAAGTTTTTCTTTTTTGTCTCGTCGCGCGTGCAGGATCAGGTCTACCGAAACTGTCCAAAGACTCTCCACTGACTGCTCGATAAGTCATTTAGAATCAGTAGGCGGTTACCACGTCGAGGCATCGGTTTTTTCTTCCGATCACGCGCGATCACCCGATTGCGTACACGGCCGAGATGCCGGGGCCCAGTCAGCGGCTTTTATGGACTGCGCTCTGAGCGCAGCGACCCGGCTGAATGCTGGCTGTTATCCTCTCGCCGACTTGAAAATCGCAAACACCACACCTTGGGGATCAGCCACAATCCCTATGGTGCCCACATTCTCCATCAATCTTGGAGGCATGATGATGTTGGCGCCCAACTGCTTGGCCTTCGCCGCCACAGCTTCGCAATCAGCGACCTGAAAATAAATCAGCCAGTGCGCAGGCATCTTAGGATTGTGCCGGTTGGCTGGAGGAATCCCGCCGATAAAATCCTCGCCGTTCTTAATATGAAGATAGCCGGAAGGGTCGTGCTCGCCGGTAGTCGCCTGCCACCCGAACAAGCCTGAATAAAACTTGGCTGCCTGCTGCGGGTCGGGCGTGCTCAGGTCGGCCCAGCAGAAAGTTCCGTCGCCGCTGATGCCTGTGCCTTGGTTCGCCTTGGGCTGCCACACGCAAAAACTGGCGCCCGTGGGGTCCTGCATCGCCGCCATGCGGCCCGCCTCAAAAACATCGAATGCCGGAGCCAAGACTTTCCCGCCCAGTTGTCCCGCTTTGACTACGGCTTCATCGGCGTTATTCACTGCTATGTACAGTGTCCAATGCGGAGGCACGCCCTGCTCTTGCTGCTCTTTGCGCAGGGTACAAGCAGCTCCAGTATCACGTCCGTTCAGCTTGAACATGGAATAAAAGTCGCCTGGCCCCATAGGACTATCGTCGACCGTCCAGCCAAACAATGAGGTGTAGAAGTTCTTGGCGGAATTCTGATCAGTAGTCGCCAATTCAATCCAGCAGAAGTCTCCCGCAGGGTGTTTTTCAATGTTTGCCATAGCCTGTCAAGTATATGAAGCCGCGCTAAAGCACACAAGCGAATGGAATTTGTAAACGTTAATTTTGGGTTAATTTCAGGTTCTGTCGCGCCAAGATTTGGATTTACTCTTGCATCGGCGGTTTTGATGTTCCTTTGCGCCCATTGCGTCCTTCGCGGTTAATCTGGTTTTGGTTCGCGCGGGTTCAACTTCTTCCCATATAGGTTCGCACCTCAGCCAGCCTGTGTACGCCTGAACGCCGCATTGTAAAAACCACAATCCAACCCCATGCCCCGGCAATGTAGGCGGTAATCAAAATTGAGGCCATCCCAAGGGAAGGCCTGAGACTGAACTGCTGCAAGGAACGATGCACGACCGGAACCCGCCCCGAATACGCAAGCATGAGAAAGATCACAAACGATAGGCAGATCACAATCACTAACGCCAAAATAGCAGCCGTGGCCGATTTAAAGGGGGCACGCATGTTGCACCTCACATAAAATCAGACACCGGAGAGGCCCTGTTGGTTCCTAAAGGTATTCTCTTTAAGAGGCAAAGCGGGAGAGAATCTCTCTACAACTTTTGTAACTCGTTTCAGCGTCCATTTGCGGAAATCAACGGCGAAATTTTCTCAGCGATTTCACGAACGGCATCCACCACCAGTTCCGGTTCATCGAAGTGGATCCAATGCGCGCTCTTGCCGGCCATAATGTGTTTGCCGTGCAATGACCGATTGGCCATGGCTGCCTGCTCCGCCAGCCTCTCCGCCGGCTGATGGATGCCGGAAATCACAGTCACCGGAATCTGGGAAGGAAATGGATGTCTGGCTATTTCCGCGGCACACTTCGGCAGTGCCTGAATCTGGTTTGCCAAGACCCGGAAAAGCCTGGGACGGCTCCAGTGCACCCTGATTACACGTCTCACATTTGTCGGCAACTTGGTGATCTCGCCCAGGATTCGCTTCCCGGTTCGAGTTACGCGTCTGGCAAACCGCACGTGTGTCGGAATGTGCTCATGATCCGTCCGAAACAGCCACAGGCACATGCGGACCAACCCCACGGCTGCAAGAACACCTCCGACACGCGACAACCAGGCCGCCCGGCGAAGCCTGCGACGTTGGGCGCGCGTGGGATTTATCCATTCTTCCGGGGTGAGTGGATCGACCAGGACCAGTCCAGCAATCTCGCTGGAAAAACGCTGCGCATAAGAAAGGAGAATATAAGCGCCAAAAGAATGGGCTACCAGGATGTAGGGGACAGGAACTTCCAACTGGATCAACAACCGATGAAGGTCCTCGGCCATGGTGTCCAATGAGCACGCGCGATGATCTACAGCGCTCCAGCCCAGTCCGGCGCGATCGTAACTATAGGTGGTTGCAATGGCCGCCAATTGTGGTTGAACCACGCTCCAAGTCAAACAGGTTGCTGAAATCCCCGCTTCCAGCACAACCGCCGGCTCTCCCGTACCGGTCTTAACAACATGCAACCGGCTTTCTGCAGTGTCGATCAGCCGTCCCGGAGCCGGAAACTTGCGGGCATCCGCTCGAGTGCAAACAGCCTGGGCAAGCGCCAACAAACCCAGAACAACAATGCAACCAAGTGCGAATGTCATGTGCCAATCATCCAGCTTCCAATTTTACGCGGCAACTTCAATCCTCTCACCGGGTTTTATATTAAGGAAGAACCACGTGCAGGCGCGAGCAATGCCTTGGCAACCAAGGATTGTCAAAGCGCATCTAATACAAAACGCTAGCTTCTCTGGATATCGTTCGACTAACGGCGCGGGATAAACTTTGTTCAGCGCAAATAGATATTCGGGTAACGAAAAAAGGGGATAAAGCGATGAAGAAGTTGCAGTACGGAATCCTGGCGGCCTGCGTTTGCTTGCTGGCCTCCGTAGCCTGGTCGGACTCGCTGGAACTCAAAAATGGCAGCCTGATCAAAGGCACTTATATGGGAGGCTCGGAAAGCCAGATCAGCTTTCGGGTCGGTTCCAACGTCCAGCAATATGATGTGTCGGACGTAGCGTCGTTGAAGTTCGACTCCTACGATTCCTCGCGGACAAGTAATGAGCATGGCTTCGCCAATCGCGACGACCAGGACTCCGGACGCCGTTACGAATCCCGGCGCGATGACGATTCCCCATCCCGCTCAAACAACAACCGTCAATCCTATTCCAACACTACGACCATTCCGGTGGGTACACGCCTGTTGGTGCGAACCATTGAACCGATCGACTCGGACAAGAACCGCGTCGGCGACAAGTTTTCCGCCACTCTGGAACAGCCTCTCTACGTAAACGACATGTTGGTCGCTTCCAAGGGGGCCGATGTCTACGGTCGCCTGGAAGAAGTCAAGGAAGCGGGACACATCGCCGGCAAGTCCCAACTCAAGCTGTCGCTCACCGGTATAGTCGTGAATGGTCAGACCGTTCCGCTCTCCACCGGGGACTATCAACTTTCAGGCAAGTCTCGGGGCGCCAATACTGCCAAGAAGGTTGGCGGTGGCGCGGCAGCGGGCGCCGTGATCGGGGCCATCGTTGGAGGCGGCAAGGGAGCGGCCATCGGAGCAGGCGTGGGTGCTGGAGCAGGCACCGCCGTACAGGTAATGACCAGAGGCGAGCAGGTACACGTGCCCAGCGAAACTCTTCTGGAGTTCGCGCTCGATCAACCGGTAACGGTGCAACTGGCACAGAGCAGCCAATATCGGTAGACAAAACCTTACCGCGGATAAACGCGGATGTACACGGATTCGCACCAGTTTCAGGAATGCAGCGAAGACAGTTAGCCTTTGCGCTTTCCTTTCTATTACCAGCCTTGTTAAGCTCTTCGCTGCCGGAGCCTGCCCTCGAGGGTAGCGAAGGGTTCCCCCCGGGTTTCTCCATGTTTCAAGGTTTTGGTTTATCAGCGTAAATCCGCGTAAATCAGCGGTAAGAAGTTAGCTATTCGATAAAATGAATAGGCCGATTCTGCTACCGGACTTAGCTTCTTGAAAAGCTGCGTTATAATCCTGCCCGGGTTTCTGCGTTGTGTCTCTTAAGTACCATCGGGTTCTCATCTATCTCGCCATGTCGTGTGGGCTTTTTGCCCAGACGCCTGCGCCGCCGTCCGTTGCTTTATTGGAAGGATCGGTCGTAAATAAAGTCACGGGTGCTCCGGTTAAGCATGCTCATGTGATTTATATAAAGATGGCTGCGCCGACCAGCGATCCTCCGTCGCCCATCAGCACCGACACCGATACCGACGGACACTTTGCTATCCAATTGGAGCCAGGATCTTACCGGCTTTGGGTAGAGAGATCTGGGTTCGCCCGCCAGATGTACGGTTCGCGGACATCCGATGGGCCAGGGACAGTGCTCACTCTTGCGTCTAGCCAGCATCTTCGCGATCTGGCGATTCGCATCGTACCTCTCGGAGCAATTGCCGGTCGCGTCTTCGATGAAGAGGGCGAACCGCTCCAGGGAGTCGGTATCCAGGTATTGCGGTTTAGCTTCGCTACTGGCAAACGGCAATTGATTCCAGTGGGCGGAGCCAGCTCCAATGACCGGGGAGAGTACCGCGTGTACAGTCTGCCCGCAGGGCGCTATTTTTTGCTGGCCACACCGCGCGGCACCCCCCTGACTCATCCCCCCGACGGTGGACTGGTGGCCGAATTACAGGAGCCTTTCGCTGCGCTTTATTATCCGGGAGTGCCCGATCCAGCCTCCGCTTCCCAGATCTCGCTGCCGGAAGGAGGAGAGCTCGCCGACATCAATTTCCCCCTGCCTCGGGTCCGCGCCGTCACCCTGCGAGGACGCATCTTGAGTCCGGTCGAAGACTTTGCCGGCAGCCAGCTCCAGGTGGTGCTCGCCCACAATGACAACAATGCTGCTTCCTATATCAACAGGGTCTCGGCTGCGGTTGATAAATCCACTGGACGCTTCGAATTCCGAGGAGTAGCGCCAGGTTCCTATTTACTGGTGGCCTCGCAACTTTACGGCAAGCATGCTCTGGGTGGCCGCGTGCCGGTAGAGGTGAGTGGCACAACCCCGCAGGAAAACTTGGCGATTGCTCTCACACCAGGGCTTGAGATCACTGGAAGCGTGGAGTTGGAAGGCGCCGCACGTAATCTCCCGAACCTGACAGTCCGGTTAACACCCTCGGAAGGTCTGGCCCTCGGTCCGCAGCCCACCAGCCCCGTTGGTCCCAACGGAAGCATAGGGCTCTCTGGAGTAACTCCGGGGATTTGGGGCCTCACGCTCGATCCGCTCCCCCAGGGAGTCTGGATCAAAGCGGCAACTTTTGGCGACGCTGATGTCCTTCGCGGAGAACTCAACGTTCCGGCTGGTCCGCCGGGACTGCTCCACATTGTGCTGGCAGCCAATGGCGCCCAGATTTCCGGTGCAGTTACAGAAGATGATCATCCCCGCCTTGCCACGGTGGTGCTGGTACCCGCCGCACCCGAGTTGCGGCAGTCCATGCAGATGTACCGCGCAACTTCAACGCAAGACCAGGGGACATTTAGCTTCAAAGGCGTCCGTCCCGGCTCTTACAAGTTGTTTGCTTTTGAGGAAATTGAGGTCTTCGCATGGCTCGATCCAGACTTCCTGAAGCTGGTTGAATCAATGGGAGAATCAATTTCCGTGGCGCAGGGTGACAAGGTGACCCGCCAGCTTGCTCCGATCTCCCCTGAAACGCTGCTTCCCGGCCACTGACTATTCCACTTTTGGCAATCTGGGAGAAGACGCGCGCCAACCCCAGCAATTGTAATTGTGCCCTTAAAAGGAGTGTGTCCAATGAAGCATCTTTTCGGGCGCAATATCGCCTTCGTGGTCGTTATGTTGTTTGCGTGTTCGCTGGCTGTGTCAGCCCAAAGTGCCGGCTATGACCTTCTTCAAACCGGATCAGGAAGCCAAGTTGACCTGAGCACGGTCAGCAATCCAAGTTGTGGCACTTGGCCGAATCTTGGATCGGTAACGCTCAATGGCAGACCCTTTGACGGTTCGATTGGCAACACCGATACCATCATGCACCGCACAGCTACCAGCCAGTCTAACGTCTTCAATGTGTCGGTCTATGCACTGTCCCTGGAGAGCGCGAACCCCATAATCTTCAACGGCCAATCAGCCGACGTCTACGTCACCATCAATAACTCCGGCGGAAATATCTCCCAAAGCAGCATACCGCAGTACGGAACAACTTCGTCCTCGGGGACTGTCACGATCAATTCTGGTGGCACATTTGATTCGAGCATCACCATCAATGCCGAAGTGATCATTGTAAGTGCGGGACAAGATCCGTCGAACTCGGCAAATGTCCTCTGCCATGCAGGCGCTCAAGGAACTACGCTTTCGGGCACTGCCTCTTCCTACAGCGCTACGGCGCCGGCTGGCTATCCTTCATCTTCGACATATCCATCGGGCGGCTTTTACCCCCAACCAGTGCATAGCGCGCCTCTCCACAGCCACATCGTGCAGCCAGCTACCTGCACCGATGTAAGCACTATTCAACCCAACACACTTACTGCCAGCAAGACCGCTGTACGGGCCAAGCCTTCAAGAGCGGCAGCAACAACGACGACTACGCCGGTTGCTGTAACTTGCATCTCGTCCCAGTAATCTTCGCTCGCCCAGCTACTTTGTTTCGTGCGGCGGCTACGGGAGCGACCTCGCTCATCCCTGCCGCCGCATTGCTATATCACGGTAAGTCTTTGAGCTCTATAGCGGTTCCACAGTTGCTATATACCGCACACCGGTGTAAGAACGGCCCTTTAGGGCCGTATTAAGAGCACGAATACAAAGGGCTTTTAGCCCTGGCGCAAAAACACCGGCGGGAATACACCAGGGTCGAAAGTCCCGGTCATGCTGGACTGCCTGCGGGTTCGAGGTCACTTTCATGAGCTTTCGCGGGCCAAAGGCCCTTAGTGACAACTCTGGAATCGCTTTTAAAAAACAGTCAAGGATACTTCGATTTTTAGCAATCCAGGAGAAGACACGCCTTGGCCGGAACGGTTGTAATCAGGCTCTCAATTAGGAGTGTGTCGAATGAAGCATCGTTTCGAAATGTTCTTTTTACTTGTGTCGTTGGCTGCCTTGTTGGTCTGTTTGCCGCTTGCGTCCGCGCAGAGCGCCGGCTATGACCTCCTTCAAACTGGCACCGGCACTTCCGTTAATCTCAGCACTGCTCAGAATCCAAGTTGCGGAAGCTGGCCCAACCTTGGAGCGGTAACGCTCAACGGAAGATCCTTTGACGGTACGATCGGCAATACCGATACCGTCATGAACCGCACAGCGACGAGCCAGTCTAACGTCTTCAACGTCTCGGTATATGCGCTGTCCTTAAAGAGCGCTAACACTGTAAGTTTCAAGGGCCAGAATGCCGACGTGTATGTGACCATCAATAATTCAGGTGGAACTATTTCTCAAAGCCAGATACCACACTACGGCACTACCTCGTCCTCCGGAACGATTACGATTAACGGTGGAACCTTTGATTCCGACATCATAATCAATGCTGAGGTGATCATCGTAAAAGCAGGACAGGATCCTTCGAATTCAGCCAACGTAATCTGCCATGCAGGCGCTCCTGGGACCGAACTGAAAGGCACCGCCTCCTCGTGGACTTCTACTCCGCCTTCGGGTTATCCATCATCTACGAAGTACCCATCCGGCGGGTTCTACCCCAGACCAGTACACTCGGCCCCGACCCATCTCCATGCAGTGGTTCCGGCCACGTGTGGCGGCGTGCAACCGGCCTCGAAGACTTCCTCAGGCAGTGTCCCGCAACCTGCTATTGCCAAGTGCATCGCGGCGGCACAGTGACCGGTTGAGACTTGGATTAGATCGTTTCAGTGCGGCGTTGCGGCCTTATGTTTGTGGTCGCTTCGCCGCATATTATTTTGTGCCGTGCTGTGGTTAACCATCATCATCAGCGTAAGACATTGATTTTGTGGGATTTTTCTCTGCGCTCTCTGCGACCTCTGCGGTTAAGAGGTTTTTGCTTTTTCTCAGGGGTTAATCACCATCATTCAGCGTAAGACATTGATTTTGTCGAGTTTTCTCTGCGCTCTCTGCGACCTCTGTATTGCTAACAATCAGATTCGTGCCAGGCCGCGAAGGATTTTGCGAAGAATTTCTTTGCTTTTGTTGCGGTAGGGACGAGGATTTCTCACCGCCCCCCGCGCGGATCCGTACTGGCGCACTTTAGCGCATACGGCTCTTACCTTGAGTGCTTAGCGTCGAAGCGCACCTCCGGGTAAGGATGCAGAATCCGCGGTAGAGGCAAGTACAGGCTAATG
>Ga0210408_10005666_pt1 | contig 10929 bp, 7 predicted proteins | sample IncBWH4MmetaG_FD_155471 | JGI IMG/M metagenome (GOLD analysis project Ga0210408, IMG submission 155471) | Forest soil microbial communities from Barre Woods Harvard Forest LTER site, Petersham, Massachusetts, United States - Inc-BW-H-4-M | ecosystem: Environmental > Terrestrial > Soil >... | reverse complement strand
TCCGGCTTATATCCCTCCTTCTTCATGCGGATCAGTGTGGTCATCAGGAACGCGTCGCCATCCTTCATGTCCTGCGTGCCACGTCCATAAAAGAAGCCGTCCTTCTCCACGAACTGGAATGGATCCGTAGTCCAGTCTTCGCGTCGCGCCTCAACCACATCCAAGTGTCCAATCAAAAGCACCGGCTTCTTCTTTCCGGTGCCGTGCAGTCGCGCCACCATATTCTTCTTGCGGTCATTGGGCCCCAGCACCTGAACATCGTTTTCCGGAAAGCCAGCGTCACGAAGGCGCTTGGCCATCGCTTCAGCTGCGGTGGTCACGTTCCCAACGGAATCCGTGGTGTTGATCTCGATCAGTTGCTTGAAAATATCGTGAGACAACTGTCTGGTCGCGTCATCAATCTGGGCGAACGATGGACACGCCAAAACGAGGAACAGAACTGGAACCCACAACATCGACTGGCGATCGCTCAACCCATGGCCTCCTGTGTGCAAAACGAGGATCAAACCTACCAGAAGACGGCGGCTGAACAAAATTCGGCGCGCCTTCATCCGATCCGGAAAAGAGTGCCGAAGAGAACTCACGCGGCCTTCACACTGGAAAGACACGTCGTCTTTCGGCGCTTACCGGACGGTGACAAATCGTTCGATTCACACAGTCGATGGACTCTCACGTTTCACACGTGACAGCCAGTTCAGCGACGAACTTATTACATATCGCTGACCACTGGATGACACCTGACCATTTCGAGGCGCATAGGCTGCGTGCACCGGTGAATCGGATTCACCTGAATACTTCCAGCAAAGTGGAGTAACGCAATGCCAAGAAAAGGTAACCTGACCACGACTTCGCCACACCTTACAGTTCAACCCGAGCAAGAAACTGCTGACCCTCACACGAAAGCAACCGTCCAGCGCCGCTCGTTTCTCAAGGGGATGGGCTTAGCCGGAGCAACATTGGGTGCCGGAGCTCTGCTGAACACCGAGCTGCTGGCCGAGGAGAGCAGTGGGTCGCTTACCTCGGGCGATGCTGCGATCCTGCGATTCCTGGCAGCGGCAGAAATCATCGAAACCGACCTCTGGCAGCAATATAACGAATTCGGCGGCATTCAGGATAACGAGGTCCCCGGCGGAAGCGGAAGTTCCCTTTACACCGCCGCTCTCAGCCAGCTCGACGGGGACATGGACCAGTACATTCACGACAACACTGAAGACGAACTCACCCACGAAGTGTTCATCAACGCCTACCTGGCATCGAAGGGCGCTGACACCGTAAACCTCGACCGCTTTCGTACTCTACCCAGCAGCAAGGCGACTGGAGCGCAGCAGATCGGAAGGCTCACAAACCTAATGCAGCTCACGGTCGATACCACCTGGTGGACTCGTTATCGCAGCCGCACCAAGAATCCTGATTTCGGCGACTCTTTTCAGAATGCGATTCCGACCTTGGCGGTTGGGCAACACCCTGCCATTCCCAGAACCGATGACGACGTGCAGCCTGATCCCAGCAAGCCCGGCCAGATCTCGGACCTCACGCAAGCGATCGCCAATACCGCCGGGTTTCACTTTGCTTTTATCGAGCAGGGTGGCACCAGTCTATATCCGCAGCTCGCGCAGAGAGTCACGAGTGTGGAGGTGCTGCGTATCCTGCTCAGCATCGGTGGTGTTGAGATCGCACATTTCCAGACATGGCACGACAAGGCCGGGAACGCGGTTCCACTTACCGACGTCGTCGATCCGGTGACGAAGCTGAAAGTGACATTCCCGGATCTCAACTCTCCGCCATTCGGAGGTGAAGACTTCCAAACCAACCTGATCATGCCTGAGCCGACCGCGTTCCTGAGTCACAAACTCCCTGCGTGCTCGATCATTCGTCCGACGGCCACCAAGGGAGCGGCCATGGGAGCGCTCAAAGGCCTAACCGCGGACGGGCTCTTCATCGGTCAATCGAAAGCATTCTTCGACTTCATGCGCGATCTGGCCGAAGATGCGGATGAAGCCCGCCGCGAGTTGTAAGCAGGAGTTGGGCTGCGTTGGATTTCATCTCCGGCGCGGCCTTTTTTTCTCATCGACCACCGAGGTCTCGTCATCGAGACCAAGACAGGAGCACATATGATTGAAGGACTTTTCCAACCCATGCATCTGATCGTGATCTTCGGGCTCGCCTTGCTCGTCTTCGGCCCCAAAAAGCTTCCCGAACTCGGCAAAGGTCTTGGAGACGGTATCCGCGGCTTCAAGTCGGCCATGAAGGAACGTGGCCACCGGCCCGGGAGCGATACCAAGCCCGAGTGATGGGCGAGCTGCGGAAGTTGTTCTTAGCGGGCGACCCCTTTGGCCACGAACGTTTTAGTGTCGCTGGAGAAAAGTTATCGATAGGTCGAAAGAAAATTCTTACAAAACTTGTCACTTTCTCTCTTGCTTAATTTTCGAAGTCATGGCATCTTCAGACATCTTTTCGAGAAAGGACGCCCATTGCTGGGATTTAAGACACATCTCGTATCAAAGCAATGCCGGCCGCTAGACGGCTTGGGTTGCATGTGGGCGTCGATTAGTAACGTCAGTTACTAACTGCATTCACAAGCAATCCAAGTAACACCTAAACCCGCTGGGTGGCGCAGGCTGCGGTTCCTTCGACTATCAATCGACTAAGGCCGCCGCTGCACATTCCCCCCAGCTTAGCTTCACAGGGCCAGTGGTGATTGGTCACGGATACTTCTCTGGCAGACAGTTCGTTGATCTTTAGCGAACTGTGAGGTTCGACTCCTCCGGGGCGTAAGCCCCCGCCGTGACTGCCTGTTCCCTGGCCAAAATTTGCATGGGTGGCGCGGACGCTCTCGCCCGCGAAACGATGAAGCCGTTGAGGAATCGGGGAGGCGAAAGCTGAACCGACGCAGGCGAGTACGTGTGTCGGTTCCGCGTTGCAGACCGGAGGAAACAGAAGGCTGCGATTGGGTTGTACCAGTGCACGCTGGATGCGTGCCGAGTCCGAGGCGCGGGGTTTGGGTTGTATCCGGGCACGCCTTCAGGCGTTCCGCTCGGAATCGCACACCCAGACGCCTTTTGGCGCTGGCTCGAGATTAACAATTCGGCCGGTGGTGAAAGACCAGGGTTACTTCGCTTGATACGCGGGTGGTCGCAGGTTCGAATCCTGCCACGGGAATTTGGGCCCGTGTAGCTCAGTGGATAGAGCACCTAATGTCCCTAGTCGCGTGTTCCCCGGCCCTATTCCATGTGGCGGTGAGCACAATTGTGCCAACGGCATGACAACAACAACTTACTAACTCCCCGGCATATGCCGGTTAGAAAGCAACACGGATTATGTTCGAGCTTCTGAAGCGCATGCTGGCCGGCCAGAACCAATTTGCATCGGGCGGCCTGCTACTCATGATTATCGGAGGCGTCAGCGTATATCTGCGCGCAGCTCCGCTGAAGGCGTGGGAATGGTTCGTCGACCAGGTCACGATGATGATAACGATCAAGGATGATGATGCCGCGTTTGTGTGGGTGAAGGAATGGTTTCTGGAACAAGCGTTTCTAAAGCGCATTCGGAGAGTGGACGTAGACACGACCCTGCGGGGTCGAAGGGTGGCGTTGATTCCTGCGCCGGGTCACCACTGGTTCTGGCATGCGGGGCGGCCCTTCCGTGTCGATTTTTCCCGCACGGAAGAAACAAACGGTTCGAAACCCAGACGGCATCAGCTGCTTACTTTCCGCACGGTCGGTCGCCAGCAGAGTTTCCTCAGCCAGTTCGTTGCGGAAATCGTGGAGAGTCATCAGAAGAATACAGAAGTGGTCTCCTGGCTATACGTTTACGACGAGGGTTGGATCCGCGTTGAAGGCTACTCGCCGCGATTGTTGGAGTCGGTCATTCTGAAAACCGGTGAGAAAGAACGCCTGATCGAGGACGTTCAGAAATTCAGGAAGGCGAGGAAACGGTATCGAACCTTGGGTGTTCCCTACCACCGAGGGTACTTGCTGTATGGGCCGCCCGGGACGGGTAAGTCCTCGCTGGTATCGGCGGTGGCCGAGAAATTCGGGATGTCGATCTACGCCATGAATCTGACGCAGTTCAATGACAAGACGTTAACGAGTGCGATGAACGACGTAGGCCAGAACTCTGTGATTTTGTTCGAGGATATCGATTGTATGAAAACCGGGAGAACTCGATCGAAACCGGCTCAGTGGCCGGGTGAGAAGTCCGCGCCAAAGAGTCCCGCCGCGAAAGAAGATCCAGCGGATCGTTTCGGAGTAACGTTGTCGGGATTGCTGAACGTTCTGGACGGCTTTAGCGCTCCCGAGAACGTGCTTTTTTTTATGACCAGCAACCAGATCGAAGTACTCTATCCGGCTTTGCTAAGACCGGGACGAATTGATTACAGATTGTATCTGGGCAAGGCGACGAATCAGCAGAAGGTCGAGCTGTACTGCAGATTCTTCCCGCGGGCAACGCTGTTCGAGGCGGAGGTCTTTGTAGAGACTCATGCGCCCGCGGAAACCATGGCGGAGTTCCAGGGGTTGTTGCTGGGTCTCGAAGACGCGGACGGAACAAACGCGAACAAAGCCGCATTCGAACGGAAGGCTCCTGAACCGGTCGCACAGTAGCGACGGTGATGAACACGTGGGGTTGGAAGTTTGTTCAGTACATACAGGAAAGGAGGCGGACAATGCCGGAGTTGCTGCTTATTTTGTTTGTCTCGGTCGTTCGCACCGTCGCAGAGGCATGCAAGGCCATTCGCAGGCAGCGTGCGACCAAGCCGCGTCCTCTGTGCACCGATTGCGTACATGCACACGCTGAACGGTCGGCGTGCGATCGCCTGCACTTTCGCGGGAACGGTCCGTCCGGTCACGATCGACGTCATGTACTGCACCGACTATCGCGATCGGAACGCTCCGGTGCGTGTCGTTTCCGTCGGCTTTGTTCGGGAAATAGGTGATGTGGAACCGCTCGCAGAAGTGGCGTCCACAAATTACTGAGTCTCGACTTCGGAACGACAGCGTATCCGCACTGCGGCTGCTTCGTTGACCGCGTCTTCCGAGCGCTGCCGGTCCATTCAATCGGGAGTGGACCGGCCGGGCTGGGTGCAGCCCAACTTAACTTTTCGCCGGTGGCGAAGACAACAGCTACTTCGGAGGCCGAATTGTCTGCGATTCGTGGACGTCGGTCAGCAGCTAAGAACTGCGCTGCTGTTGCCGCTCAGTTCCCGGCGATGTCATACGAAACGCGTGCTGTCGTTCGCCGAAGGCCGAGCCCGGAGGCCGAAGACCGGCGACGAGAAATAAAACTGACGACTTACGACTTACCACTGGAGACTGAAGACTGACGACTGGAGCCTGAGTTTATGGCACGTCTGAACATCCTGAATCTCGCGAAGGGACTTCGCACGCACGAGGGGGCACCCGCGCGTCATCTGTCGAACGAACTGCAGCTGCGCCGTTCGGTGCTGGCTTGCCTGCTTTGGGAGAGCCAGTTCTACGAGGACGGAGTCGAGATCGGCGGGCGCACCGCGGAACTGGTCCCGAAGGTCGAGGCCGAGCGCGTCGCGGCACTTGCGATCGAGGCGCGTGAACAGATGAACCTTCGCCACGTGCCGTTGCTTCTGGTGCGCGAGATGGCTCGTCACAAGACGCATCGTGGTCTCGTGGCCGAGACGCTCGAGCGCGTGATCCAGCGCGCCGATGAGCTGTGCGAGTTCGTCGCCATTTACTGGAAGGACGGTCGCGTGCCGCTCTCGGGCCAAGTGAAGAAGGGGCTCGCGGCTGCGTTTCCGAAGTTCGACGAGTATCAGCTCGCGAAGTACGATCGCGGCGGACCGATCAAGCTGCGCGACGTCCTGTTCCTGTCGCACGCAAAGCCGCGTGACGACAAGCAGGCGGGCGTGTGGAAGAAACTGATCTGGGGCCGTCTGGCGGTGCCCGACACATGGGAGGTTGCTCTCAGCTCGGCCGCTAACAAGCGCGAGGCCTGGACCCGTCTGCTTGCCGAGAACAAGCTGGGCGCGCTGGCTCTGCTCCGCAACCTGCGCAATATGAAGGAGGCAGGGGTGGAAGAGGAGCTTGTGCTCTCGGCTGTGCACGCCGCAAACACGCAGCGTGTGCTGCCGTTCCGTTTTCTTGCTGCGGCGCGTTACGCTCCGCACTGGGAGCAGGCGCTCGAGCCGCTCATGCTGAAGTCGACCGTCGAGCGGGAGAAGCTAACCGGCAAGACTGTGTTGCTGGTCGACGTCTCGGGCTCGATGAACTGGGCGCTCTCGAAGCGTTCGGAGATGAAGCGTACCGATGCGGCTTACGGTCTCGCGGTATTGCTGCGCGAGATCGGCGAGCACGTTTCGGTGTTCTCGTTCTCCGATCACCTGGTCGAGGTTCCGGCGCGCCGCGGCTTCGCCCTGCGCGACGCGATCGAGGCTTCGCAGGCGCACAACGGAACTTATCTCGGGAAGACGGTTGAGCAACTGAACGGAAAGGAGCGCTACGACCGCCTGATCGTCATCAGCGATGAGCAGGCGCACGACACCGTCCCGAACCCGAAGGGGAAGGGCTACGTGATCAACGTGGCGAGCTACAAGAACGGCGTCGGCTACGGCAAGTGGACGCACATCGACGGCTGGTCCGAGTCGGTCGTCGAGTACATCCGCACGCTGGAAAATTCAGGCCTCGGGTCTTAGGTTCAGGTCTTAGGCCTGAAGGATTTTCCCAAACTCCAGGTTCTTAGGCTCTGGGCTCTGGGCTCTGGGCTCTGGGCTCTGGGCTCTGGGCTCTGGATTGACACGATGCGAATGGGTTGCCCGACGCTTGTGGATTCGAGGAGGCCATAAAGGATGAATACGAATCAGTCGATTCCGCTGTATCGCGACGGACGGCAGTATGACGCGCTGAACAGCTTTCTCGTCGCCGACATTCCTTTTTATGTGGAAGAGGCGCGCCACGCGTCGCAGGGCCTCGATCTCCCACCTTACCGCAAAGAACGCGGGAAGGTGGGGCATCCCACTGGGTCGGTTTCCCACCCTCCCGCAAAAAGCGCGGGAAGGATGGGGCACCCAGTGCTGGAGTTGGCGTGCGGCACTGGGCGGTTGACGATTCCGATCGCACAGAGCGGCGTGGAAATCGTTGGGCTGGACCTCACGCCATCGATGCTGGCACACGCGCGTACGAAGGCAGAGGCGGCGGGCGTGAAGATTGAGTTCGTCAAGGGCGATTGCCGTGAGTTTGATCTGGGGCGGAAGTTCGCGCTCATCTTCATAGCGTTCAACTCGATGCAGCACCTGCACGATTGCGAGTCACTGGCCGCGCTGTTTCGCAACGTGCGCAAGCATCTGGCGGAGGGCGGGCGGTTCGTCTTCGACGTGTTCAATCCGAAGATAGCGATTCTGGCCCGCGCTGCGGCAGAGCGTCACCTGGAACGCGAGTACCAGGACCCCGATGGCAAGGGGACGATGGCATTTGAGAACAGCCTGGTCTACGACGACGCGGCGCAGGTGAGCCACATCCAGTGCTACTTCGTGCGCCGTGGGCCGAATGGAGAAGGACTTGAGGAGCGTGTCGAGCAGTTACACCTGCGCAGCTTCTTTCCCCAGGAGTTGGATCTGCTGGTACGGTCGCAAGGGTTTGAGATCGTGGAGAAGTTCGGGAACTTCGAGCGGAAGCCGTTTGCGAGCGGGGATCCGAAGCAGGTGGTGGTGTGTAGGGCGAGTACCGGGTTTTGAGTACCGAGTACCGAGAGAACGGAATTGCATGGCTAATCGGTGCGAACGAATCGGTGTCGTCCCGAGGGGACTCGGTCGTTTTGTTGCGGCACAACCCAGCAGTTACGTGCTGGACTAATCTCTGCCGCCGCCTGCGGCGGCTACGCCAAGAGGTCGAGAAAAGGCTGTCTCTGCGTTCGAGCGGAAGTTAGGTTCCGAAGCAAACGAATTTCGAAGCGAACGAGAGGACAGCAGGTTCCTTCGCTTCGCTCAGAACGACAAATCGTGGGATGGGTACGAAACTTGCGAATGCGCGCATGGCTATTCGCAACGAAGTCGAACAATGCCAAATGTCCAGGCAATGTAAGGAACAGCAGATTCCTCGGCGGCTAAAGCCGTCTCGGAATGACAATTCAGTGGGGGGCGTTCGGCACGCCTGAAGGCGTGCCCTGATACGAACCTTCAAGACCGGGATCGAACCAGTCTTACCGAGATCGAACCAGTCTTATCGGAGACGAAAATGATGCTTGGGCCGCCGACTCTGCCAGCAGCAAGGATGGTCCGCAAACAGTCGGGAGTTGCCACCACAACGATGTGACTTGAGAGAACCACTATGGCGTTTTTGCCCGCCTACGCCGTTACTCGTTCGGAATTTTCCCTCGTATGACGCTCAGCGATGCTGCCGGAAGTTTGTAGGTGGTTGTCTCGGTCGCGTGGATGCTAGAGACAGCCGGCGGTCCATCGGGATCGGCCCAGCCATCTTTTTCCGTCTGGACCGAGCTGTCGTAGTCATGCTCGGCGTGGGCCATGAAGATGGTGCGCGCGGGATGCCAGAGATACTGCTCTCGGCCGAATGTGATGACCGAGACATCACCTTCGAACGACATTGTCTTGGTCGCGGAGTCCTTGTGAAAACGAATGTGAACATCGTGGGCGTTGTCCTGATCACGATTCACGATCAGCAGCGACCACTCGCCATCGGGACGTTGTAAGGCGTAAGCGGTAACAAGCGCGTGGCCCGCTCCGTCGTCGAGGTCCGCTTTGGCGGGAAACATGTGATGAATGGAGGATCCGGGCTGTACCCATTCCACATTGATCAGCTGCGCGGCGAAGAATTGCGATAGCGGCTGTTTGATCTGGTAGTGGGCGTCAAGCAAGAACATCCCGATCGTTCCGGGCGAGTCGTTGCAGCCGTGTTCCATCGGGATCGGCAGGTAATCAAAATAGTAGAGCGCGTTTCCACCGGCGTTCAGGAACGATCCCACGTAGTCAGCAAGCCAGAGTCCGCCGAAGATGTCCATGAAGGTTTCACTGTCGGCAGAGGCGAGATTCGATTCAGTGATGAACAACGGCATACCGGCGGGCAGGCCGTCTTCACGCCAGATCTGCGTGATGCGGGAGACCAGTTCCGGCTCGTCGTAGAGACTGGCCCAGGTGAGCTTGCAGGAATCGAGCGGATAGTGTTCGTAGGAAAAGAAGGCCAGCTCGGCGATGCGCTGATGTGCGTTCAGGTAGTTGACGAAGCGCTTGACCCAGGAAACCTGACCGGCGGCATCGGGCCAAACCTCAATGTCTTTGTTTACTCCCTCAAAGGATGGGCCACCGAGTTTGAGGGAGGGGTCGAGGCGGTGCAGAGCCTCGGCAAATTGCACAAACAGGGCGGCGTAGTCTTCGGGAAGCATGTACTGGCCGTCGGACTCCTCGCCCATCTCGACGTAGGAGATCGGATAGTTTCGTTTCTTGAGATAAGAGATCAGGGCAACTGCATCTTCGGGCGTTCCATAAATCAGGGCGATCGGGATCATGGCGGGCAAACCGCGGGTAATGCCGCTTGTGTAGAAGTGGTCGAGTCCGACGTGAGCCTGCCGTTCGGTTGCGAGATCGGAGGGCGAGTGCCAGGAATCGACCGAGGAACAATAAGTGGTGGTTTGTTCCTGGTCGGCCGTGTGGCGGATCAGATCGTGGAAGAGGCCGTCGGCAGTAGTGGTCCCCAGGTAGATTTCACTAATCGCGTAGCCCACACAGTTGCGTGGGTCGGCCGATCCGTGGGAATCGCAGGTGTTGGACGAGGTGGTCATCCAGATGCGCAGGTAGCGAACGGCGATGGGTTCGGGCGAGAGCGGGATTGTTTCTACTCCGCCTTTGCCTGCAGAGATTTGTCCGCGAGGAAAGGTCTGCCACGCGCCACGGGTCGGAGAGTGGATGGGATCGTCGGCCGTCCAATACTGGACGAGATATTGGGTGGCGAAGGGGGCAGCCCAGGCGATGCGAATGCTGTCGATTTTCTGCGGCGAGGATAGATCGATGACAATCCACTGCGGGTGCGCGGAGTCCGGCTCGTGAGTGAAGCGCTCGGTGAGATACGGATTACTTTTCCAGTAAGTATGAGGGTCGCCGTCGGTGAGGCGGGAATAGCCGGCGTTGCCGGTGCCATCGTTGCGCGTGAAGCCGCGATGCGGCAGGCCGTAGCCATAAGAAAGATGGATTGGCTTGCCGAGGGTGGTGGATCCGGTGAAATAGCCTTCGCCCTTCGGGTCACTCCAGGTGCCCTCGGGATTCCAGTGCCAGGCTTCCACGAGGAGTTCCGTGTTCTGGCGGTAGCTGACTGTTTGCCATCCCGAGGAGAGAATTTTGTTGAGAGCCGGCTGGCTGAGGAGGGGATCGAAGGTCTTGATGGCAAGGCGATCGATGCCTGCGCCCAAGGTCTGGTTGGGAGCAAAATGATTGGTGGCGTGCGAGGGCGTGGTGTCGACGTCGATGTTCTGGGCAGCGAGCGGGGCGGTTAGAAGGTGCGCGCAAGCGAAAGAAAGAAAGATGGCTTGGAAAAGACGCAATCGGATTGCCTCCGTTTTTCTGGCTTGGGACATTGGCTGCAGGGTGAAGCGGGGATTATAGCTGGCGGCACCGTTCAAGTTGGTGGAAGATAAGGAGAAACGGGGCGAAACTTTTGGGGTGTTCAGGACTCCAATCCAATGGGTGGATTGGATCGTTCCAGAGGAGGGGTGACATGTTGAGGTCGTCAGTCATTCGAAGTTTCTTGTTTGCGGTGGTGGTTGTTGGGTTGGTCCGGCTGGTGGCGTTCCCGGGGGCGAGTGAGGCGGCGTCGGCGGTTGTGCCGCCTCCGGCGATGGATGCGCCTCTGGCGAGCGCGCACGGAGAGCAGATGGTGGTGTTTTCCGGCGGATGTTTCTGGGGAGTGCAGGCGGTGTTTCAGCATGTGAAGGGCGTGATCAGCGCGACGTCAGGGTATG
>Ga0210408_10005665_pt1 | contig 10929 bp, 9 predicted proteins | sample IncBWH4MmetaG_FD_155471 | JGI IMG/M metagenome (GOLD analysis project Ga0210408, IMG submission 155471) | Forest soil microbial communities from Barre Woods Harvard Forest LTER site, Petersham, Massachusetts, United States - Inc-BW-H-4-M | ecosystem: Environmental > Terrestrial > Soil >... | reverse complement strand
GAGCCATATGTAGCGAACCAGCGGTTTGTACTGGATGCGCATGCTCCAAGCGTCATCGCCCAGGGGATTGCCCATGGCGACGAACAAATCGCGGGCCCAGTTCACCGAAATGGCGGCCTGGCTGTTGTCGGTCTGCTGCACCCAGAAATGCCGTTTCTGCGGTTTCAAGATCGCCACCGGCCGCCCGCCGCGCGTGACTTCCATGAGCGCTTCGACCGCGTCGTAGTTCGGCCCGCGCACCTTCATGGCACTGACGAACTTGAAGTCATAGCCTGCGATGCGGAAGCTTCCGCCCGGCTTCAATGCCACGTCTTTCTCGATCTTGTAGCTCTCCACGCCGCTCGCGCCGATGGCAAACATTCCGACGCCAAAATGCGCGATGCACATCCCGAGCAGCGCGGCCGTCAAGGTCTGCTTTTGACGCCAGCGTCGCAGCGGTTCGAGCACGGACGAAAAAATCACCCAGAAACCGAAGCTGAAGCCGATCAATCCCACCGGGTGGAACTCGCGGAACACCAGGCCCTGGATCGCCACCGCCAGCAGCGCCGCGACGCCGAGCAGCCACCAGAGCGGGTCGGCCGTCACCGTGAGCTTGCCGCGCCGCCACACCGAATGCATGCCGACCGTGAGGAACACCATCAGCGGCAGCACGGGCACCAGGAACATCAGTGCGAATACCGGCGGCCCGACGGAGATCTTGCCGATCCCCAGCAATTCGTACACCAAGGGAGACAACGTGCCCCACAGCACCAGCCCGGCGACGCTCACCAGAATCACGTTGTTCACCAGCAAAAAGAACTCGCGCGAGAACACTTGAAAACCGCCCGGCGCGTACAGCTTCGGCGCCCGCCACGCATACAGCGTCAGCGATCCGCCGATCGTCAATACCAGGAATGCGAGGATATAGAGCCCGCGGGTCGGGTCCGTTGCGAACGAGTGGACCGAGACCAGCACGCCGGAGCGCACCAGGAAGGTTCCCACCAGACTCAAGGAGAAGGCAAATATGGCGAGCAGCAAAGTCCAGCTCTTGAAGATGCCGCGCTTCTCCGAGACGCTAAGCGAGTGGATCAACGCGGTTCCCACCAGCCAGGGCATGAACGACGCATTCTCGACCGGATCCCAGAACCACCATCCGCCCCAGCCCAGTTCGTAATACGCCCACCAGCTGCCGAGCGCGATGCCGATGGTCTGGAATATCCACGCGAAAATCGTCCACGGCCGGGTCCACTTCGCCCAGGTCTGATCGAGACGTCCTTCCAGCATCGCGGCGATGGCGAACGCAAAGGCGACCGAGAAGCCCACGTAGCCCGTATAGAGCATGGGCGGATGAATCGCGAGCGCGAAATCCTGCAGGATGGGATTCAAATCCGCGCCATCCGGCGGCGCGGGAATCAGGCGCTGAAAAGGGTTCGAGGTCCAGAGGGTGAACAGCATGAAGCCACTGCTGATGAGACCCATCACGCCCAGCACGCGGCTGGAAAAACTCAAGGGGAGCTGACGGCTGAAGGCGGCAACGGCCACGCTCCAGATCGACAGAATCAAAATCCACAGCAGCAGCGAGCCCTCATGCGCACCCCACAGGGCCGCGACCTTGTAGAACAAGGGCAGCTGCGAATTCGAATTGCGCGCCACATACATGACCGAGAAATCACTGTTGACGAAGGAGTACACGAGGCAGACAACGGCCATGACGACGAAGACGAATTGCCCGGTCACCGCCGGCCGGGCCACCGCCATCCACACCGGCCTGCCGCGCCAGGCGCCTGCAAGGCCGAACAACGCCTGCGACAGACTCAGCACAAAGGCCAGGATGAGGGCGAAAATTCCAAGTTCCGGTGCCATTGCGTTGCTCCGCGGCCTTAAGTGATCGGCCCGGTGGCAGCCGGCGCATTGGTCGCCCCGCCGTGAGCCGCGGCATCGCCGGCCGCAGATCCGCCTGCCGCCGCATCGCCGGCCGCAGATCCGCCTGCCGCCTTGTTTTTCAGCGATGCGGCCACTTCCGGCGGCATGTATTTCTCATCATGCTTGGCGAGCACCTCGTCGGCGACGAAGGCGCCCCGCGCATTCATCGTGCCGTGCGCGATGATACCCTGCCCTTCGCGAAACAAATCCGGCAGCACGCCGGTATATTCCACCGGAACCTCGTGCGCGAAGTCGCTCAGCACGAAGCGCACCTGCAAATCGCCGGGATTGCGGGCAACGCTGCCCTTGACCACCATCCCGCCGATGCGGAAGCGCTTCGCCACGGGTGCCTTGCCTTGGACGACCTGGCTGGGGTCGTAATAGAACATGATGTTCTCACGCGACGCCATCACTGCCAGGGACACCGAGGCGGCGACGCCGCCCAGAATGCCGAGCACCACGAACAAGCGCTTGCGCCGCGGAGTCATTGTCGATCACCCACCGCAATGGCCGCTGCTGGTGCTGGCGGCGGTGCTGCTGCTGGTGCTGGTGCTGCTAGCGGTGGTGCTGCCGCTGCTTCAAGCGCGCGCCGTGCCCTCACGAGTGCCGCAGCCCGATAGCGGCGCGCGGACCACAGATTCCACGCCAGCACCAGACATGCAAAGGCGAAGCACGGCCAGACATAGCGTGCGTAGCCGCCCATGGACCAAAAACTGCCGCTCATCATGAATTGACCGCCTCTCGAACCCACGTTGACTGCCGTTCCCGGTTGAGCACTTCGCCTTGCAATCGAATACACAGCACTGCGGCAAAGAACAGCATGAAACCAAGCCACATGGACAGCAGCGGCCAGAGCATGCTGCCGGGCATCTTGGGTGCGCCTAGTCTAACAATCGTTGCCCCCTGGTGCAGCGAGTTCCACCACACCACGGAGAAATGAACGATGGGCACATTGACCACGCCGACGGTCGCCAGCAGTGCGGCCGCCCGATCACCGCGCGCCGGATCCTCGAACGCCGAACGCAGCGACATCACACCCACGTAGAGAAACAACAGGATGAGTTCGGACGTGAGCCTGGGGTCCCAGGCCCAGTAGGTTCCCCACATCGGCCGGCCCCACAGCGAACCGGTGACCAACGCCAAAATGGTGAACGACGCGCCGATGGGCGCCGCCGCCGCGGCGACGGCATGTCCGACTTTGATGCGCCAGATGAGCGCGACGGCACTGGCCGCCGCCATGATCGTGTAGACGGTCAGGGACAGCACTGCGCTCGGCACGTGCACGTAAATCATGCGATAGGCGTCGCCCTGTTGGTAATCGGGAGGCGCAATCGCCAGTCCGTCGACCAAGCCACACCCCAGGGCAAGCGCCGCGGCGCCCAAGAGCCACGGCGCCAGCGCGGCCGCGGCCCCGTAGACATAGGGTGGCGAGGCAAGTTTATAGAACCAGGTCCACATTCGTACTCAATCCTTGCTCGAGCCTAATCCCCTCATTCGAGCGTAATGCGCAACGCCACGGTGGCCGCGAAAGGTGCCAGCGTGCACGTGAACACGCAAAGTGCCGCCAGAAAATACAATGCTCCGGCCGGGCTCACGCCTGATATAGCTCTATCCGTCGCGCCGGCACCGAAAATCAACAATGGCATGGCCAGCGGCAACACAATAAGCGACAGCAACACATTGCCGCGCCGCAACCCGACGGTGAGCGCTGCGCCGATGGCGCCCAGCCAACTCAAGGTCAAGCTGCCGAGGGCCAAACTGAGCATCATGGTCGCAAACGCGCTCACCGGAATCCCTAAGGCGGTCCCGACGATGGGCGACACCAAGACCAACGCCGCGCCCGTGACCAACCAGTGAGCAAGGGTCTTGGCCACCACGATGACCGTCAGTCCCTGTCCGCAGAGCGCCAGTTGCTCCAATGTTCCGTCATCCGCATCGCTCTTGAACAGCGAATCGAGCGACAACAGAGACGATAGCAGCGCAGCCACCCAAAGCACACCCGGCGCCATGTCTCGCAGCAGCGACAACTGCAAACTTAAGCCCAGGGGAAACAAAGTAGTTACGATCAAAAAGAACACCAAAGGTTGCAGCAACTGATCGGGGCGCCTGAAACTGAGACACAGTTCACGCCGCACCACCAGGATCATGGCCTCCCACGTGCCGACGTTCATGCGGTGAGTTCCAACCGGCGCACTTTGCAGTCGAGTTTCAGGTCGTGATGCGCGACGACCAGCGCCAATCCCCCCTGCTGCACATGGTCTTGCAGAAGTCCCGAGACCAGGCCGGTGCCCGCATCGTCCAAGTTGGTGAACGGCTCATCCAGCAACCACAGCGACGCATTCATGGCCAGCACCCGCGCCATGGCGACACGCCGCCGCTGGCCCGCAGACAACACCCGCGCCGGCAAGTCAGCGCAAGCAGCGACGCCCGTGCGCTCCAATCCGGCGCGTAAGTCCGCCGCGCTGACCCGGCGCTTCAACCCGACGGCGAACCGCAGGTTTTCCAGCGCGGTCAGATCTCCCTTGAGTGCCGGTTCGTGGGAGGCGTAGGCCAATGCCGTCTGATATTCGGCCCGGACACTGCCAATCGACTTCCCGAGCCACGATACGGCCCCCTGCTCCGGCCGCAACAGGCCGCACACCACGCGCAGCAACGTGGTCTTGCCGGTGCCATTGGGGCCTGACACATGCAGAAGCTCGCGCGCCCCCAAGGTGACGCTCACGCCCTTCAACACATGACGATCACCGCGCCAGACGTGGACCCCCTCGACACTAAGCTCGGCACCGGTGCTATTCATGCGGGCGAGAGCTTAACTAAATCAAAGAGTTGAAGCTACCTTTTCATGCACGACTAGCGACGTGAATCGCTGTTTATCGTACCTTTCGGAGCCGATTGCCGCTTCAGCGGCTAAACCGTTTCCGGGGGATGCGGTACTCACGATTGAATACTATTATTGGCCGTCTCGAGGCACGGCCTTGAGCGGTCCGGTGTTTCCTTCAGTCCGCCATGGGTCAAAAAAGAGTCGCCATTTGTCCGTTCATGCCGCTGCAGCACGTTCGCCCGTAACTCGGCTGCCTCTGGTTACTCTCTATGTCACCGATCGCTGCAACTCCCGCTGCGTGACCTGCGACTACTGGCGTCATGGCCGCGACGACATGAACCTTGCGGCGGTGAGTCGCCTGGTGCCGAGCCTCACGCAACTCCAGACTCAGATGGTGCTTCTGTCGGGCGGCGAGCCGCTCCTCAACCCTGAATGGCCGGCGATCGCCGAATTGCTGCGCGGAAACGGACTCAAGGTGTGGTTGCTGACGTCCGGCCTCGCGCTTGCCAAGCACGCGCGCCGCGCCGCTGAACTCTTCGACGCCATCACCGTGTCCCTGGACGGGACCGATCCCGAGACCTATGCGGCCATCCGCGGTTTGGACGCCTTCGACAAGGTCTGCGAGGGCATACGGGCAACGGCGGCCCACGGCGTGGCGCCCGGCGTCCGGGTCACCTTGCAGCGCGCCAACTACCGGCAATTGCCGGCGTTTGTCGGCCTGGCAAGAGAGCTCGGAGCCCGCGAAGTTTCCTTTCTCGCGGTCGACGTGGCCAATCCCCACGCATTTGGCCGCACCGATAACTATGTGACCGATCTGGCGTTGCGGCCGGAGGACTTGCCGGTGTTCGAGGAAATCCTGAGCGCCCTCGAGCGGGATCATGCGGAGAATTTCCGCTCCGGGTTCATCGCGGAGAGCCCGCAGAAGCTGCGCCGCATCCACCTGTACTTCGCCGCGATCCACGGACGCGGGCCGTACCCTAAGGTTCGCTGCAACGCGCCGGAGTTCTCCGCGGTCATCGGCGCGACCGGCCGGGTGCAGCCGTGTTTTTTCATTGCAGGGCCGCCCGATGCCCAATTGCCGGGCACCGGAAAATTGACGGGCGCGGAACTGGAAATCGAGAATATCCTCCCCAGCGTCCTCAACAGCGACAGCATGACGGAGCTGCGCGCGGCGATCCGCGATGGGCGGCGGGCAGAATGCAAGAGCTGCGTCTGTTCAATGTGGCGGGATCCCGACCGGTTCGGGTCGGCGATGTGGTTCCTGGAATCGGCATCGGAGGCGACGGCGTGACGGCGGCTGTCTCCGCGGAAAGCCATCGGCCATGCGCCGACGGATCGACTCAATCGCGCCAAAAGCGGCTAAAGGTCGTACTTTACAACCCGCGAGCGGTGTTCTTTACCATGCCGTTGGCCTTGCTCGCGATCGGCTCTGAGCTCGACCCGGACGTGTACGAGGTCGTTATCGTCGACGCCCGTCTCGACGCCGACGCGGAAAATACGCTTCTCTCGCATATCGGCGAAGCGTTGTGCCTCGGGGTTACGGTGCTCACCGGAGCGCCGATTTCGGATGCGCTGCGTATGTCGCGTTCGGCAAAGCGAGCTCGGCCCGATTTACCCGTTGTCTGGGGAGGCTGGCATCCGTCCATGTTTTCCCGCGAATGCTTGGCGGAGCGCTCCGTCGACGTGACGGTGCGTGGACAGGGCGAGGAAACATTCGCGGAGATCGTCGAGCGCCTGGCACAGGGTCGCACGCTGGACGATTGCGCGGGGTGCACGGTGCGGCTCGCGGACGGCACCATTCGAGAAAACCCGGCGCGGCCGTTGGCCCAGGTCGACAAATTCCGGGCGCACGACTATGGATTGATCCCGGTCGAGCGCTACTACGAACTGAAGGGCAAGCGGCAACTCGACTACATATCATCGCAAGGCTGCAATTTTCGCTGCGCATTCTGCTCGGACCCCTTCGTGTATGGGCGCAAGTGGGTCGGGCTCGAGCCCGTGCGCATGGCAATGCGTTTGAAGGAACTGTGGGACCGATACCACTTCGACGATGTCAATTTTCAGGACGAGACGTTCTTCACCAAGGCCGATCGCGTGAAGGCATTGGCCGATCGAATCATCGAGTCCGGAATGAAGACCACATGGGCCGCTACCATGCGTGCCGATCAGGGCATCCGCCTTCCGGACGCGGTATGGGCGCGCTGCAAGCAGTCCGGCCTGCGCCGGTTGCTCGTCGGGGTGGAATCCGGTTCCAACGAGGTATTGAAGCGCATTCGCAAGGACATCAAGATCGAGCAGGTGTTCGAGACCGCGCAGAAGATGCTCAAGTACGGCATTGCGGGTCATTTCCCGTTCATCGTCGGGTTCCCCGACGAAAGCGATGCGAATATTCAGGCAAGCCTCGACTGCGCGAAGAAATTGCGCTCGATGAGTCCGGACTTTCTGACGCCGATCTACTACTTCAAGCCCTATCCGGGCAGCGCGCTGGTCATCGAAGCCGTCGCCCGCGGCTTTCGTCTGCCGGAAACGCTCGAGGCCTGGGCGGAATTCGACTACGTGGCCGGCGATCCCGGTCCATGGGTATCGCCCGAGAAATTCGAACTCATCGAACGTTTCAAATTTTTCCATGAACTGGCATGGAAGAGAGTGCCCCGCGGCAAGCGATTGCTGCAGAAACTCGCTCGCTATCGCTGCAACACCGACAACTATCGGTGGCCGGTCGAGATGCTGTTCACACGCTGGCTGGTCCCTGTGCAGACGTTGTCATGACATCCGCACAGCAGCACCCGGCGGCGTCCTCCGGTCATTCGCTGGCAATTGCACGGCTGCCTCTGATGACACGACTTCTCGGCAAGGCGATGGCCCTGGGCTACAGACTCGTGGGCAAGGACCGATACGACAATTTCCGTATGGAGTGGGTGCAAGGCATGCCCTTTGTTGTCACCCCCAGCGTGTTCAATCCGAAAGTGCCCCGCACCGGCGAGTTCCTTGCGTCGCAGCTCGACTCCCGCCTCGTGCAGCGTGATTGGGAAGTACTGGATATGGGCACGGGTTCCGGCATCTGCGCGGTGTTTGCCGCGAGATATGCCCGACGCGTCGTGGCGGTGGATATCAACCCGGCTGCGGTGCGCTGCGCCGGCATCAACGCGCTGTTGAATCATCTCGAACACAAGATCGATGTTCGGCACGGGGATCTGTTCGCGCCTGTGTCCGAAGAACGATTCGATCTAATCCTGTTCAATCCGCCGTTCGTACAGGGCCCGCCGCGGGACGATCGCGACCGCGCCTGGCGTTCGAATGACGTCGCGCAGAGATTCGCGGCTGGCCTCGGCGCCAAGCTGAGCCCTGGCGGATGTGCCCTCGTGCTGCTGTCGACGTTCGGCGACGGGCGCGTCTTTCTCGAGGAATTTCGCAGGCATGATTTTGAGATCTCGGTGCTTGCCGAGCGGCGGTTCGTCAATGAGAGGCTCACGATCTTCAGGCTGGTACCGCCAAATCCAACGAGAAAGGCATGACTTCGAAACGTATTCTGCTGGTCAATCCGACGATCACGGCCAACCGTCACGCACGCGCCCCGCTTGCCGTCCTGAGCTTGTCCACGGCGCTCGACGGAAAGTACCCGTCGACCATCATCGACGGCAACATCGATCGCGAGTTCGTCGCGACTGCGGTACGCCACGTCAGTGATGGATCCGTCGGCGCGGTGGGCATCACCGTCATGGGGGGCCCGCAGCTGCGTTCCGCCATTGCCGTGTCAAAGGCAATCCGCGAGAAAGCGCCCGCACTGCCGATCATCTGGGGCGGCGCCTTCCCGACCGTGTGTCCCGAAGCGACGCTGAATGCGCCGTTTGTCGACTACGCTGTACGAGCGCAAGGGGAGGATACGCTCGTCGAGCTGCTCGATGCGCTCGCTGCAGGAAAGAACGAGGCGTCGAGCTCCATCCTCGGACTCAGCTGGCGTCGCGGCGGCCAGGTCGTGCACAACAAGGACCGCAAGTTTTCCACCTCGAGCCTCAGCCGGATGCTGCCTTACGAGAAGTTGGAGAACCCAGGTCAATATTTCACCAGTACCTATCTTGGTTCGCGCACCGCGGGTTATCAGGCAGCCCTGGGCTGCCGGTTTCGCTGCACCTTCTGCGGAGTCGCCACGATGTTCCGCGGCAAGATGGCGTTGCCAACGGCGGCCCGGCTCGAGCAGGATCTTGGGTTCTTGAAGGACCGGTTTGGCATGAACGCAATCCAGTTCTATGACCACAACTTCTTCGATCGCGAAGTCGACATGGTGCCTCTGCTGGAAGTTCTGGCGAAGCTCCAGCTGCCATGGTGGTGTTTTGCGCGGTCCGATGCTCTGGTCAATCTTTCGGAAGCGTCCTGGACGCTCGTCAAGAAGAGCCGGCTGCGCATGGCCTACATCGGAGCGGAATCTCCCAGCGATTGGCTTCTGCACGATATCCGCAAGGGCACCCGCTGCGATCAAACGCTGGACGCCGTGGAGAAATGCCGCAGTCACGGCATCGTGCCTGAATTGTCCTTCATGGTGGCGCCCCCGCAGGACCCCGAGGGAGAGACGGAGAAGACCTTCGAGTTCATCCGCATGATCAAGCGGGTGCACCCCGCAACAGAGGTCATGATTTACGTCTACACGCCGTTGCCCCGGAGGCAGTCGACCACGAGCAGCGCGCCCGAAAGTATGACCAGCGAGTACCACGATTGCGCAGGCATGCCCGTCGCATTTCCCCGCACGGCCGAAGAATGGGCCGAGCCGCAGTGGGTGGATTATTGGTGTCACCAGGATGCGCCGTGGGTGTCCGAGCGACTCCGCCGGCGAATAGTCGATTTCACGACCGTATTGGGATGCAGATTTCCAACCATCATGGACATCCGCGCCTCCGCCTGGGGAAAGTCCGCTCTGCAAGCGCTGGCATCCTGGCGCTACCGGTATCAACGGTACGGTCGGCCCTGGGAACTCCGTGTATCGAGAAAGCTCATCCGTCAGTGGGACCCGCGGGTTATGAGCCTGTGACGATCATGCCGAGCCAATCGCTGCACGTCGTACAGATCAGCTTTTTCAGCGACCCTGCGGGACGCCCGCCTGCGCAGCTACTGGATGCGTGGCCCTCTCTCGTGGATGTCGCGGAGGCCGTGTGCCGATCCGGCATTCGCGTGTCGGTCGTCCAGGCAAGCACGCATTCGGAGAATCTCTCGCGACAGGGCGTACGCTACTATTTCTTGCCGTTTGGCGAAGCTCAGCGGGCGGTTGCGGAGAATGCAGCTCTCGGCGAGTTGCTTCCCAGTCTGGCCCCCGACGTCTTTCATGTGCACGGGCTCGGCTTTCCTCGCGACGTGTTATCGCTGGCTTCGCAGGTCCCAGGCGTTCCAATCATCTTGCAAGATCATGCGAATAGACCACCGCGCCTCTGGCACCGAGCGTTGTGGCGACGTCAGATGTCAGTCGCCGCTGGGATCACGTTCTGCGCGTCGGAGCAGGCGCGGCCGTTTGCGCAGGCCGGCCTCCTCAAGTCGGGAACGCAATTGTATGAAATACCCGAATCCACGAGCCGTTTCAGCCCCGGAGACAGGGAAGAGGCGCGCCGCCTGACCGACCTCAAAGGCGATCCCGCCGTTCTGTGGATCGGGCACCTGAACGCCAACAAGGACCCGCTCACGGTCCTAAAGGGGATCAGCGCCGCCGTACGCGAACTGCCGCGATTGCAACTTTTCTGTTGCTTCGGCACGGCACCGCTGCTCCCCGACGTTCAAGATCGAATTGCATCGGATCCCAACTTGCGCGGCAGAGTGCACCTTTTGGGGCGAGTGCCCCATGAAAGAATTGAGCAATTGATGCAGGCGGCCGACCTATTCGTGCTCGGAAGTCACCGCGAGGGCAGCGGATATTCACTGATCGAAGCGCTCGCGTGCGGATTGCCCCCGGTCGTCACCGACATTCCATCGTTTCGTTCGCTCACTGCAGGGGGGACGGTGGGAATGTTGTGGCCGTGCGGCGATTCGCATGCCCTGTGTGAGGCGCTCGGTTCGGTTGCGCGGCGCGCGGACCACCGGATGCGTGCCGCAGTGCGAGCGCACTTCGACCAAGAGCTGTCACTTGATGCGCTGGGCCTCAAGCTCGCGGCGATGTACCAACACGCGCACGACCGCAAGCGAGGGCACTCCAGTATCGAGGGATCCGTGTCAGCCGATACGGCGAT
>Ga0210408_10005662_pt1 | contig 10932 bp, 12 predicted proteins | sample IncBWH4MmetaG_FD_155471 | JGI IMG/M metagenome (GOLD analysis project Ga0210408, IMG submission 155471) | Forest soil microbial communities from Barre Woods Harvard Forest LTER site, Petersham, Massachusetts, United States - Inc-BW-H-4-M | ecosystem: Environmental > Terrestrial > Soil >... | reverse complement strand
GACCGCTCGACGCAGCCGAGCAAGGGGCTGTCCATGCCGTAAATGCAATCTGGTGACGTGACAAAATGACTCAACAGCACCGCCACTCTCTCCTTGACGCCAATAGGCCCCATACAAGGGTTTCGGACGCCGGCCGCCGAACTCGCGGTGCCGTCCCTCTTGCGGCCGGCATCCGAAACCCTTCACAAAACCGGGCGTTCGAAGGAAGTCAGTTTTTGACTCAGCTCGGAATTGGCGCAAAGGACCGATGGGCGTCGATCAGCGATGCAATACCAATAACGATCAAGTGTATCCGCGTGATGTCGCGCCTCCCCGGTTGGGAGAAGGCGTTTTACCGAGGGATTCCTGCGGGTTCTCCGGTCGATGGGGTCCCGAGTGGCGCTGCCTCGTGGCGAAATGTTTCAACGGTAATAATGGCGACGAGGAAAAGCCACGGAAAACCTCCAAATGCGCCTAACGCCAGATGAGACGTCGCGTTTGGTTTAGCCATTTTTCGGCTCTTGCCGCAGCATGGAGCTTTTCTCATGGTATTGGCACAACCTATCGGTCTTTCGCAACTGGAGTTGCAGCCACCCAATTGCGGCGGCGAACACATCGTTCCCGATGGCTTTTCGAGGAGCATCCGGCCCTCGGCCGCTGTCGCCGATCTCGTCGAGGCGATCTGGGATTGGGACATTCCGAACGGCGATGCGGCGACGGGCCTTACGATTAAGATACCGCCGAGCACCGCGCCGTATTTCGTCGTTCAATACCGCACGCTGACGCATTGCAGATGGCAACTCGGCGCGGATAGCTTTGATCACAAGAACTACGGCCATGTGTTGACCCAGACCCAGAGCGGGACCTTTGCGGTCCGTCCTCGCGGTCCGCTTGGTGTTATCACCACGCGGCTCAAGCCCGAGGGCGCCGCCAGGTTGGCGCGGGCGTCTATGCATGAGCTCATCAACGTCAAGATCGGACTGCGCAACATTTTCAGGGATCACGATATCGCGCTACTGGAAGAAAGGGTGATGGAGTCCGGCAGCAGCAGCGAACGGATCGCACGCGTCGAAAGCTTTCTTCTTCAGAATTTCCGTGAGGATCGCGAGGAGTCGGTTTTTTCCCACGCTTCCTCGTGGCTGCGCCGCAATCCGAGTCTGCGCATGCGAAAGCTCGCCTCGCTATTGGACATCAGCGAGCGTCACCTGTCGCGCGGCTTCCGCGCGACATTCGGGACCAGCCCTAAACAATATGCGCGACTGGCGCGGATCGAAAAGGTCATCGCTGCGCGGAAGAGCGGCCTTGGCTGGGCGGATGTCGCATACGCCTGCGGCTTTACTGACCAGGCGCACTTGATCCATGATTTCGGCACGATCGTGGGCAGAACGCCGGCCGAATTCTTCGGCGCGGCACGGCGGCGGAATTTCCGCGACGCGGATGCGGTGCCAAGCTTGGCCGATTCTTACAATCCATTCATCGTCTAGATTGGTATTACGAATACATTGGCGTCGACCGCAGCGCGGCGGGACGCCGCCGGCCCTGCACGATGGCGGAGCTCCGCTGGTCAACCGTTCCGTTACGCGACTGCCTGGCCGTAGATCTCCCGAATTATCCGTTGAGTAAGGTATCGCCATGGCGAACGACGAGATTCATCTGTGTCAATTTTTGTGCTTCTGCCGCGGGCCGCAGCAGCCATGCGGAGGTCTGATCACATGCTGACCCACGTCGAGTCCAGCCGCACTATGGCCACCGGCCTCAGCTCAGGCCGTATCCTTGTCGTGGATGACGATCCGGCCGTACGGCACCTGATCTCGGATTATTTCGGGGAGCACGGCATACAGACCGTCTCGGCGACCGGCCGCTCGGCAACGGCCAGTCAATTAGCTGGCGCGGACCCAAGTGCGATCATTCTCGAGCTGCGCCTCGGCCAGGGCAATGGGCTCGATCTGCTCCGGGGAATTCGTTCCAGTTCGGACGTCCCAGTCATTATTCTGACAGGTCGTTCCGGCGATGAAGTTGACTGTGTGGTCGGACTCGAACTCGGTGCCGACGACTTCCTGACCAAGCCGTTCAGCATCCGCGAATTGTATGCCCGGTATCGTGCTGTGCTGCGGCGCTGTGAGAACGGACAGTCCGTGCGCACCCGCGACGTCGAGCAAGGCGAATACAGGTTCGACGGATGGCGACTTGATCGTCGCGGCCGGCGTCTGACCGATCCACAGGAACGGCCGGTTGCCCTGAGCAAAAGCGAGTACGCCCTGCTGCTGGCCTTCCTCGATGCGCCGGAGCGACCGCTTTCACGCGAGTATCTGTTGCGGGCGACCCGGCTCCACGAAGACATCTTCGATCGCAGCATCGATGTTCAGGTGCTTCGGCTGCGGCGTAAGCTGGAGGTAGACCCGAAGGCGCCACGTGTCATCAGGACCCAACGCGGCGTTGGCTATGTCTTTGCAATTCCGGTCGAACAAAGCCGTTGCGCGGATTGGCGCAGCATACCGCAAAATCGCTAATGGTCAGGGCAAGCCGCTTCACGCTTGTGTCCGAAGCGAGCCTTGCGCCGAGCACGGTCAACCGAGATGCGCCAGGAACCGGCCAAGGCCCACAACTGCGCTAACGAGGTCTACCCAGCGGGGGTATAACAACCGTAACGCTGTTTCCAAACACTGAAATGGTGTCGCAGCACGTCCTAACCACCGTCGGGGGCTACCGGCATCGGATGTCGACGACGAAATAATCGCGCGGCGACAGGTCCGGTGATTTCTGTCTGTTCCGAAAGCGGCTCCGACAGGAAGGTGAGGCCGTCGCCGCCAGCATCGAACGATAAGCTGCCGGATTTGGTAGGCGGAACAGAGGACAGCGTCTGACCATCGGGGTCGAGATAGAATTTGGTCCATGACGTTTGCGCCAGCGGCCACTCGGCTTCGCTTCGCTCCTCGAAGCGATCAACATAGCGCACGTGCAGCAGCACGCGAGATCGCTCGCGCCAGCCATTGTTCTCGCCCTTTAGATAGCAATCGAAGAAGGCTTTCTGCAGCAAGCGCCTGTAGTCCGTGTAGAAATGTGTCCAATGCTCGAGGCCATGTGCCTCCAACCACTTTTCCTTAGAAGCGGCGCGCATGAACCCTTCGAAATTGCCGCGGGGATGCAGACCCTGACCGCCCCAATTCGCGGCCGAAAGGAAAGGAACCATCACCTTGTCCCATTGCGGCGAACGAACCCTGTGGCTCGCGTATGTAGATTTCGGCGCATTCTTCGAAGGCAGGCAGACTGAGCTTGATCTCTACGGCCTTCGCTTCCTCGCGCGCCGCTCGCTTCTCCTGCACGATATCGACGCCAAGCCTGCTGCGATCGCCCTTAACTCGGAGACGCGCGGCATCGCGAGCTAGGCGCGCATCTTTTAGCGACACGTCCTTGAACGAGCCTAGACCGAGCTAGCGCTGCTTGCCATCTTTCCAGTACCGGTAGCCCAGTTCTTTGATGTGGGGCTTGCGACGATGAGGTAGAGGCCGTCGCCGTCAGGATATTTGCCGGACCGAGTTTCACGTTCGACGTCGAGCGGCTTGAGCTTGCCAGGCATGTGTTCCCCCTCGCAAAATCCGTCCCCCGAACCCACGGTCAAAAGCTACGGTTTGCGCGGTGACTAGGGGTAACATCGCGGAACTAGCCGCAACAGCCTTTATCGCGCTACTCGGCCGCAAAACGGGTTTTCGGCTCCGCAAAGGCCTGTTCCGCCGGCGGCCTGTCATCGACAACAACGCCATCAGCGACGAGCGAGAGGCAAAATTGCCGTCGCACCGCTCAGCCTGATCTCCCTGCAGTCAATGCGCGGAATGCTGCTCAAGAAGGTTTCAGTCTATCCCGACATCACCTAATAGGATCATTCACTGAGCGTGAAAATACGCGAGGCGATGATCACGATTGCCGCCTCGCTTTAGCAATTTAGACCTTATGTCCCGTTCTTGAACCGGATTTCGGCAGTGGTGGAACACATCGAATTAGAGGCCGTGAAAACTCGCAGGGAGCGCAAAGGCGAGAGCGTGCTCAGCCTCGGTTGCCGACTAGAACGGCGTCCACCCGCTGACGCCGAAATGGTCGTTGACGATCGCCACAAGCGCGTCGTCGAAGACATCGGCGGACGCCGGCAGAGAGATCGATCTGCCGGCCTCCTCCTCGCGGTCGGCGCCGTAGAGCGCGAAGTCAGCATGGCGGCTCAGCCACCTGCTGGAAACACACGGGACGCAACTCTACGAAGTAGCCGAGGCAACAGGCTCGCCAGTGGCGGCAGAGGCTCCGCGTCGGATCGGCCAGTTCTTTGCCGTCGAAGTCCGTATCCACGGGGAGTTCTGGGCCTATCCGCTCGCTGAACGCCGGCGCTTTCTCCAAGCCAATCGTTCGAAGCGAACCCTGTCCGCGCGCCGCACGGCCGCAACGATTTTGCACGTCTGCTCGCACAGGCGTGCAGGCATTGGTGCAGGGAGATTCTGAGCTTGGAGGAGACGACCTGCCGGACTAGGGTACGGCGGGTCAATATCGCAGCCGCGGAGCGGTGGCGCACAAAAAGGTCCCCCGTGACCCGCCACAGGACCGGCCAATTGGCTGCCAATCGGGTACGGACAAGTGTGAGTACAGGTGCTCACATTTGACTAATGTCCACGAAATCGGGGTTGATCGCCGCGTTTTCGCAGACCGCGAGTTTGGCACGATTGACCAGCAACGACTGCCTCCGCCTCGTTACTACGTCGCCTCAGTCGGAGCCACCGGTCTGCTTGGACCCCGCCAATTTCAGACGGACTCCAGGCTGATCACCTTCGCTGAACTCGATCCCTGCTGACTCCAAAGCTCGACGCAGCTTGTCAACAGTCCCGGTATAAGCCGATATCGGCCCCGGGGTTCGCTCGATCCGCTTGATGGTTTCCAGCGACACACCCGATTTGTCTGCAAGCTCGCGCTGTTCAATCCGAAGCATCGCCCGAGCAGCTCTGATCTGTTCACTGGTTAACATTACGCTCCAGGCGCAAAATTTTGCACCTGAGGTGTTGACACACTAGGGGCAATGGGTTACCCTTGCAGGGTAACATCGTTGCCCTTGCGGGCAAACGGTGTCGCGCGCCCATCTCACAGAATATCTCGCGAAGCCGGAACGGTGGCGGCGTTGTGGCTGCGCGCCCGCATATCGCTGACGGCCGCAAGAACGGCAAGGATGACCTCGTGACCGAGCGGATCAGTGCAAGCCGTCCCACGAGCGGCTACTCGCCTCAGACCAGCCCTGATCAGCTGTCGGTCCGCGACCGCCTCGTCAGCAGACGATTCGCCGTTGCTCGCGCTTGAAAAACAATTCAACGCAATTTCCGCGGAATTGCTCGCCATGCAGCGGTTGCGCAGCAATCAGAACAGATATCGCAGCCCTGCTGCACATCCGCCCGAACAGGCGACGATCGAGACGGGTGTTGGAGAGCACACCTTTGATGAGTTCGAGACACAACGGATCGAATCGATTCTCGCACGTCTCTATCCTATCGAACAGGCGATCATGCGGACGCCAGCGTGCACAATAGCGGCGTTGGGCGTGAAAGCGCGCCACGCCGCCTATGTATTGTCCCAGTACTGGGAAGCGCCCATCGATCGGATCGATTGGGATGCACGAGCCGTACGTCTCCTGATCGAAGCAGTCTGTGACGTCGCCCACGCATTGCTCATTCGCAACTTGAGAGACGACGATTAGTCGCGCCATGCATGTGAAGCTTTTTGTGCAAAGCGCGCCGGAAAAGGAGCGAGGCGAATGAGCATCATATCGATCATGGCCGCGATCCTCGAGGATGAATTGCGAGAACACGGCATTTTTGAGCTAACCCGGCCTGATTGCGAGACAATGGTCTGCAGCATGATTGAACGTACGGCTAAGCTCGAGGCTGACATCAAACAGCATCAATTGGAACCGTACCCCAGCGACCGGACCTGAGGGACTATGGTAGCTGCATTTCCGTGCGGACCACTTTGCCTTCGGTTCGATCTCCGAGGCGTCAAGTACCGCAGGTGCATAGGGTGTGAAAACCTTGCTTTTCTTCCTTAAGCCTTCGGCTTGCTCTTGCTGCCTGCCCATCCCTTCTCGCGGCTTGCTTTCGAACGACTCAAACACAAGCTTTCGCGGTCTGAACTCCTCGCCAACACCGGTCAATATGCAAAGATTCGTTGTTTCATTTGTGTACTTGTACACTTGGCTGGCCGCGACCGACGATGATGAGCAACATTGCTTCGCCCTGGCACTATGACAGTGCAACCTTCCACGCGGTAGACGCACTCGCATACGCGGCCGCCTGCGATTAACACTGCACCCACGGCGGTAATTTTCCAGTGTCACGGTCGCCTTGGATAGGTGAGCGCTGAACCATCCCAGGATCAATGTCCGCTGTCGGGGGAAACTCGGAATGACCATACTCCGTCTCCACAAGTTGTTACGGAAACCAAGTTGCAAAAGTGGTTTAAGGAAGCCGAAACAGATGACGTGCGCGCGGATCTTTTTTTCGCACCTGCAGCGTGCTGACAATTGGTTTGATCTATTTAAATGCACGGAGCTTGCGAGCAGATTAGCTGGTGATAATCACAAATTGAAGGCTCTTCTCGGCTCGGACGCGGCGTCGTGGGACCGCGTCTGCTGAGGTTAGCCGTAACTTGCGCGATGCTGCACTGAATCAATACGGCAGCCTTTTGCGTAAATTCGCATCCGGAAGCGGATGAGGGCTAATCTTCTTCGCGAAATAGTTGTTACCGAATGAACATTGACGGCACCACCAATCGACAAGCAAATGCTGCGGAAGGCTTTCGTCATCGCCCCGCAGATGTCACGTCCACTTTCTTCCAGGTTTGATCGGGGTTGAATGACGTCATGCGCTCGGCGATTTTCTCCGTGCGCTCGCCAAGGTCCTTCTGGAAAACGGTGCCGGTGTAGTTGACGACGAACGTCATTACGCCGGAATTGCCGTACTCGGCCGGATAGGCCACTAGTGCGAAGCCACCGATCATCTTGCCGCGCACGACGTATTCCACTTCACCGCCGGCAGCCATGGGCCCCTGGCGGGTCAATATCTTGAAATAGTAACCATGGAAGGGCGTGCGGTCCTCGCCGATCGCATATCCCTCGGTCGTTGCATGGGCGACAAGTTCGCCAAGCGGGCTTGCATCCTCGCCCGGCGTAGCCGGCCAGTAGAGCCCGTCCTTCTTGTTGGGACGGCTGACGATGCGTTGCGCATAGGTGGCGCCGGCGCCGCTGGCGCGATTTTTGTCGGCGTACTCGTTCTGCGCGTCGACATAGGCAAGGCAGGCCTGGATCGCGTCGAGCTCGTTGCGGCCGATGCGCCGATACAGGATCTCAAGCCGGCCGGCGGCCGTATCGAACTGCCAGGCGGCGCCCCTGCGCGTGAGCGGAATCGGAAACGGAAAGTCCTCGGGCCCGAGAATCATCACGGCCTTGGTGTCGCCCTCCATCGTCACCTGATGCTTTGCGTCGTAGGCCGCGAGAAATTTTTCTCGCATGGTTTCATCGGCAATCTTGTCGCCGGAAGATACGATGTCGGCGCCGTCTGCTCCGAGCACCGTGACCACGCCCTTGGGCCAATTGTCCTTTGTGGCGCTCGCCAGGGCCGCCACGGCCTCCTCGGGGGATTTGAAGGATTGCTGCGCGCTGGCAACTGAAACCGACGCCAAGATGACGGTTGCGGCGGTCCAGCGGGTCAATTTGCCAATCAACGAGAATATCCGGGTCATGACGATCTCACCAATATTGGATTTGTGTGTGTCGTATGCCGATAGGGGATGGAATCCGCGCACCGGAGCCAACCCAGTGGCCGTAGGTCTCGAACTTTAGCCCGAGCTTCTCGTAGTAAACTCGCAGGTATCCGTCCCGACCACGCACCACCGCCTCCGGCATGACGGCTTGCACCTCCTGCGCCATGACGCCGACATAGGCCTTATCGCTGCCATTGTAGCTGAAGCGATAGAAGCCAAGTCCGTTCTCGAGCTGTCCAATCAGAACGATGTCGTGCTTGGCGTTGATGTCCGAGCGACGTCCACCACCGCCACCGCCGCCGCCACCGCGGCCACCTCCTCCACCACCTCCGCCGCCCATCCTTGCACCGCCTCCGCCGCCACTATAGCGCGCAGCTCCACCTCCGCCGGCACTGACACGCGCTGCTGCGCCGCCTCCGCCGCCGAGGCTTTCCCGTCCGCGCGCGGCCTGCGCATTGGCTACTCTGCCAGATTGTATATTGCCCATGGCGCTGTCGCGCTTTGGAGTGCCGCCGGAAGGACGGTTTGCGGCAGGCTTCTTGGCAGTGGAACCCTTTGCGGCCGCGCCCTTCCCGCCGGGCTTTGCACCGGCGTCGGGCCGGTTGCCGGGAGTACGATCGGCCGCGCTGGGTCGGTTGGCCGCCTTGTCGCCGCCAAGGTTGGCGCCGCCACCGCCGGGCTTGATCACCTGTTCGCCGCTACGGCCACGGAAATCCATACGATCCTGACTGCCCGCCCGCGCATTGTTGTTGGCGAACTTCTGCTGCACGTTCGCATTGCCGTACTTCACGCCTTGGCGGTGAGCGGGATTGTGCTGCCAATTGTTGCCACCAGTATTAATGTTATTGATGTTGATCGGGCGGTTCACGTTGATGTTGTTGCCGCCCCAGTTGACGCCGCCGCCCCAGTAGTTGCCGCCTGACGCCCAGCGCCCGAGAGCGTAGCCCGCACCGAACGCAATCCCGGTTGCGAGGATCGCGCCCGGCACATAGCCGAGAGGCGGCGCGAAGTAATATGGCGGATAGGCGGGATAGCCCCAGTCGCCGTAGACGACCGCTGGATCGTAGTAAGGCACATAAATGGTGTCAGGAACGGTCGGTTCGATGACGATGACTTGCTTGTTCCCTTGCTGCGCGACCGAGACTTTCTGCTCCTTGGTCGAAGTCAATTTGTTGTTTGCTTGGGCTTTGGCCCGCAGGCGCTGAACCGCATCCATAACATCGGGCTGCTGGGCCAGAACGGCGTCGCCGAGCTTTTGGGTCCAGTCGAGCTTTTCGCTCATCATGGCGAGCACCGAGGGCGTTGCGGCCAGCGATTTGACACTGTCGTCCCAGCTTTGCTTGTCGACGGCAGCCTTCAGCTGATCCCCCTTGAGGGCCTTGTTCGTCGTCGCCCATCGATCCGCCTGCACGATCTCCAATGGATAGGTCGATGCCATCAGAACCTCGGCAAGCAATGCATCCGGATAGAGCGCAATGGGAGCAACCAGCTGGTCGAGCTCCGCGGCCTTTAACAATTGTTGCGGCTGATCGGAGGCGGGCGGTGACGCAGGCGTCTGCGCCTGCGAGGTCCCGATTTGCAGCGCCGTCAGCAGCAGTGCCGCAATGATCGACAGCGTCGTTGACGTACTCATATGCGCCTCCGCGTCAAGCAAGCTTATTTCGCTACTTCCGTGGAGGTCTCGTGTATTGATTCAGATCAATCCGTTTCGCTACGGCTCCTGATCAGGACGTTCCGTAGCACCTCGAAGATGACCGCCGTCGACCAACCGAACAGCAGAACGCCGTTCATCGCCGTCATTGGCCCGAGCAAACGCCAGCGTGTCGTGGGCACCACGTCGCCGTAGCCAAGCGTCGTATAATTGACAAAGGCAAAATAAACCCGATCGGCCCCTTCAGGAGCGGCGCCGACAGCCGCGTATGTCAGTGCCCAGACGAGTACCTCGGCAAGGTGCGCAACCATCAGGACTGACACCGTCGAAATCATGACCGCCATCAACCGAAGCGACGGATGCGGTGTAGCCATCTCGTTCGCGGCGTGCGTCACGTTTATGACGGTCGCCATTACCAACGCATGGATCGCGATATTGCAGATACTGACGGGGCCTCCCACAAGAAATTGGCGCAACATGAGTGAAGCCTCGATTGCTTGATTGATCTGGGCGTTCGGTTCAGCCTTGGCCCGGTCCTCATCCTGAAGCCCTTTCCAGTATCGGCTCAGCCTTTGATCAGCGATTCGCCGAAGCATGAATCAGGAACCGCGATTACGCGTCTCGCCCCTTTTTGCCGCAAGCTTCTGACCGGAGACGCTATGCATATTCTTGCCTTCGCCTCCAGTTGTCTTGATCTGCATCAATATCGCCGACCTTGCTTGAAACAAGGATGTCACTCCGCTGAACATGCGAGAGGGTTCGGCCATGAAAACTGTTTCAGTGCAAGATGCCGTCGCGATGATCCCGGATGGCGCGACCCTGATGATTGGTGGCTTCATGGCGGTCGGCACGCCGGAACGGCTGATGGACGAACTCGTGCGTCAGGACAAGCGCAACCTCACCGTTATTGCCAACGACACGGCAAAGCCGGGATTGGGAATAGGCAAGCTTGTCGATGCCGGACTTGTCAGTCGGACCATCGCGAGTCACATCGGCCTCAATCCCGAGACGCAGCGACAGATGATCGCCGGCAAGATGGCGGTCGACTTGGTCCCACAGGGCACATTGGTCGAGCGCGTTCGTGCTGGTGGTTGCGGACTTGGCGGCGTGCTGACGCCGACCGGCGTCGGCACCCTCGTCGAGGAAGGTAAGCAGAAGATCGAAGTGGACGGGAAATCCTACCTGCTGGAGACAGCGCTGCACGCGGACTTCGCGCTGATCCATGCCTTTCTCGCCGACTATTCAGGCAACCTGTCCTATGTGCTCACGGCGCGCAATTTCAATCCCGTCATGGCCATGGCCGCGAGCACCACGATCGTAACAGTCGATCACATTGTGCCGGTAGGATTGATCGCACCCGACCATGTCGTCACGCCCGCTCCGCTGGTCGACTTCCTCGTCACGAAGGGATGAAGACAATGGACGCACAAACGATCATTGCCAAGCGCATAGCGCGCGAACTTCAATCGGGGATGCTGGTCAATCTCGGGATCGGCATTCCGACCTTGGTGGCGAACTAT
>Ga0210408_10005661_pt1 | contig 10932 bp, 20 predicted proteins | sample IncBWH4MmetaG_FD_155471 | JGI IMG/M metagenome (GOLD analysis project Ga0210408, IMG submission 155471) | Forest soil microbial communities from Barre Woods Harvard Forest LTER site, Petersham, Massachusetts, United States - Inc-BW-H-4-M | ecosystem: Environmental > Terrestrial > Soil >... | reverse complement strand
GTTAGCGCCAAACGCGGATCGCGCTGGCAAACGCTCCGGCTTGAAATACGTCACATAAATTTTGTTGAATGCACCCCAATTGAACATGTGTGCAAGCATAACTGTGCATTTGAAAACGTCGTCGAAATTTAAACCATTTGCCTCCAAGACCTCCTCGATGTTGTCCATCACCTGCTTTGTCTCAGGTTCAATTCCGCCCGGAACCAATTCCCTTGTTCCCGGCAAGAGGCCGATGGCACCCGACATGTACAGCACGTCTCCGACTCGTACCGCTTGGCTGAATGGTAGCTTTGCAGCGGTGGCAGCCGGTGAGTTGTAGAATTGAACTTGTTCGTTCTGGGCAGTGGCGGGCGTCGCGCACCAAAGAGCAAAACCGACGAGAGCAATTAAAAGCCATGCAGCCTTGAGAGATGCTTTCATTACTTCCTCCTGTGGCGCGCGCGCCGGAGTCACTCGATCACCAAGTCCGCGCTGCCGAGCAGTGTTGCCACATCGGTGATGACGCGAGACGCATCCACACCATTTTCAGCTCATGTCACTTTTTGACGAAGCCAGCGCCGTTTTTTTATCGTGTTGCCTGACGATCTCCGTCATCAGATAGAACCGATAGATCAGATGAAATCCCACAAAAACCCAAAAGAGCCCACCGATCATTGACCAAAAAGAAAACACTCCGACGATGCCTTCAAATATAGTGTACAGCCCAAGAACACCAATGATGTACAGCGAATAGAGATATGGAAGAAATCCGAGCAGAACTAAGAGATTTTTCCAGCTCCTTTTCTGCCTCACCGATACAATAAAAAAATAAGTAAAAAGACCTACTGAGGCAGCGACGCCGCCTAGAACGGGTGCGTAAGTGTAAAAGTAGTGATCCAGGGACCAACCCAATCGGATGAATTCGACAATACCGTAGATCATTGCAGCAAGAATGGCACTTCGATTCTGGCAGCGAGGATATCGCCTTTCGTACCCCTCAGCTCGGGTGCAACAGTAAAGGAATCCATTTTTAGAATCCCCCTTCTTTCCTCTAGCCGCGAACCTGCTCCGAGTTTTGAGTCAAAGAGGCTGGGAAGAGTGCGGTATCGGCCTGGCCCGATCCTTTGAAATTGAAATAACTCGGTTGTTTTGCTTGGAATTCCGACTGCATGCTTGGACAGAAAATTGGTGTAGGTGCGCGGCGCCCAGCCCGGACAGGCACGCTTGACGTCCTCAGGACCAAATGGCTCTTTCAGCTTTCGATTCTTGACCGCTGCATATTGAGTAGCAATGATTATCTACGTTCACTCATAGTAAAAGCGAGACCCTGCAGCGTCCGCCGAGCCACGGATCCGGCTCGTCCTGCCGATTGCAATTTGGGCAGTTTCCGGGGACTGTACAAAAACCCAACACGAAGTAATCGGGAAGCTGACGCCATGGCCTTTTCGCTCTACGACGCAACTGTAGCAAACTACCTTCAAATTCTCGGAGCAGTCAGCGGTTTCCTCGAAAAGAGCCTCACACACTTCCGAGAAAAGGGCATCGATCCAAGCGAGGTCGTGGAGGCCCGCCTTACCCATGACATGCTGCCGTTTCGGTTCCAGATTGTCTCGGTCGCCCATCATTCACGCGGTGCGATGGAGGCGGCAAAGAACGGAACGTTTACTCCGCCGTCGATGAAGCCGGATCTCGACTATGCCGCCCTTCAGACTCTCGTGAAGGAAGCAAGCAATGAGCTTTCAATCCTAACGCCGGAAGCAGTCAACGCGCTCGTGGGTCGCGATGTGACTTTCAAGCTCGGCGACCGTACGCTTTCATTTACGGCCGAGGGCTTCCTGATGTCCTTCTCGCTGCCCAATTTCTTTTTCCACGCGACAACCGCATACGACATCTTACGTTACAAGGCCGCGCCCCTTGGAAAACGCGATTTTATTGGCAGGTTGAAATTAAAAAAATAGGTGCTCACCGGCGATGGCGATTCTGTACCTTACCCGAAGACAACACGCACCGCGACGTCTATCTCGTGCTTGACGACTTCGGCCGTCTCGGCAGGGCATGGCGCGAGACCGACGAGGCTGGATATTCCCCACGGAAAGGAACCATGCGTAAGACCCTCACGAGCCTCGTTCTCCTCGCCGCTCTTACCGGAGGCGTTTGTGGCGCAAATGCTGAACATGTTACGCCAGAGGACCTCGCATTCAATTCGCTTCAGTCGCAGAATGTTCAGGAGTTTGCCAACCAGTTCAAGCAGTTCACGAAGACGGATTTGACAGTCGAAGTTTTAAAAAAAATGGGGTTTTGGGCTTCTGCTGCTGCTGCCACCGTGGACATGGCAGAGAAGAATAAAACAAAACCAACAATTCATGACCCGCATCATTGCAAAGGCGATACGTGCTTTGAACAATGGGCGTATAATGTCGGTGAAAACAAACTCGGTCTTGAAAAGGATGGGCAGGTTACCAAGCTGGTAACGACGAACAATCTCGGCAACGTTGAAGCAACTCAATACTGCTACGACTATGTTGGTATCATCTCGTGTACGTCTGACGTTAAGAATGGTCACAAACTGAAAAGGTTCATGTGGTTTGGACTAAAGCAGGAAGGAAAGGGTCTCATTGCTCAGCTTTATTGGGCTGATAAAGATGATCTTATTGGACCATGACGCCTCATGCTTTCGGGCTCTCGCAGATTAATCGATCTCCGCATCAAGCGTCTGCTTCGCTCATGTGCAGCAACACCTGCACGGCGGTTTTGATGTCACTAGTAGCGGTGAGAACTTCAACAGCGTGGCTCATCACGTAGCGCTTGAGCGTTGGGTCGAGCCGTGCAAACAACGCCAGCACCTCTTGATGGTGCTCCCCAAGCAGGCCATTGCCGCGTGGCATTAGCATTATGCCGGAGATGGGGTGTCGGGTGCGCATCACGCCGTCTGTCCGTTATCGTTCACCTCTATCACGATGATCAACACCGAGACTTTAGCCCATATTCCTTACCAACTCTGCCAGCATCGCGTTTACCCGATCACCTCGTCGATCTTAAGATCTGTCCTCACCCCCGCTCCCGCCATTGGTGAGCGCTGAGTGCATGGCGTAGACTGCAATTGCCGCTATGAGAGCTGTGATAAAAAGCCCGAAAAAGCCAATTCCTATCGCAAGTGCGCGCGCCAACGTCTGCTTCGGGACGAGATCACCGTAACCAATCGTGAGGCCGGTAACGAAAGTGAAATAGACCGCATCCCCGAGAGACCAGCCCTCAACAAAACCAGCCAGCAAGCCCAGTGCAAACTGAAGCGCTAGAATTGCCGATAACACCGGCCACGTCACGTGAATGCCATGGCCGAGCGCGACGAAAAAGCGTCGCCGTAACGTTTTCGGGGCTGGTCGGTTCATGTGATCAACTCAAGAAATTTGCCAGTATCCCGAATGCATGGTGTGCGTCTCCACTAAATCGTCGCTACTTCAACGAAAGTAGTGAAGCCGACAATGGCCTCGATAGCATTGGCTTTGTCGTCCGGCAGGTCGCGAATTTGTCCAAACAAGTAACCGTCGTCGGTTTCGTTCACGTCAACAGTGACACCGGCGAGAACGCGAATGGCCTCGTAAAAACTGTTGGCAGCATCTCTGCGCTCGGCTCTCGTTTCACCGTCCATATCGTCCAATTTGATCGTCATGGCGAGGTGTGATGACATTGATTGTGTGCTCCACTAACGGGGTCGATGAGTTTCTGGGTTTACATCTGAGTTATGACAGACGTTGGAGCGGGAGTTCTTGGGCCGTCGCTTTGGAGACGGCGAACCGCCACTGATTGTGGCTTCCAGTGCGACGAAGGCCGGGGCCGTTTTTGCACCCGTGTTATGAGTATCACTGCAGCTATCCAACTTTCTACTTATGATTTTTTAAACCCGGCTGCAGCTGCGAAGCAGTCGGCAGCGGCCGCTCTTCCTGATTTCAGCGCGGTAGGGGCGGCCCCACCCACTGGCGTTCAGCCCCTGGGAACCGATAAGGGCAGAGCGCCGTAAACTTTCGTATCGGTCGGTGACCCCATCGTTCAATTGAGCCGCTGATCGCGATCATCTTAGGTAAAGCATGCGGTAGCGCCCCCCACCGCTATCGCTTTCCTCCCTAGACTTGGGGCCGCTTGTGGCAACCGAGCGGTCCTTTTTTCTAGCGCAACAGGGTGAGTTCGATGGTCGCGATCGTTGCAGCATTTCTTGGGTTATGTAGCGCGGGCATCTTTCTGGCGCACGCTGTCGAGGCCTACAGCACCCGGTCGGAATGAGCATTCATGAAGGCCATATTCGAGATATTGGGCGTTTGGTTCGTGTCGAATCTGGTGATCTTCGTTGTCATCCTTTGGCAGCGGTCGAGTTGGAATCTGGGAGCGCGTCGGGCCGTGATAGTATCACTCGATAGCGATAGGAGGGATGAATGCAGCCGGGCAAATCTGCCACGCCGCTAATTATCGCCTTGATCGTCGCAATCGTCGGCACGGCGATGCTATTGAATATGGATTTCGGGTCCAGCACTGCCGTTTCCTCGCGGTGATCGCAAATGCTGGGGCGACGGCAGCGCCGACAGTGCTGGAAAGCGAATAGGCGACCACACGTGGTCTAAAGGCTTAGGTCGTTAGTTCATCCCAGTTATCAGCACAAAGTTGAGCCAATCTCAGAAGCTGCGTGAGGCTCGCATAGGCCTCAATCTCATTGATTGTTGTCGCCTTTCCGTGCGCAGCATCGTCGCGCCAATAATGAAGGACCTGCAGGCCAGCTTCAAATGGGCGCCGAAGCGACTCTGACAGGCCCGCGCTTACGCTCCTTGTGATACGTCCTCGGCCTCCGCCGCTGTTGTACATTTTCAAGACCCCGCGCTCGTCTTTGGTTTTGCCTATTGCGACAGCGAGCAAGATGGACTCTGCGGCCGCGCCTGCCATCACACACGTGGCGAGATAATCTCCGTGGCGATGGCAACGGATTGCTTCATTCGCACGCTGCAGGAAGCCTGAACCAAATTTCGGGACGAAGGCGGCAAAAAGCTCAGACATGCGGCTCGGGTCACCACCGGCCCTTCTCTGCCGGTCGGTCAGCCAAGTCGCACCAACCTCGGTGATTGAGTAACCATCACCGCTAAACACGCCGCCACCTATGCTTCCCCCGCCCATAGCAGCGACTTGCCCGGGTCTAAGCACGCCAATCCGGCATAGCTCCCAAGCCGCGTCATAAAATCCGACATAGTGCTGAGCCGAGAGGTCCTGATATCCGAGCCCATGCCTTTGCCAATAAGACTGTACGACTTTTGCGATGAAGATGTCATTTCCGTAAGTGCTCGTGCGCGGGTTGTTTGCGCCGGGCGCTCTCGCCGCGCCGAGCGTAGGTACCACCCGGACGCAATGCTCAACAAGGACATCAAATGCTTCATCGAACCGCACTCTAGTTCGCTCCCCAGTTAAAAACCGGCCGTAATCATCCCCGGCCTAAATTGATTTCTTAGCCTGTAACACTTCATAGTTGAAGGGCTAGGGTACGGCAACGCCGACGCGGACGTTAGGGCCGTAAGGCCGGGACAGCTTGAGGCCGAGATACGTGGCGGCGGCGATGAGTGCGCCGTTGCTGACGTACTGCTCACCCCAGCGCCCGGCGACATGCTTTAGCCGAGAGTGAACCTTTGGCCTTGCCGTTACGCGGCAACTGCTCAAGTTTTTAGAGACGACGAACCGGCATTGAGGCTACCGCGATAACGGCCGAATGCTGGGCGACGGCGCACCCACAATTCATGTTCATATCTTTCAGCAAGTCTTATGAGGCGGGGTTTGATGAACGGATCAGCCTTGTCGGCAAGCGACCTGATCAGTTTGACCCGCTCTTCGATAAACTCTTCCATGAAAATCGCCGTCCTAATAATCGACAAATCGTAGTCAGAGTTCAGAGCCACGCAATCGCGCATCTGCCTTCGACCAGACCTGTCCACAGCTTGTGTTTCGTTCGAGCCAAAAATGCGTCAGTAAAACCATCACGCGGATTGCCGCCAGCTCTCTTCCTCGTTTTCGCAGATAAAAGAAAAGCCCCGAGGATTGCACTCGGCGGGAAAGGCCGTTGGTGTTCGACTGCGAGAGGGGTACCATGGCTCTTTTTGGAGCGCGATTTTTATGAAAAGTGATAAATCAAAAGAAGCAGTTGCAGAAATCAATTGCCCTGCCTGCGACGGGACGGGATTTTCCAAGGTGAAGCAACCGGCAGAACCGGGCCATAGAATTTATCCTGCGCCATGTAAGGAATGCGAGGGTAAGGGGCGCGTGGCATTGCCGCGTACTTGATGACGTCGGAAAGCGAATGCAATGACCGGCGATCAATCCAGAACCCTCAAGGTTGGCGACCGCGTTCGCTGGGAAGACAGCGCCACCGATCTTGGAACGGTTACCGCTGCGACTTGGAGTGGAGTCACTATCTCGTGGGATAACGGCGACACAAACACTGTCCAACATAATGACATGACGCAAATTGAGCGGGCGCCGATAAAGGTTTGAAGACGCTGATGTTGAGTTCAGCATCCCGCGCCAGAACGCTAACAGCGTCGAAGCGGTGCAGGATGGCCGCATCTACATCGAGCGCGTCAATGAACCGTTTCTGGGGGCTGGCGGTAGTGGCGAGCAATTCCGCGCCGGGATCGAGCGCGCCATTGCGCTCGGCTGGTTACTGCGGCACGAGAGCGGCACCTACGTGAAGTTCACCGACAGCGGCGCGGCGTTGTTTACTTGAGCAGAGCCGCCTCTTCCGGCCCGCTCCAAAGTCCCAAGCATTGCGTTGCAGGCCCCTTCGGCGTCCGCGAAGCTATTGAACGGTGAACCGATGACCTTGACCGCGCCTGTGCTCGAATAGAGTGGCCGCCGCGAAGCAAGAAAGCCACGACGCCCGTGAAAGCCGGAGCCGGTCGGACTTGCAAATGTAATGACGAACGAAATGTCAGCGCAGCTCGCGCTCCAGATGTCCATGTTCTCGACGGCTCGGTGGAACTGCAGAGACATACTCGCAACACCCCTACTGACACCCAGCCCTGAAAGTATCCCCCTTTGATTCGCAATTTTAACGAGTGAATGTGACGTTTCGGAATCTCAATTTGGGTGCGAATGCGTCGACCCAAAGACCACTTCACCTGCATCGTGTGCGCGGACGTCGAGCGGGATTTCGATTTTGGTTTCGCTAGTGTCGTGGTCGCTGAACGCGGGACGGCTCGCGGTGCGGTGCGGGGACTATTAGCACAGCCGGCCTTGTGGCTTCTGCACTCAACTGACATCATCAGGCGTTCACCACCCATGGAGGCTTACTATGCGAGCTTCTCCGAAGGTCGTCGGCGTGGGCCTCACGCTGGCGGTCATAGTTTCTTCGTTCTCCCCGACCACGGCAGCCGAACCCAAGGACGAAGTTGCGGCGGCAACCGCAGCTTGGGCGCAAGCACTTGGTGAGGACGATCCCGAGAAAGTGCTTCCGCTCTATTCCAGCGACGCAGTCCTTTGGGGGACCATATCCCCGAAGCTTCGATCTGATCCGGCAGCGCTGCGGGACTATTTCGTAGCCGCGTTCAAAGCCCTTCCCGGTCTGAAAGTAACGTTCGGAGATCAGCTAATCCGCGTGTATGGCAACACGGCAGTTAATACCGGCTATTACACGTTTTCATATGTCCAAAACGGTGAGAGCAAAATCTTCCCAGCACGCTACAGCTTCACCTACTTCAAAAACGGTGACCGCTGGATGATCGTCGATCACCATTCTTCGGCGATGCCGTCACCGCCAAAGTAATGTGCTCTTAGCGAATCTCGCCTGCATCGCTTGGGACCAACAGATGGACAGGCGCAACCGTCGCCGACGCTGACAAACGGCGTGCGGTGCGGCTTTGTTTGCCTGATCCACAATTAGTGACCGCGAGAGCACACCTGCAAAGATATCGCAGCGAACGTTGAAATGTGAACACGATCCGCAAGCGCCCTTGTTTAGGATCGCAACACCGGGGCTTAAGGGGCGTTTCATCGCGAATAGATTTTGATCCCGGAAGGCCGCTCGGCATACTGCGGGCGGCTTTTTGCTGGCGTCCAGCGATAGGGCCGCCTCGTCGAGATCGGGGTCAAAGCGAAAGGCAAATAAATATGACGGAAACGAAAGTCATATCGCTGTCTGATCATCGTGAACAACGCGCCGAAAGTAGATTTGAGGCCGCAATAAGAAAGTTCATGGCAATCGGCAGAACGCAGGAAGAGGCGATCCGTATTATTAGGGCGGCCTACGAATCACCGGAAGCCTTTGAGGTCTTTCTCGAGGGCCGCCGCGATTAATGCCTGCGAATCCGACGACATCGCGAGTTGCGGCTACCTTAACTTTCGGTCGCAATCGGCATCGCGCCGGGGACGACGAAATTGAAGGGGGATGAAAAGTTAAAGGTCAGTTAGCGTTTGACTGGTACCGTGCGGGCATGACCAGATGAGGTCATTGTGCAAACAGTCGAAACAACCAGTCTCCGTGAAGCCACACTCTGTCGCCGCGTCCAGTATAGCGGACGGGCAGCGGAGCTGCGTTTGAACGGGTCAAGATTTTTTGGCATGGTCCGGTCCGTCCGGGAAGACCGATCCCGCAGCCCACAACGATGGATTGTCACGATCGTGTCAACGGTGGAGAAGCCACCTCTCGTTGGTTGGCGGTATAATTCGCGCCCCGAGATGCCGATGAAGAAATCTTCATCCGCATGATTGGCCGGCCTTAGCGTCGATTCAAACGCTCGCCGCGGTCCAATACTTTCCGATCGTGGGCTTCAACAACGAGCGTCGAAACCACACCGAACACGATCAATATCCACGCGATCAAACCAGTATACCAGAAGAGAGCGTCGATCATGAGCCGCTCCTCAGTTCACCCGGTTGGGTAAGTCTACGTGAGAAATATTCGCGGCAAAAGTCCTGGCGAGCTGGCGGCCGCGAGGATGCAGTATCGGATCGTCGAAAGGTCGTTTCCAACCGGGCCACGCTGACGATGTCACATTCGATTTTGAGGCTGATCTTATCGCGGCGGCTCAGACAATTTGATCGTGAGAACATATCTCAATTGCCGCGGAAATTCAGGGACCACTCCGGCCGGCCACGGCTGGCCGCAAGCGCGATGCGGCCTGCCCAGCCGTTGCGGACGAAAAAGCGAAATCGGGCAGTTCGCGCGTCTGCGAAGGCGGCGCCGATGATATCACGTCAGCTGCGCAGTCTCGCCATCCTGGCAGCGCTGGCTTTGGCCGGTTGCACTGTCGCCACTCTCAATTTGGGTGCGACCGATTACAAGGGGAAACCGCTGAGCGACGTCACGACCAAGCTTGGCCAGCCCAATGAAGTGCAAACGATCGCAGGTCAAAAAGCCTACATATGGAACGTGGGAAACACTCTATATGCTTGCCAGATCCGGGTCGTCATGGCGGGTGATGTGGTCGACACATATGAAGGATCGGTACTTTCGCTCATTGATTTCAAAAGATTTTTAGCCCCGTCAATTTCGCCGCCAAAACGGCAAGTCCATAGTTCAAAATTTCTTCATATCGGTCGAACTGTCGTTTGTAGCGATTGTAGGTGTCCCAAGCTGAGCGCGGGACCGAATCCCCAACGGGCTTGTCAGGGCTTTACGGGCTCAGCGCTGCTGCTGCCTGGCGGTCGCGGGCGGCGATCAGTTCTTTCTGAAGTTTCAGCTGTTCGTCGGCCGTTATGGTAGGCCTCTCGCGCTTCGGTTCTATCGAAGGATAAGCGCTTGTTTTCGGAGGCGCAGGTGCCTCATCCCGCGCATCCATCGGTGATGAACCAGCAGTTGAAGTCATGCAACCGCCGAGAGAGAGGCTCGACAACAGCGCTCCCGCAGCGAGAGCCCTTATCTGCCCGTTGACATACGCAATACTCATGCGTGTCTGTTCTACGCGCATTGCGGACCAATTTCAGCCGCGGAACATCGGTTCCGTTCGACACTGTTAAAGAATCGTTTCCAGCGAGGACCGACCGAAGCCCCGCGCTTTTCTGTGCCATCGATGTGAAGCAGTTCACATGGATACCCCGCACCTTGAGCTATACAGGCACGCGTACAGCCGCTTTGTGGAGGCATCCATGCATTCCCCATTCGGCGGGTCGCGTGGGAAAGAGGACGGCTTTTTCGAGAAATGGGGTTTCGGAATTTTGGTCCTGCCCGTGCTTCTCGCGGTCGCGATGGTCGTTCTTACGGTCGTTCAGCCGAAAACCAACTGGATAGCCGACATCTTGCATGCGGAGTTTCCCGGCAATAGCGCCTCGCCCGGCGAGGCTCCGACGCACCGCCAATAAACCGGGCTCAAAACGCCGGATGATCGAATCGGTAGAGCGCAACGGTTTATCGCGACGCTTCGAGCTCTCACCGCCATTTTTCCTCAGTTGATTTTTTGGGGTTGCGTATGTCCTCCAACCGATATCGCTATCACAAGCATGCTGAGGAATGCCTGGAGCGCGCTGCTCGCGCTCGAAAGCCGGAAGATAGCGATGCCTGGCTTTCGATGGCCGAAGACTGGATCAGGCTCGCTGTAGAGTCGGAAGCTGCAGAGAGGCAGCCCAAGGAAAGCTGAGCACCGGACCGTCGCCAGCCCCGCGCTTTTCTTCGGCGACGAAACCATTTGTTCGCACTCAATTGAGATCAGCGCGGACCCGTGGCCCGATCACGTTCGGTCATCCGACATCGAGGACCGCTTTGTCTGCACGGCCTTCGGTCGACGCGGTGCTGATGCCAGGCCGGTTGGCAGAGCGTGGAGTCGCAATTCCCGGCCCTGGTGACTATGTGAGGGTATGGATGAGCCGAGAATTAAAGCGCTCCGGCAAGCTCAGTTATATGGATACCTTATCGACCGAACTGGCAGGCTCTACTACCCCTGCGGCAGTCATCCTGTTTGTAGCGTGCAGACTGCGCAGGAGATGGTCAGAGCT
>Ga0210408_10005660_pt1 | contig 10939 bp, 10 predicted proteins | sample IncBWH4MmetaG_FD_155471 | JGI IMG/M metagenome (GOLD analysis project Ga0210408, IMG submission 155471) | Forest soil microbial communities from Barre Woods Harvard Forest LTER site, Petersham, Massachusetts, United States - Inc-BW-H-4-M | ecosystem: Environmental > Terrestrial > Soil >... | reverse complement strand
TCCACTGTACATCATCTTCGCCTCCTCGTGGCCAAAAGTGATTCGATGACTTCGAACTCACTTTAGCTCCACCGCCTCCTCGGTCGCGAAGGCCGGCTAGATGATCTTCAGTGCATGTAATTCAGTTATTGAAAAACGCGGCGACAACCAGAAAGACGACGTAGGGCACCACGAAAGATATCGTGACACGCTTCAGCCTTTCAGAGTTGGGGTTTCGGTTGTTTTCGAAAGCACCCCAAACAAAGGTGGTCAGTACAGTCAAAAAAGTGATCAGGATGATCAGGCCACGCGGCCAATCTGCGCTCACCGAACTGCCTTATCGCTGCTTGGGCACGATGCGGGCGCCGATTTTAGGTCGCTGATTCTTAAAACTATCATTTCCTCTTGTATTCAATTTGTGTCGGACTTCTCGGATCATTTTCCAAATCTGTTTGCCTATTTGCTCGTTAAGGCACTGCAGGCTGCCGCGTATTCCTCCAGTGATTTGCCCGACACCGGCAAATCAGTTCGATTTTCCTGATGTCGCCTCGCTTACGCAGGCTTTCAGGCGTGCAAATCGCGTGCGCCAAAACCGGGATTTCGTGAGGCGATTCAAGCTGATTTGGGTCGTCCAGTCCCCCTCGCAAAAAAATTTCGCTTGTCCCGTCGGGCAAATCACCGCCACTGATTTCAGCCGTCCCGTCCCGAAAGAGGGGCGTTGGCCATCGTCACGAACGTTGGGACGGGATGCGGTGGACGCGGCAGCGTCGGGCGCGTGGCGGATCGCAGGGCGGGCTTCGGCTTGTGAGCGATAGCGGCGCGCAGACAATCGACGTTGCAGAGTACGGTAAAGCCGTGTGGTCCTGGCACCCGTTGCTGGTGTCAAGTCGGCGGAGGTTTTGCGGGCCCGACCGGGCTCACGCAAAATCGTCAATCCGCCGATGACGGTGACAAGACGAATTCGTCGCCGGGGGAGAGCGCGGAATAAGCCGTAAAACCATTGTGCAGGGAATGGATGTCACCGGTGAAAATGTGGTGACTATGCTCGTGTGCTCCAATTACTTTGCACGCGAGGCTGCGGGTGCATTGGACACCCGGCATTCCCTGCGCCCTCGATTCTTTCAGGGCGAACAAATTCCTGCATCACTCGGGCGCGCCGCGCCGCGGGAAGAGAAGTGTGGCAGTTCGATCGCGCCATCCCCTCAGTCGTCATCACCCGCGCATGCGGGTGATCCAGTATCCAGAGGCACCAGTGATGGAACCGAGAGGCCACAGCATACCGGATACCCGCATGCGCGGGGCATGACAGTCAGTGGGCGGGAGCGCCGCCACGTCATCGCGCACAATCCTATCGTTTCATCACGCGGTCGATCCAACCATCTGATCTCGTGCCATTTTCACCAATCATTCCACATCGCGGGAAACAAATTCAACTTCATTGAGATCGCCGGTATGAGCCGTGAAGATCACATCAAGACCAACACTGTTAAGCGAGGCGAACAATGGCGAAGATGCGGGCAATCGATGCCGCCGTGCGGATCCTGGAGAAGGAAGGCGTTACTTGCGCCTTCGGCGTCCCGGGTGCTGCGATCAATCCGCTTTATTCCGCGCTCAAGCAGCGCGGCTCGATCCGCCATATCCTGGCCCGTCATGTCGAAGGCGCTTCCCACATGGCGGAAGGTTTCACGCGTGCCAGGGCCGGCAACATCGGGGTCTGCATCGGCACCTCGGGCCCGGCCGGCACCGATATGATCACGGGGCTCTATTCGGCGATCGCGGATTCGATCCCGATCCTCTGCATCACCGGACAGGCGCCGCGCGCGCGCCTCTACAAGGAAGACTTTCAGGCCGTCGATATCGAAGCGATCGCCAAACCCGTGACCAAATGGGCGGTTACCGTGCGCGAACCGGCGCTGGTGCCGCGCGTGTTCAGCCAGGCCTTCCACGTCATGCGATCGGGACGTCCCGGTCCAGTGCTGATCGACCTGCCGCTCGACGTGCAGTTGGCCGAGATCGAGTTCGACGACGAGACCTATTCATCTCTGCCGGTCTACAAGCCCGCCGCCACGCGTAAGCAGATCGAGAAAGCGCTGGCCATGCTCAATGCCTCTGAGCGTCCGCTGATCGTCGCGGGTGGCGGCGTCATCAATGCCGACGCATCCGACTTGCTGGTCGCCTTTGCGGAGACCGTCAACGTTCCGGTGGTGCCGACGCTGATGGGGTGGGGCGCCATTCCCGACGACCATGTGCTGATGGCGGGAATGGTCGGTTTGCAGACCAGCCACCGCTACGGCAACGCGACGATGCTGCAATCCGATTTCGTGCTCGGCATCGGCAACCGCTGGGCCAACCGTCACACCGGTTCGATCGAAACCTACACGCGGGGGCGCACCTTCGTGCATGTCGACATCGAGCCCACGCAAATCGGGCGCGTCTTCAATCCCGATCTCGGCATCGTCTCCGACGCCAAGGCCGCGCTCGAGCTGTTCGTCACGGTCGCCAGGGAATGGCGCAAATCCGGCAAGCTCCGGGACCGCCAGGCCTGGCCGGCGTCATGCCAGGACCGCAAGCGGTCGATGTTGCGCAAGTCCAATTTCGACGACATGCCGATCAAGCCGCAGCGTGTCTATCAGGAGATGAACCGGGCATTCGGCCGCGACACCTGTTACGTCAGCGTGATCGGGCTGTCGCAGATCGCCGGCGCGCAATTCCTCGGCGTTTATCGGCCGCGCAACTGGATCAATGCAGGCCAGGCGGGTCCCTTGGGATGGACGCTGCCGGCCGCGCTCGGTGTGCGCGCCGCCGATCCTGATCGCGAGATCGTCGCGCTGTCGGGCGATTATGATTTCCAGTTCCTGATCGAGGAGCTCGCGGTCGGCGCGCAGTTCAAATTGCCCTACATCCATGTCGTCGTGAACAATTCCTATCTCGGGCTGATCCGTCAGGCGCAGCGCGGTTTCGACATGGATTATCAGGTGCAGTTGTCGTTCGAAAACATCAACGCGCCGGAACTCGGTGTCTACGGCGTCGATCATGTCGCGGTCGCCGAAGGTCTCGGCTGCAAGGCGATCCGCGTCACCGACCCGAACCACGCGCCGGCGGCGTTCGCCACCGCGCGCGAATGGATGGCGCGCTACCAGGTGCCTGTCGTGGTCGAGTTCATCCTCGAGCGCGTCACCAACATCGCGATGGGAACCGAAATCGACAACATCGTCGAGTTCGAGGAGCTGCTCGATTTGCCGCTTGATGCGACGCCGACGCGTGCCGATGCGCTACAGCCGGCCTGAGGGACTTCAGATCATGCCGAAATTATCGGAACGCCCCGCGTTTCTTTCGATCAGGACGCACCTCTGTTCGAGCGCTGCCAGTGCCGCACCGTCACCCAGCAAAACACCGCCGCAACCGCGATGCCGGCACAGGCAGCGATCGCATCGACAATGAAATCCTCGAGCCTGGCATGTCTTCCCGGCATCAAGAGTTGGAGCAGTTCGAGAGCGCCGATCATCGGGACCGAAATACACGCGGTGAATAGCCGATGCCGCGGATAGGCAAGCCCAAACGCGATCCCGATCAGGACGAAAGCGAGCGCGTGTTCGCCGTTCTGGCCGAGCATGGAATGCGGCCGCAGCCGCGCTGGCCCCAGCGTCGCGAAGGTCACGGCAGCGGCAAGCAGCCAGGCGAAGAATCTGAGGAGAATCGTCATCGGCTGCGGGATATCACGGAACCCAACCGCGCGGCGAGCTTACAGCGGCTGACGTACCCCAAGGCCGTGCATGAAACGCTCCCTGATCTGCACGGGATCGCGCCGTGTGGTTCCGACGCCGGGCTTGTCGTCGATGCGCACGCCGATCAAGCTCGGGCCCGCCGCCGACATCGACTGGTCGATCAGCCGCTCGAAATCTTCTTCATCGGCCGCCCAGGCGCTGTTGCTAAGGCCGCAGCCCATGGCGATGGCGACGATGTCGGACACGGCGGCGGCCGGCGTCGGTTGCGCGCCGGTGATCTGATAGATGCCGTTGTCCATCACCACCATGGTGAGATTTCTCGGCGCAAGCGTCGCAATCGTCGACAGCGAACCCAGTTGCATCAAGAGCGAGCCGTCGCCCTCGAGCGCGAACACCCGCCGCTTGGGCTGCGCCAGCGCGACGCCAAGCGCGATCGGGAACGCAAGTCCCATGCTGCCGAGCATATAAAAATTTTGCGGGCGATGGCCGGCGGCCCACAGGTCGAAATTGGTGTTGCCGATGCCGCCGACGACGGCTTCCTCGTGCTTCAGCTTGGCGATCAGTCGCGAGGTGAGATCGAACCGGTTCATCACCTTGGTATTGCGGGCAGGGGTAGGGGTCATGCGATCGCTCACTTGTCGAAGACTTTGCCGCCGGTCAGAAGCGGCGACAGGATCAGCGCCACCGGCGCCTGCGTGGTGACAGCCTGCTTGATCGAACGGTCGGCGATGAATTCGAATTCGTCGAGCCGGGTGACAGTGTGATGTTCCATCGCCAGCGAATCCAGCACCGGCCGCATGGTGCGGCAGACCAGCGATTGTCCGTAATTGAATTCGCCGAGCGTGCCGCGTTCCGACACGAACATGATCAGCGGGATCTGATAGGGCATGGCGAGCGAGGCCAGCACGTTGGCAAGTGTCGCGAAACCGGAGGTCTGCATCAGCACCGCGCCGCGCATGCCGCCCATCCAGGCGCCGGAGACGATGCCGACCGCCTCTTCCTCGCGCGCAGCCGGAAAGGTGGTGAAATAGGGATCGGCGTGCAAATTCTTGATCAGCGTGGTCAGCACGCGATCGGGAACGTAGGGCACCAGCCGGATTTCGTTACGCTTGAGCGTTTGCAGCACGATTCCATGCCAGGTTTCGGGCGAGGATTGTGCCTCGGCAACCGCCATCTTGTTCTCCCTGTCCGCTCTTGTTTGCGACATGGTCGCATGCCGTCTCGCAGGCCCGAACTTGACGCGATCAGCGGGATTGTCAACATGCCCCCGCGGTACCGTGATCTGCGCTGCGGGGCGATGCTCGCGGCGAGTTTGGTGTGCAATACAAGAAGTAACTGATGTCGGGGAGGGTGCTTATGGGCAGGTGGTTTTGGGCCGCTGCCGTCGTTGCAACGATCATTGCCGCTAACGGTGCCGCGTCCGCCCAATCGGCATTCCCTGCAAAGCCGGTGCACATTTTTGTGCCATATGCGGCCGGCGGCGGGGTCGATATCCTGGCGCGCACGCTCGGCGATGTGGTGTCGCGGCAATGGGGCCAGACCGTCGTGGTGGAAAACCGCCCCGGCGCCGGCGGCGTGGTCGCCTCGCAGGCGCTGGTGTCGGCGCCGCCGGACGGCTACACGCTGATCGTCGTCGCCAGCGGCCATGCCACCAATCCGTTCCTCTACCCCAAGATTCCCTACGACACCTTCAAGGATTTCACGCCGATCGCGCTGCTCGCGTCGTCGCCGAATATTCTTCTGGTGCGCACGGATTCGGCGTTCAAGACGCTCGCCGACGTGATCGCGCAGGCCAAGGCGAAACCGGGCAGCCTGTCCTTTGCGCATGCGGGGACGGGGACGTCGACCCATCTTGCGGGCGAGCTTTTGAAAAGCCTCGCCAAGGTCGACATTGAAGCCATCCCCTATAAGGGCGGCGCGCCCGCGATCAACGATCTGCTCGGCGGGCAAATTCCGATGTCGTTCAACAACGGTCCCGAATCCGTTGGCCAGCTTCAGGCCGGCACCGTCCGCGCGCTCGCGGTGACGACCGCCTCGCGTGCGCCGTTCCTGCCCGATGTGCCCAGCATGGGCGAGGCGGTGCCGGGCTACGACACCGAAGTGTGGTGGGGGCTGCTCGGGCCGGCCGGCATGCCGCCCGATCTGGTGGCAAAACTCTCGCATGATTTCGTCGCCGCGTTGAATACCGATGCCGTCAAGGAGCGGCTCGGCAAGCTCGGCGCACTGCCGATCGGCAGCTCGCCGCAAGCCTTCGACGCCAAGATCCATGCGGATTACGAAAAATGGGGCCCGATCATTCAGGCCGCCGGCATCAAGGCCGAATGATGTCAGCGCCGCCCTGCCTTCCGCCACGCGACGTCACGCGCCCCAAAGTACCGCCGCCAGCAAATGCCTGCGACACGCATGCGCATGTGTTCGGTCCGGCGGATCTTTTTCCCTACGCCGAGGACCGCAGCTACACGCCGCCGGACGCGCCGCTCGAAAAATATCTGGCGATGCTGGATCGAATAGGTTTTGCGCGCGGCGTGCTGGTGCAGGGCAGCGCGCACGGCCACGACAATTCCGCGATGCTCGACGCGCTCAGGCAGCGGCCCGATCGCCTGCGCGGTGTCGCGGTCGCGGATGCCGATACGGCGCCGGCGGATTTGCGCGAATGGAACAGGCACGGCGTCCGGGCTTTGCGCTTCAACCATTTCTTTCGCGACGGCCAATTGCACTATCGCGGCGGCGTTCCGCTGACGGCTGCCGAGAAGCTCGCGCCCGTGATGGCCGAACTCGGCTGGCATTTGCAGCTCTGGATCGATGTCAAGGATTTGCCCGAGACCATTCCGGCATTGAAGGCGCTCGGCTTGCCGGTCGTGATCGATCACATGGGCCGCACCGATGCCCGCGCTGGCACCGGATCGGCCGGCTTCCAGAGCCTGTTGCGCGCGGTCGGCGACGGGTGGTGCTGGGCGAAGCTTTCGGGCGCCCATCGTCTGAGCCGGCAGGCGCCGGATTATCCGGACGCGCGGCCATTTCACCAAGCACTGGTCAAGGCCAATCCGGAACGGTTGGTCTGGGGCGGCGACTGGCCGCATCCGCGTGTCGAGGGCGAGATGCCCGATGCCGGTCATCTGTTCGAATTGTTTCAGGCGTGGACGCCGGACCAATCCGCGCAACATCGCATCCTCGTCTCAAATCCTGCAAAACTCTACGGCTTCCCGTAACGAAAGGCTTTGAATGTCCGTCAACAGCAAGCGCGTGTTCTATGTCAAATATCTCGCGCACCCGATCTATGAAACGATCCTCAAATCGCGTCCCGATGTGTGGCTCGACCGGTTGGAGAACGAAAGCCCCGATGCGGTCTCGGCACCGATCCTCACCGCCGCGCACGCCTACCAGATTGGAGCCGCGCGCGACGAGCTGGCGCGCCACTTTCATGTCGACGCGGACCTGTTGCGTCGCGCGCCGAACCTCTTGATCGTCTCCAGCAACGGCGCCGGCTTCGACCCCGTCGATGTCGAGGCCTGCACGGCGGCCGGCGTGCTGGTCGTCAATCAGTCCGGCGGCAACGCCAACTCGGTCGCCGAGCATGCGCTCGGGATGCTGCTGACGCTGTCGAAGCGCATCATCGAGGCCGACCGCGCGCTACGGCGTGAATCCAACGTCAATCGCAACGCGCTGATGGGGAACGAGGCGCAGGGCAAGACCATCGGCATTGTCGGGCTCGGCAATGTCGGCCGCCGCATCGCCGAGCTTTGCCGGGGTCTGCTGCGCATGAATGTCTTGGCCTATGACCCCTATCTGTCGGCTTCGGAGATGGCGTCGCGCGGCGGCGAAAAGGTCGAGCTCGACGAGCTGTTGCGCCGTTCCGACTACGTTTCGATCTCTTGTCCGCTGACCAAGGACAGCCGCGGCATGATCGGGATACGGGAATTCAAGCTGATGCAACCGCATGCCTTCTTCATCACCACGGCGAGGGGCTTCATCCATGATGAAGCCGCCTTGCTCGAGGCGCTTCGCGAAAAGCGCATCGCGGGTGCCGGCCTCGATGTCTGGTCCAAAGAACCGCCGCCGTCGGAACACCCGCTGCTGCAATTCGACAATGTGCTGGCGAGCCCGCATACCGCCGGCGTCACCAAGGAGGCGCGGGAGAAGATGGGCCGGATCGCCGCCGAGCAGATTCTCGATGCCTTCGACGGCAAGCGGCCGCCGCGCATCATCAACCCCGAGGTCTGGCCGGACTACGCGAAACGGTTCGAGCGGGCGTTTGGCGTAAGGCCCGCGTAGGCTGCCGGCGCAAGTTTCCCGGAGAAGATTTTAGCCGTGGCCGGCTCATCCACAGCAACAAAACTACTGCCTTTGGCAGGTCCTGCGACGCGCGCATTGCTATTTTCGCGCGCGCCTCGACACGCCTTTCGGACAACACCATTTTCCGTTGTGCGCCATAGGGTTGCGAAGGATTGTTCGTACCGGCGCAGAAGGAAGATCGGGCCATGCGACGGATCCATTCATTGCTGCGCGCGACACCGTCACAGATCCGGCGGCGTCTCGCCGAGATCGTCGCCATCGCTGCCGCCAGCCTGCCCGCGGCCGGCGCGTAATCGCGCAAGCCGGAGGCTACCGAGGCCGCCGTCGGTCTTCCGGCGCTCTTCCAGCGTTCGCTCTTTCAGTGTTTACCTGGAGTACCAGCGGCAGGCCGTCGCCAGCGCTCGCTGTTGGCTTGCGGGCATTTCCGCAGGCGATGAAGCGTGCGGCCGCAGCGGGAGCAGACGATCGTGAAGGTGCTGGTCCTCGGCGGCGGCGTCATCGGCGTGACCACCGCCTATTATCTCGCAAGCAGCGGACATGAGGTCACCGTCGTCGACCGCCAGCCGGAACCCGCGCTGGAAACCAGTTTTGCCAATGCCGGCGAGGTATCGCCTGGCTATGCGTCGCCCTGGGCCGGCCCCGGCGTGCCGATCAAGGCGATCAAGTGGCTGCTGATGAAGCATGGTCCGCTGGTGATCCGGCCAAAACTCGATCCGGCGATGTGGGCGTGGCTGATCAAGATGCTGCGCAACTGCACCTCGGCGCGCTACGCGATCAACAAGAGCCGGATGATCCCGCTCGCCGAATACAGCCGCGACTGTTTGCGCGCGTTGCGCGCGGAGACCGCGATCCACTACGACGAGCGCAGTCAAGGGACGCTTCAGCTATTCCGCACCCAGGCCCAGGTCGACGGCACCGCCGGCGATATTGCCGTGCTGAAACAATATGGCGTGCCGTATGAAGTGCTCGATTGCGACGGCTGTGTCGGCGCGGAGCCAGCGCTCGCCGCGGTGAAGCACAAGATCGCCGGCGGCCTGCGCCTGCCGCAGGACGAGACCGGCGATTGCCATATGTTCACACAGGCGCTCGCCGCCCGCGCCGCGAAGCTCGGCGTGCAATTCCGTTTCAACACCACGATCGAGCGGCTCATCGCTGATGGCTCGGGGATATCAAGTGTTGCAACGAGCGCAGGTCTGCTGCCAGCCGATGCCTACGTGGTCGCGCTCGGCAGCTGGTCGCCGCGGCTGCTCCGGCCGCTCGGGATTTCAATCCCGGTCTATCCGGTAAAGGGCTATTCGATCACCGTGCCGGTCGCCGATGGCGATGCTGCGCCGGTATCGACGGTGATGGATGAAAGCTACAAGGTGGCGATCACGCGGCTCGGCGACCGCATCCGTGTCGGCGGCACCGCCGAAGTTTCCGGCTATTCGGGCAAGCTCTATCCCGCGCGGCGGGCGACGCTCGATCACTCGCTGACCGATCTGTTCCCGCGCGGCGGCAATCTCGCCGAAGCCACATTCTGGAGCGGGCTGCGGCCGATGACACCCGACGGTCCGCCGGTGATCGGCGCGACGCGCTATGCCAACCTCTATCTCAACACCGGCCACGGCACGCTGGGCTGGACCATGGCATGCGGCTCAGGGCGCGTGCTCGCGGATTTGCTGTCGGGCCGCAAGCCCGAGATCGATACGGCCGAACTCGCCGTCACCAGATACGAAAGCCGGTTTGGCTGAGCTTTCCTACGTTACTTGCACTTCAACAGCGCCGATTTGCTCGAGCTCAAAGCGATAGGTTGCGTCTTCCACCGGAAATACGGTTTTCATGACGCTTCCGGTCATCACCACCTGGCCCGCTTTCAGCCCCGCGCCCCGCGACGCCAGCTGCGTCGCAAGCCAGGCTACCGAATTGAAGGGATGTCCGAGGATGTCGCGTCCATGCCCTTCGCCGATTGCGACACCGTCTTTCGTGGCACGCCCGAGGACGCCCTCAAGATCAGGCCATTTTGTCGCAAATTCCGACAGCACGATACCGCCGTTCCAGGAATTGTCTGCAACGAGTGAGCGCACATCGAGGTTGGCATAGTCTGCGCTTCGATCATCGACGATTTCGACCGCCGCGCAAACGCCGTCGATGTGGGGCGCAATCATTTCAGCCGTATACGGCGTGCCGCTGGCGGGGACGTCTGATTTGATGCGGACAGCGATTTCAAATTCCAGGCCCAGCCGCCCGAAATTCGAGCGCCGGACGGCCGCTCCTGACTGATGCACGCGTCTTTCGAGCACGACACCCGCGATGGGATGGTCGATCCTGCAAAACGCCTGCATCGCAGCCGACGTCAGTCCGACCTTGTAGCCGACGGTGTCGCCGTGCTCGCGGCCGAGCAGGGCCACGTATTTCTCCTGGATATCGTAGGCGTCGGAGATCGTGGTGGGCCCGTCCGGCGGACCTAGCGACTTGAAGGGCACATTGGCTTGGTGCTCGGCGAGCAGCTTGTCGGCTGCGTCCCGGGCGGCGATATCCTCCATGGACCTCTCCCGTTTTTTATGATCTTCGCACGGGGAGGGCCGTTGGTCGAGATCATCCCTTGACCCGCCGCATCGTCATCGAATGGCGAAATCGGGATGCGGGATGGGTGTTGATCGCGACCTGCGCGACCTTGCCGGTGGCGAGCTTGTAAGTCCGCTGCACTTCGAGCGCGGTGGTTCCGGCCTTGACCTTGAGCCCGCCGGCCAGCGCCGGCGAAATCAGCGCCGCCGCGATCTCCTGATGGACCTCGACGATGCTCTGGCCGAACAGATCCTCGATCAGATGAAAGATCGGACCGGTGTGGCGCTGCAATAGCCGGCCCACCGCGGCGAATTCCCGGTTGATGTAGACTTCGGTCCAGCACACCGGCAGCTCGCTGCCTTCGGTATGCCGAAAGCCGCGCACGGAGAGCCATT
>Ga0210408_10005659_pt1 | contig 10940 bp, 8 predicted proteins | sample IncBWH4MmetaG_FD_155471 | JGI IMG/M metagenome (GOLD analysis project Ga0210408, IMG submission 155471) | Forest soil microbial communities from Barre Woods Harvard Forest LTER site, Petersham, Massachusetts, United States - Inc-BW-H-4-M | ecosystem: Environmental > Terrestrial > Soil >... | reverse complement strand
ATACCCATCCATCTCGGGCATCTGGCAATCCATAAAAATCAGCGCAAACTCACTGCCGGCGTGACGTTCGAGCGCCTGCCGGCCGTTTGTGGCAGTTTCGATCGTGTACCCCAAGCTCTCAAGGATAGCGACACAAACCTCGAGATTTACTGGGCTATCCTCGACCAGCAGCACACGTATTCCCTTAGCGCTCAAGCTTCGCGGAAGGGTCGCTTCGTCGGCGCCTGATGTCGCAGGAGCTACGCCGGCATCACCCGAGACGAGACAATCCCACAATGCAGACTGTCGGATCGGCTTGGTCAACCAACAGAACCGGTCGTCTCCCGATTCGCCGATTTCTTGACCAAAAGGGGTCAGCAACACCAGCTGTAAATCCGTTTGGGTGTGGCCGGACCCGATGGCATGCGCCAGCTCCATCCCGCTCACATCCGGCAGCCAGTTGTCGATGATCACGCACCCATAGGGCTCCGTGCCAACGGTCGCCGCGAACAGGGCCGCAAGTGCTTCCAAACCGGTTTGCGCCGTGTCGGCGCAAACCGACCGAGCTGACAGCTGATCGGTGAGGATCTCACGATTGAACGCGTTGTTCGTAACCACCAGGATGGGCATGCCGCAACACGCCATACCTGCCGTCTCTCTCGTCGCCGGCCCGCTCTGCAATCCAAATCGGGCGGTGACGCTGAAGGTCGACCCGACACCCGGCGTGCTTACGACATGAATGGTGCCGCCCATCATCTCACAAAAATGCTTGGCGATCGTAAGACCCAGACCGGTGCCGCCGTAGCGCCTCGTTGTCGAGCTGTCGGCCTGCGCAAAGGCTTCAAAGATCTGCTCCCGCTTTTCGGCAGGGATTCCGATCCCGGTGTCGGTGACGTCAAACGAGATCATTACCGACGCGGCGATTTGCTCGACCATCTGAGCGCGAACGCCCACCTCTCCCCGCTCGGTGAACTTGATCGCGTTGCCGATCAAGTTCGTCAGGATCTGGCGCAAGCGCACGGAATCACCGACGAGAGCCGTCGGGAGATTTGCAGGGACGAAGCAGCCGAGTTCCAAGCCCTTGGCGCAAGCCGAATTGCTGAATGCTTCCGTCACATCCTCGACGATATCTCGCAAGTCGAACGCCCTGTGCTCGAGCTCAACCCTCCCAGCCTCGATTTTCGAGACATCGAGAACCCCATTGATCAAGCCAAGGAGTGTCTCGGCCGAACGTCGGGCGGTTTCGACAAAGCGCTGCTGCGTCGCTCCGAGCTCGGTTTGCCGGACGAGCTCCAGCATCCCAAGTACGCCATTCAGCGGCGTGCGGATTTCATGGCTCATATTGGCCAGGAATTGCGACTTGGCCTGGACTGCTCGCTCCAATTCGACGGTCCGCCGCTGGATCCGTGCTTCGAGCGTCGCATTGAGATGACGCAATTCCTCCTCTGCCCGCTTCTGAGCCGCGTGACGCGCGGCAAGGCCGTCGGCCATATCGTTGAAAGCCGCCCCGAGGCGGCCGATCTCAGAAGCACGATCTTCGAGGCGAGCGCGAGCCTCATAATTGCCGTTGCGCCATTCAGTAGTGACCTTAAGAAGCCCCTCGATCGGACGACGGATGAATTTCCGGCCACCGGCCCAGGCCGCATAAACCGCCGCCAGGAGACCAGCGAGAATCAGTCCGACGCCGCGCCGCGTCGCGCTGTCTATCTCCGCGAATGCCTCCGTTTTTGATTGCCCGGCGCTGAGAAAAAAATCCCTCGGCGGCAGAACTGCCGGCACATACCCGAATATTCGTGTGGTGCCGTCGACGCCTGCGGCCTCTTCCCATCCTGCGTCGTCCCCATCCATAATCGGTTCATGGGACTTTCTCATGTTCTTCCCGACGAGGAGTTCGGGATGGGGCAGCCGGGCGATTATATTTCCCTCGCGATCGGCGATCAGGATCGAGGCCGTCGGTGACAACCCGCGCTCTTTGAGGTGGTCGGACAGCCACGCCAGATCGAGCCCGGCGAACACGACACCTGCGACGTGGCCATCGCCATCCTCGAACCGCTCCGCAAAATGTATCATCCTCTGGTTGCTGGCGGGATCGACCCAGTAATTCCCCACAGCAAGCTCCGGCTGAGCCAGCGCCCGCGTGAAGAATGGCTGATCGGTTACCCAATCAAACGACGTTGGCCCGCTCGTACAGAAGACCCGCCCGGTGGTATCCGCCGCGCCAAGCAGACCGTAATTCGCATATCTGGATTTTAGTTTCAAAAAAAGCGCGCTGCACGCGTCCGGCTGGTGGGATTTGACTGGGTCCAATTGAGCGAGCGCGAGCAACAATTGCCTCGCACCCTCGCGCAACACGCCGATCTCTTCACCGAACTGCTTAGTAATTTCGACTACGTGCTGGCGGATATCGGCTTCTCGGGATATACGCTGGTCATATTCGTTCCAAGCCTGAATCACCAGCGCCGGAACGACAGCTAAGATGACGAGCAGGAGCAACCGCCCAGTCAGGCCGACGCGGATCCCGCGTAGCAAGCCGAATCGCCGGGCGTTCCTTTCAGTGAGCCGGTCAGCCGCCCGGCGCGTCGCTTGCACGATCATCGTCTGGCGCTCAAGCGAGAAGCGGAGTTAAGGCACAGGCGGAGCAACCACTGCGACCTTGAGCGTAGCCAAGTCCTCAGCCATTCAATATGTCGCGTGGTCTGCGATCGTCGAACCATGCGCGTCCTCGGAGGGGCACGCGGGCCGGATTGCTGTGTTGCTGTTGTCCAAAAGCGATTTCACCCTTCGACTGGCTCCCTAGATGCATAAACAGCAGGTTTAATCATCTGTTCGTCAAAATAACGTCCAATTCCCGTCACACCTTCGTCCGTTCGAGGGATTGATCCGCTCTGCATGACCGAGAGTACTGGCGGAGGTTTTCTCTTATCAGACCTGGATTTCCGGAGACCCGTTACGTGGCGGAGAGTCGCGCGTCGAGCTGCAGGGATTTAGCTCACGGTCGCCGAGCCGAATGTTTTGGGGGCCTTCAGCTAAAGAGGGCACAACAATCCCATTTATTGCGCAGCCGGCGAGCGCGATGCCCGCGCAAATTGACAAGGTTGCATCAAAGCCGCCGATTGCGATAGCCTTTCCGCCGATTAGGGATCCAAGTGCGATGCCCAAGAACAGCGCACTGTTGTTCCAGGCGAGGACCGTACCGGATCGCGCTGGAAAATCTTTTGCAAGCCCGGCCTGCTGGGCCGGGAAGAATAGCTGCGCCACCGCGGAGCTCAGCCCCAGCGTGAATTCGACGAAGACGCCGGCACTGAGCGAAAGTCGCACTAGGAGAAAGCAACCGCAAAGCACTGCAAGACTAGCCCCAGCCGTGAACTTGGTACCCATCCGATCGGCCAAACACCCGCCGATCAACGCCCCGACAATCGCCCCTCCTCCGTAACATAGAATGGCTCGGGCAACTTGCCCGGGCGAGAAAGCAGCCGCGGCGAGCCCGCTTCCGAGGTAGGTATAAACGCCATACAAGCTCGCGCCCCACATAATGGTGGGCATCAGACGGCGCGCTAAGGCGGTGCCAGTGAGGGCGTTAGGCAGCGGGCCGACCGCCTGCGCCCGCAAGGGCTCACACGGCCAGATTCGGCAATTCAGTCCTGCGAGGACCAGGGTAGATGCGGCGAGAGCGGCGAGGACCGAAGCCCAGCCAAAAGTCGCCCCAGCCGCCGCGCCAACCGGTGCGCCGAGTGCGAGGGCCACCAAAAGCCCTGAGACCGGGACAGCAAGCCAACTGGCACGGCGATTGGGCGGGGCGGCGGCGCCCACCAGGGCATATATGGATGGCGAGACGCCCGCAGCGGCGGCGCCAGCAAACGACCTCGCAGCAATGAGCCAAGATAGGTTTGGAGCGGTAGCGGTAAGCAGATTGGCCGCGCCGAATGCGAGCAAGGACCAGATCAATACTCGCCGGCGTCCGACGCGATCGGATACATGACCGAGCAGGAGGGCACTTCCCATATAGGTCAGAGAAAAGGCGGTTACGCACCAGCCCACGAGCATCGGGGAAACGCCGTAGTCTACAGCGATCATGGGTAATAATGGAGAAAGAACAAACAGCTCGGTTCCGACCAGAAACATGGTCAGCCAACTGACCACCAATCTGGCCGCCAGGGGCATCGGCATGATGCACATTTGTCGCAGCTTCGTTTGGTGCGCCATCCGCTGTCATGCCCTTCACTCGGCCTGCCAGGTCGGGGGACGCAACTGGGCCTCGCGCGCCAAGGCGCCCTGATCTCTGGTCGCTGAGTGGACCGTGAACGCAGCGGCGTTTCCGCATCGACCGCACTGGTCCTCGAAGGAGGTACTTTGGTTTGGGTGAGAAGCGGCGTATCGACCGCCCCCGCGCAGTTCCGTCCTCATTGGACGAAACGGTCCGCCGATTTCCCTCGCCGGGCGTTCCGGATGATGCGGTCCAAATGGATCCACACTCCGTCGAGCGCCGCGGCCATCGTCTTGGCGTCGCGCAATGTTTCGGATAGGAGCCCAGGCCGCGCCCTCAGCACCATCTGCGTAACGGCAAGCGACTCGGCCGCGTGTCGCTCTTCAACCTGCTGTGAGAAACACTCCTCAAAGTACGGCTCGTTTATGAATTGCGGGAAGTGAACCGAGAGCGCGTCAGCGAGGGCTTGCATCCAATCGACCGACATTATCTCCACTACACACCAGGGACCGAGCGACCGAGCATACAGTTTGCGGGCGAGTCGCACAAACCGCAGCGTCTCAGCGTTCACGTGACTGCTCAATTTTCCGGGATCACCAAACTCCTCGTCTCCAAGCACGGCTACGGCCCCGATGTTTCGGAACGCTCGGCTCAGTTGATAATGATGAGTATCGCCCCCAGGCAGACCGTCATCGTCTATTAATATTTGCAGCTTACGCTTACGCAGGGATGGACTGTCCAAATGGGGCAGGTAGTAGACTGCTGCACGCGTGGCGTGCATCGCCGATTGGTAGTGCAGGTGGATTTGCCCGAGCAATGAGGGGTCACTGGCGACGGCGAACGGCAAATCAGCCAAATGCCGGAAGAACGGCATTCGCGACGGTCGGTGCTCCTCCAACAGAGCCTTGATCACGCTCGGGAACTCGTCGATCGTGCCCGACCCAAACCCTAGCTCTATCGGGTCCCGATCTTCCAAGTGCACGCCGCCAACAAACATATCATGCTCCTTCAATGATCCCTCCAGCCGGGATTGATCCGCCGCGCGACCTATTGAGACAAGCCAGGTCTGCGTCGGTCCCCAGCGGTGAGGTCGATAGACCGCTAACGATCAACCCGCCTTGCCGCACCGCAGGACGCGGCAGTGAACCGACAAGCGGAACATCCGCATCGATCGGGTTTGAGTTTTATTTGATGGAGCGTGGTATAGAACGAACAGCGAACGAAGTCAAGTAAAATCAATTTTGCGCATCGTGCTATTACCGCACGCCATGCTGCTGCGGTTGCGCGGACCGCGTCGTCAGCATGCGTAACAGTGCGCCCAGGCGGTGTGCTACATGGGTCTCGGCCGAGAAGATGACTGCCGGCTGGACAAGGGCCCTGAACCTCTCCTATAAGCGCCCGTTGTGGAGGGCCCAGGTAGCTCAGTTGGTAGAGCAACGGACTGAAAATCCGTGTGTCGGTGGTTCAATTCCGCCCCTGGGCACCAGCCTTCCAACGCCGCGAGTGCCCCGCCTCCAGGCGATCAAGGAGACGGCAATGACGAAAACACGGGGAACCGGCCTGCTGATGGTGTGGAACGACATCGACAGCGAGTACGAGGCCGAATTCAATCGATGGTACGACGAGGAGCACGTCCCGCGATTGCTCCAGGTGCCCGGTTTCCTCAACGCTGGCCGCTACGCGGCGCTGAAGGGGGGACCGAAATACCTAGCGATGTACGAGCTCGAGGACCACAACGTGCTGCGCAGCGCGGCCTATCTCGATACCGTCAGATATCAGCCGTCGGCGCAACGAGCGAGGATCGGGACCAGCCGGGTCGGACGCAACTTTCTGCGCAACGTCTATCGGCAGATCTACCCGGTGCATACCCACCCGATCGAGCTGACCATGGGGATGCCACCTTTTCTGCAAATGGGACGGATCGATGTACCCGCCGCGATCGAGGAGGAATTCAACGACTGGTACAACACCGCCTATATCCCGGGTTATCTGGCGGTGCCGGGATGCTCTGGTGCCCGCCGATTTGTCGCCGTGGAAGGCCAGCCCAAATATCTGACGGTCTATGAGTTTGAGCATGCCTGGGTCTCGGAGAGTGAAGCTTGGAGCAGAGCGCGCGCGAGCAACCCGTGGACCCGACGGGTACAGCCTAACCTCAGGCACGACGAAGGATCACCCGGGGTCTACCGGCGCATCGCTCCAACATAGCGGGGCGGAAACACCGGGCTCGTTACCAGCGATCGTGCATGTCTCAAGTGCCAATGCCGAGGTCACCGATTGCCGGGAGTTTGAGGGCCGGCGTCTTGAAGTCGAAGCCGACCGTCACGCCGAGAAGATTGATTTCCAGCCCCTCGCTGGCGGCGACGAGCAGACCGACGATGCCAAACAACGAGACCTGGAATCCCGTACCGCTTGGTACCGTGCCAAAAACCGCGCCACCAGGCAGGAAGTTCTTCCCGATCGCGTTCGCCGGCAGCGCAAGGCCGAGTTCCGGAACCCAGCGGGCAATGCAGGCGGTGCAGGTGGTGCTGTTGGGGCCCGGCCAAGCGCGGTAATGCTGGGGATAGGGATAGCTCACAACGGCGTCCCGGATTTTTTGGATCATCGCATCGCAGTCTGATTCTCGGCGATCGAGCACGAGCCCGGGACGCGCGCCAAACCCGTAATTGTCAGGGCCGGTGCGGTCGATGCGCACGGCAGGTGCTCTGTTTGCGACGCCGAAGCCGAGCACTTCGTAACGGGAACAGCGCGCGGCCCGCGAGGGCTTTACCGCTATCCAAGTATGAACGGCAAAGACCCCTCGCCAACCGACCGCGCGGGCGGCATAGACCTGGATTACCGCATCGGGCGTGGATGCCGGGTCAGGCGCGAGCCCCGGAGGGGTCACGCCGCGCCTCGTACCAGGGCACATCGTTTGGCGGACCGAACACGCAGCCGCTCACCCACAACGGAACAATAACGAGGGCGACGAGGCCCAAGCCGAGGGATGCGCAGATATTCGCCTGTGCGTGCCTTCCCGCTCTCACCTGTGCTGCCAACAATATCGATCTCCACAGCTTGCACCCGACATCACCGAGCGTGCCATCGGTGCGCACACCGTGCGGGTCGCGCAACCGATCGTCCCGCCCCCGAAGGTGGAACCCCGTCAGGAGCCGGGCGGGTTGACGCGGGCTGTGAAGTCGCGCGTCGCCCGCGCCTCGCGATCGTGCTGAAGCGCCCAGCCTATCGAAGGGAAGGCGAGTTCCGTCCAGGGGATCGCCGTCCACTCGAAGAGTCGCACCTCGAGGCTCTCCGGCCCCGGCTCGATCGCCTCGTCCAGCAGCCGCGCGCGATAAATCAGCTGCACTTGGCTAATGCGCGGAATGTCGTAGATCGCAAGCAACCCCTCGATCTCTATCCGTGCTCGCGCCTCCTCCCAGGCTTCCCGCTCCGCACCAGCGCTCGCAGATTCATTGAGCTCCAGGTAGCCGGCCGGCAACGTCCAATAGCCGTAACGCGGGTTGATCGACCGCCGACACAGCAGAAGCTTTTCGCCCCATCTGGCAACCGAGCCGACGACGATCTTCGGGTTGTCGTAGAGGATATATCCGCAGTCAGCGCAAATCATGCGCTCGCGGTTGTCCCCTTCGGGGATGCCTCGAACCGATGGGCCGCGCAGGTAGTTATCGTCGGACATCGCGGTTTTCGATTACGAGTGACGAGCGTTCAGAGCACGACCGGTTTCGCGAGCCCCGACCAGCGCCGCGCCGGTGTCGCTAGGGGAAGGTCACTTTGCTCCATCTCGGTGGATCATCGCTCCGTCCGGGGGATGATAGGCGGCCGGCCATGGCGCGGCAAGATCACTCGCAGAACCCTTGCAAACCTGTGGTCGCGCAGTAACTCCTGTCGCGATGCCATCCGCTCTCGACAAACTCGCCTTCGACACCGAGCAAGCCGCTCGAGTATCCTGGTTCTTCGGCCAGAAGCTCTTGGCCGCGCGCCTCAGCCGCCCGGTTCCGTTGCCGGAGCCACTGCACGGACGCGCGATGCCCGACAAGCGGCGCATCCTCGGCGATCTCTGGGAATTGATCGAGCAGGATTGGCGCAACATCGAAGCAGGGTACTACCTGCCGCCGACGGACGAGTTCGGCAGCCCTCTCGAGGCGCTACGGCGCGTTGCCGATTTCTTTGCCGACTTGAGCGCCGTCGAGCGGCGGCGGCACAACGCGCGCGAGGGATGCCGTCTGGCCGAGGTACCGCGCGGCGGATACCCGCGCTATTACCTGCAGAACTTCCATTTTCAGAGCGACGGTTATCTAAGCGAAGCCTCTGCCGGACGCTACGACCATCAGGTCGAGGTGCTGTTTGGCGGCGCGGCCGCGGCCATGCGGCGCCAAGCGCTCGTGCCGCTCAAGGCGGCTCTCACCCAACGCCGGGTCGCGCGGCTGCTCGACGTCGCATGTGGGACCGGGTGCTTCCTGCGCGAAGTTAAGGCTAACTACCCGCGCCTCAGGGTTATCGGGCTCGACCTGTCGCCACATTACCTCGCCGTCGCTCGACGCAAGCTCCAACCCTGGTCGCGCGCGTCGTTCGTCGAGGGGGCGGCGGAGGCGATGCCGTTCGCCGACGGGCAGTTCGACGCCGTCGCCTGCATCTATCTATTCCACGAACTGCCACCCCGCACACGCCGCGCCGTCGTCGACGAGATCCGTCGCGTGCTCAAGCCGGGCGGGATGCTGATCTTTGTCGATTCGCTGCAGACGGGCGACGAACCCGATTACGACGCGATGCTCGACCATTTCCCGGTCGCCTTTCACGAGCCATATTTCGCGACGTACCTGCGAGAAGATCTCGACCGCTTGTGGAGCCCGGGCTTCAGCTCCGAAGCACGGCTTCCCGCGTATTTCTCGAAGGTGCTGAGCTACCGACGCGATCCTTGAAGGAGAGGAGCAGCTTCCAGCTAGATCTAGTCATCGCTTGTCATCGGGGCCACAAGGGTGGTACCGTATGTTGTGGTGTGGGCTGGGGGGTCCACAGAATACGGGGGAATCAATGGATGTCGTCACCTGGACGCCGGAACGCGTCGAGCAATTGACCCAGCTGTTCGAGGAGGGATTGCCGACCTCTGAGATCGGCCGCCGCTTGGGCCTTACCAAAAACGCCGTCATCGGCAAGCTCCACCGCATCGCGCTGGCGCCGCGCGTTACCACCCCGGTGGCTCCGCCGCAACGCAACTTCTTCGAATTCAACGGCGCATGTTGCCTGTGGCCCTACGGCCATCCGAATGACGAGAATTTCCGCTTCTGCGGCGCCCGCGCCCTCGCCGGCAAGCCCTATTGCGCTGAGCACGCGGCGATCGCCTATGTACGGCCGAAGGAGGAGAAAGCGAAGGCCGCTTGAGCCACTGAGCTCGCCGTCCGAGCCGGCATCGCGGCGGTTCATCCGCGGCGCCTCAGGCGATGCATCGCCTGATCGATGCCGTCGAGCGTAAGCGGAAACATGCGGTCTTCGGTGATCTGTCGGATCATCCCGATGCTGGCGGTACCGGTCCAATATTTCTCCGGCACCGGATTGAGCCACACGGCCCGCGGATAGGCCTCGAAGAGGCGGTGCAGCCATACCTCGCCCGCCTCGTCGTTCCAGCGCTCGACGCTGCCACCTTCCTTTTCGATCTCGTAAGGGCTCATGCTGGCGTCGCCGACGAGGACGATCCGGTAGCTCTGGTTGTAGGTGCGGAGGAGTTCCATGACCGGCACCTGCTCGACATGGCGCCGCCGCGAATCGCGCCACACCGAATCGTAGACGCAGTTGTGAAAGTAGAAGTGGATCAAGTGCTTGAACTCCGACCGCGCGGCGGAGAACAATTCCTCGCAGATGCGGACATGATCCTCCATCGACCCCCCAACATCGAGAAACAGTAATAGCTTCACGGTGTTGTGCCGCTCGGGGACGAGCTTCAGATCGAGCCAGCCGGCGTTATGCGCCGTCGACTTTACAGTGCCGTCGAGATCAAGCTCTTCCGCCGCACCCTCGCGCGCGAATTGCCGCAGCCGGCGCAATGCGAGCTTGATGTTGCGGGTGCCGAGCTCGACGGTGTCGTCGAGATTGCGGAATTCGCGCCGGTCCCAAACCTTGACCGCGCTGCGGTTGCGACCCTCGTGCTGCCCGATGCGCACGCCCTCCGGGTTGTAGCCGAACGCGCCGAAGGGCGAGGTGCCGGCGGTGCCGATCCATTTGCCGCCGCCCTGGTGCCGCCCGCGTTGCTCGGCGAGGCGCTGACGCAAGATTTCCATCAGCTTCTCCCAGCCGCCGAGCGATTGGATCAGCCTCTTGTCCTCCGCCGTCAGAAACCGCTCGGCGATCTTGCGCAGCCAGTTATCCGGGATCGCGACTTTCGGGTCCGACGGCGTTTCGATCCCCTTGAAGCAGTGCCCGAAAACGCGGTCGAACCGGTCGAGATGGCGCTCGTCCTTGACGAGCGCGGTGCGCGCCAGGAAGTAAAAATCCTCGATGTCGAAAGGCGCGACACGTTGCTGCATCGCCTCCATCAAGGTCAGGTACTCGCGCAGCGAGACCGGGATCTTGGCCGCACGCAGCTCGGCCAGAAAAGAGAAGAACATGGATCAGGAGCCGCCGCGCTCGCGGCGATGCAGAAACGCCAGACGCTCGAAGAGATGCACGTCCTCCTCGTTCTTTAGCAAGGCGCCGTGCAGCGGCGGGATCAACTTTGCCGGGTCGCGGGTCCTCAGCACCTCGGGGGAAATGTCCTCGACGAGCAGGA
>Ga0210408_10005657_pt1 | contig 10947 bp, 7 predicted proteins | sample IncBWH4MmetaG_FD_155471 | JGI IMG/M metagenome (GOLD analysis project Ga0210408, IMG submission 155471) | Forest soil microbial communities from Barre Woods Harvard Forest LTER site, Petersham, Massachusetts, United States - Inc-BW-H-4-M | ecosystem: Environmental > Terrestrial > Soil >... | reverse complement strand
TCGCGAGTCGACGCAGTCGACGACGACTGGGACAAGTTTTCAAGCTTTTCGGCTTATGACGATTTCACCCGCGCCTGGCTCGCCGCCTGCCGCCGCGCCATGAAGCCGAACGCGACGCTCTGGGTCATCGGCTCCTACCATAACATCTTCCGTGTCGGCGCGCTGATGCAGGACCTCGGCTTCTGGATCCTCAACGATATCGTCTGGCGCAAGTCGAACCCGATGCCGAATTTTCGCGGCCGGCGTTTCACCAATGCGCACGAGACCCTGATCTGGGCCGCCCGCGACGCCGCCAAGAGGAACTATACGTTCAACTACGAAGCACTGAAGGCGGGCAACGACGACATCCAGATGCGATCCGATTGGCTGATCCCGCTCTGTACCGGCGAGGAGCGGCTCAAGGGCCGCGATGGGCGCAAGCTGCACCCGACGCAAAAGCCGGAGGCCCTGCTGGCGCGTGTGATCCTGGCGGCATCGCGTCCCGACGACCTCGTGCTCGACCCGTTCTGCGGCTCCGGCACCACCGGAGCGGTGGCGCGGCGGCTGCGCCGGCGCTTCATCGGGATCGAGCGCGATGCCGCCTACGCCGCCGCAGCGAAGGCGCGCCTCGCTGCCGCCGAACCCTTGCCCGAGCCGACGCTGAGCGCCTTCATGACCGCACGCGAGGCGCCGCGGGTACCCTTTGCTTCACTGATCGAGCGCGGTCTCCTCGCCCCCGGCATAAAGCTCGTCGATGCCAAGCGCCGGCATCGGGCGCTGGTGCGCGCCGACGGCGCAATTGCACTCGGCGACGCGGTCGGCTCGATCCACAGGATCGGCGCTCTGGCGCAAGGGCTCGAGGCCTGCAACGGCTGGACTTTTTGGCACGTTGAGACGCCGCAGGGTTTGACCGTGATCGACGCCTTGCGCGCGCGCGTGCGGGCGGAGATGGGCGCCGACTGAACGGCTGCCACTCGGCCGATTGCTTCATCGAAGCTCAGCGGTCCCGTTGCGCAACGCGTGCGCCAGCACCTTGCGCATGACGCTGGGCAGGGCCTCGGCGTGAGCCCGGTCAAGCGCAACCCAGCGCGTGCCGGAAGGCGCTGCCGTCTGTTTTGTTGCCTCGGCGACATAGACCGAAAGTTCGAGCGGGAAGTGCGTGAACACGTGACGCACCACGCCGGCGAGGCGCCGCCACTCCATCGGTCTTCCGGCTTTGGCCAAGGAAAAACGCGGCGCACTTGCGAGCGCGGTGGCGTCATCAAAATCCTGCGTCCAGTCCGTGGTCGGTACTTCGGTCATGCCGCCGAGGAGGCCATGCGGGGGCCGCGTGCGCACCAGCAAAAATCCGTCTCGCCGGCGGACGACGAAGGCCGCACCGCGGCGCAACGCGCCTTCGCGCTTCGGCGTATGGCGGGGAAATGTCTCCGCCTCGCCGCGCGCCTGCGCGGCGCAACTGTCGTTCCAGGGGCACAGGAAGCAGGCCGGCTTCTTCGGCGTGCAGATGGTCGCCCCGAGGTCCATCATGGCCTGCGCAAAGTCGCCGGCGCGGCGCTCCGGTATCAGCTCGCGCGCATGGCGGCGCAGCTCCTGCTTGGCCCGGAGAAGCGGGTCCGCGACGGCGAAAAGCCGCGCGATCACGCGCTCGACATTGCCATCCACCGGGGCCGCCGGCGCATCGAATGCAATCGCGGCGATGGCGGCGGCGGTGTAGTCGCCGATGCCGGGAAGCGCGCGCAACGCCGCCTCGCTCGCGGGAAATTTTCCGCCGTGCTGCTCGACCACGGCGCGCGCGCAAGCATGCAGGTTGCGCGCCCGGGCATAGTAGCCGAGCCCCGCCCAGGTCTTGAGCACCTCTTCGAGCGGCGCTGAGGCGAGCGCGCCGACGTCGCCCCAGCGCGCCAGGAAGCGCCGGTAATACGGGACGACGGTCTTGACCGTCGTCTGCTGCAACATGATTTCGGAAAGCCAGACACGGTACGGGTCGGGGCGCTCGGGCGGCACCGCGCGCCACGGCAGCGTCCTGCGGTGGCGGCCGTACCAGGCGAGCAGCGCGGTGGGTTGCGGGTATGAAATAGCCGTCCCGCCCTGCGCACGCTGTCTCGCCGCGGCGTTCGCTGCTACCCTCGACGCCGACCTCGCCTCATCGGGACGCATGATCGAGGGATGGCAGAGCACCGCGCCATGAACAAGCCTTCCCGCTCATTCGCCAAGCCGTTGCGCGATCTCCTCGGCAAGGTCGTGGGCGAAACATTCACGCGCCAGGGCTTTGCTTCGGCCGAACTGGTCACGCGCTGGACGGAGATCGTCGGCGCCGAAATTTCCGCTCACAGCGAGCCGATAAAGGTCCAATGGCCGCGGGGCCCAGCGGATTCTTTCCCCGCTCGCGGATCGGGCACAGGCTCCGTTCGCGGATCGGCCGCTGGGTGGGAACGGCCGCCCGGTGTTCTTGTGCTGCGCGTCGAGGGCCCGGCGGCAATCGAAATCCAGCACCTCGCCGGCGTCATCTGCGAGCGCGTCAACCGCTTCCTCGGCTGGCGCGCCGTCGAACGCGTCGCGCTGCGCCAAGCCCCGCTGCGTCGCCCCTCGCGAACACCAGCCAAGCGCGCCGACGCTGCCGCGGCAGCGCGCATTGCCGAAGGTCTGTCCGACGTCGTCGACGACGACCTCAAGCAAGCGCTGGCGCGGCTCGGCGCGGCCGTGCGACGGAGCTGACAGTCCGCGCGCTGTTGAGGGCATTGGGAAAGTCGGAAGCAGCGGCGGCCCCTTGGCGGATCGGCGTGCCGGTGCCACATTTGCTCTGCAGGATTTCCCCTTTGAACCAGGAGATTCCCTTGACGCCGACTCGCCGCCAATTCGTCACGGCCACCGCGATATTTGCGTTCGCCGGCGTTGCTGTGCCCCGTTTCGCCTCCCCGGCTCGTGCAGAGGATACGGCCGGTCCCGACCCGGCGGAACTGGCGAAACCCGGTCCTGACGGCGATGTCGTGCTCGGCTCCGAGAAGGCGCCGGTCACCATCATCGAATATGCCTCGATGACCTGCCCGCACTGCGCGCATTTCTCGACCACGACCTTTCCGCAGTTGGAGAAGCGCTACATCGATACCGGCAAGGTGCGCTTCATCTTCCGGGAATTCCCGCTCGATCCGCTCGCGGCGGCCGGCTTCATGCTGGCGCGCTGCGCCGGCAAGAACAGATTCATGCCGGTCGTGGAGGCCCTGTTTGCCAAGCAGCAGGACTGGATGGTGCAGAAGCCGATCCCACCGCTCATGGCGATCGCCAAGCAATTCGGCTTTACCGAACAGTCGTTCGACCAATGCCTGGCGAATCAGCAGGTGCTCGAAAGCATCCAGGCGGTGCGTGACCGCGCCGCCGAGAAGCTCGGGGTCAATTCGACACCGACTTTCTTCGTCAATGGCAAGAAGCTCACCGGCGATCAGTCGATCGAGGCCATGGCCAAGGAAATCGAGCCCTATCTCAAGGAAGGATAAGGGTTTTTCTCCCTTGTCCGTCTGCACCGGACGCGGCCGATGAGCGCTGCCGGCGCGCGGCCGATGATGCGAAAATCTGGATAACGTCGCGCCGCTGTTGCGCTTCTAGCGGCGACGATTCATTCTCCGCGCCGATGCGGCACCCCCTCTTTCGAACACGCCGATGGGCGTGAGCCCCTAGCGATTCCCTTGACCGCCGCCGCAAGGGAGATGGACACAAGACGCGAATGAAGCTCACGCGGCTGCGCCTGATCGGCTTCAAATCCTTCGTCGAACCGACCGACTTTGCGATCGAACCGGGCCTGACCGGGGTCGTCGGCCCCAACGGCTGCGGCAAGTCGAACCTCGTCGAAGCGGTGCGCTGGGTCATGGGCGAAGCCTCCTACAAGGCCATGCGCGCGGCCGAGATGGACGACGTTATCTTCTCCGGCAACACCGACCGTCCCTCGCGCAACCACGCGGAAGTCTCCGTCCTCGTCGACAACGACGACCGCAAGGCGCCGGCGACGTTCAACGACTCTGAAACGCTCGAGGTCTCGCGCCGCATCATGCGCGAGCAAGGCTCGGTTTTCCGTGTCAACGGCCGCGAGGTCAGGGCCCGCGACGTCGCCATGCTGTTTGCCGACGCCTCGACCGGCTCGCGCTCGCCGGCGCTCGTGCATCAGGGCCGCGTCGGCGAGATCATCCAGGCGCGGCCGGATCAGCGCCGGCGCGTGCTCGAAGAAGCGGCGGGCATTTCCGGCCTGCATGCGCGCCGTCACGAGGCGGAACTGCGGCTCAAGGCCGCGGAGCACAATCTCACCCGCGTCGAAGACGTCATCGGCCAGCTTGCCGCGCAGGTCGCCTCGCTCAAGACGCAGGCGCGGCAGGCGGTGCGCTATCGCAATATCTCGCACCAGGTGCAGCGCCTCGAAGCGCTGCTGCTGCATCTGCGCTGGGTCGCCGCGCGCACCGAACTCGGCGATGCCGAGCGCACCAATGACGAGGCTGTTCGCGTCGTCGCTGCGCGCACCGGCGAGCAGGCGCAGGCATCCACGCGCCAAGCCGGCCTCGCCGCCGGGCTCCCTGCCCTGCGCGAGGCGGAAGCCAAGGCTGCGGCGGCGCTGCAGCGTCTGCTCATGGCGCGCGAAGCGCTCGAGCGGGAGGAAGCGCGCGCCAAGGAGCGCATCGGCGAACTCGACCGCCGGCTCGAGCAATTCGCGGCCGATCTTGCGCGCGAGCGCACGCTCGCCGCCGATGCCGACACCGCGCTCAACGCGCTCGCCACCGAGGAAGAGACGCTCAAGTCCGAAGCGCAGACCCGCGCCGCACAGCTTGGCGGGGTCAACGAGCGCGTCGCCGTTGCCGATGCTGCGCTCGCCGCCTCGGAGAAATCGTTTGCCGCGCTTACCGGCGAGTTCGCCGATCTCACCGCGCGACGCAACCAGTTGCAGTCGGCGCTGCGGGATCATGAGCAGCGGCTGGAAAAGCTCGCGACCGAGTTGGCGAACATCGAAACCGGCCTCGCCGCTAGCGGCACCGGAGAGCCCGACCTCGCGGCGCTGATTGAGGCGCTACAGGTGGCGCAGGCCGCGCTTGCCGAAGCCGAGAGCAACGCGCAGGCGGCAGAAGTCGCCCATGGCGGCGCGCGCGAGCGGCTTGAAGCGGCCCGTGCACCGCTCGCGGCCGCCGAGCGCCGCGTGCAACGCCTGGAAACCGAGGCCAAGACCATCGGCAAACTCCTCGCGGTCGAAAACAAGAATCTGTGGCCGCCGGTGATGGACGCGCTTGTCGTCGAGAAGGGCTACGAGAAGGCGCTGGGTGCAGCACTCGGCGACGATCTCGACGCTCCGGTCGATCACGCCTCGGCGCCGATGCGCTGGGCGGGCGCGGCGCTTGATCCAGCCGATCCGCAACTGCCGGACGGTGCGACCTCCCTCGCCCACTATGTGCAGGCCCCGCCGGAACTTGCGCGCCGTCTCAATCAGATCGGCGTGGTCGAGCGCGCCGACGCAGCCCGCTTGGCGGCTACGCTCAAGCCCGGCCAGCGGCTGGTCTCGCGCGAAGGCGATTTCTGGCGGTGGGACGGGTTTGCCGTTGCCGCCCATGCGCCGACCGGGGCGGCCCGCCGGCTCGCCGAGCGTGGCCGGCTGCAGACGATCGCGACCGAGCTGGAAACCGCGCGCGGCGAAGTCGAGTCCCAGCGCCGTGCGGTCGAGGCCGCGGTGGCCGCGCTCGCCGCCGCCGCGGAAGCAGAGACCCGGGCGCGGGCGCGCTGGCGTGAGGCCCAGCACTCAACTGATACCGCGCGCGAAGCGCACGCTGCTGCGGAACGCGAGATCAGCCGCAACGCGGCCCGCATGTCCGCCCTGAAGGAGGCGCAACAGCGGATCGCCGCCGATCGCGCCGAAGCAACGGTGGCCCACGGTGAAGCGGCGCGGGCACTTGCCGCGCTCGCCTCTCCCGCCGAGATCGAAGCCAAGCTCGCCGCAGTCAACGAGCTCATTGCGCGCGACCGCAGCGTGCTCGCCGAGGTCCGGGTCGAGGCGCAGGCGATCGCGCGCGACGCCGAGTTGGCCGGCCGCCGCTTCCAGGCCATCGCCGGCGAGCGTCAAGCCTGGAACGAGCGCAAGGACAGCGCCGCGGCGCAGATCGCCATCATCGGGCGGCGCACCGAGGAAGCCACCGCCGAGCGCAGCGAACTTGCCGATGCGCCGCAAAGGTTCGCCGCGCAGCGCCAGGCGCTGATCGGCGAGATCGAGACGGCGACGGGCGAGCGCCGCGCCGCTGCCGACCGGCTGGCGATGGCCGAGACCGAGCTTGCGGAAGCCGACAAGGCGGCACGGGCGGCGCTCGAGGCCGTCGGTGAGGCTCGCGCCCAAGCGGCGCGCGCCGAAGAGCGCTGCGGCGCGGCGAGACGCCGTCTCGCCGACGTCGAACACGAAATCCGCGAGGCTTTCGATGTCGAACCCGCGGCCGCGGCGGAACTCGCGGAGATCAAGGCGGGCGCGGAACTGCTGTCGATCGCCGAGGCCGAGGAAAAACTCGACCGCATCCGCCGCGAGCGCGAGCGGCTCGGCGCCGTCAATCTGCGGGCTGAGGAAGAATTGCACGAGGTCGAGGCACAGCACGCCAAGCTCACCAGCGAACGCGATGACCTTGTCGAAGCGATCCGGCGGCTGCGGCAGGGCATCCATAGCCTCAACCAGGAGGCGCGCGAGCGGCTGCTCGTTTCCTTCGCCACCGTCAACGAGAACTTCAAGAAGCTGTTCACCGAGCTGTTCGGCGGCGGCACCGCCGAGTTGCAGCTCATCGAGAGCGAGGACCCGCTTGAGGCCGGCCTTGAAATCATGGCGAAGCCTCCGGGCAAGAAGACGGTGACGCTGTCGCTCCTCTCGGGCGGCGAGCAGGCGCTGACCGCACTCGCGCTCATTTTCGCGGTGTTTCTCACCAATCCGGCGCCGATTTGCGTGCTCGACGAAGTCGACGCTCCGCTCGACGACTACAACGTCGAGCGCTTCTGCGATCTGCTCGACGAGATGACGCGCTCGACCGAAACGCGCTTCGTCATCATCACCCACAACCCGATCACCATGGCGCGCATGAACCGCCTCTACGGCGTCACCATGGCCGAGCGCGGCGTCTCCCAGCTGGTCTCGGTGGATCTCGAAGGCGCCGTGAAGCTGCGCGAGGCGAGCTGACGGCCTCCTTCGCGAGGCCGCCCTGTTCGGTGCGGCAGGCGGGACGACAGCCGGACGGACGTCCGCGACATCATTCGCAGCAGCGCGACGCGACGGCGTGCTTCGCCGAAACTTCCGCGACATTCCGCTCGGCGGCATTGACTGATTGCCGCCCGCAAGCGGCCAAGGTCTTTCCACCGCCGTCTTCCGCGAGTACCGGCGCAGCACGCTGAAGCTCACCGCCGTGGGCCGCCCCGCCTACTTCACCGAGCGACGGCGTTCATTGGCACGATTCTCGCGACGCATCGCTTTGCACCCGGGCGCTGTGCCGTTTCGGCACAGCGCCTCCACGTGTTTCGCCAAGCCGGCGAGAGCCAAGCGCCAACATGAACACGCACCCAAGCTACACGCTGGGAGCCCGGCCGGAGACTGGCCGGACGCTGCGTGCCTGGGCGGTGCTTGCGCGCGGCACCTTCTCCGGACTAATCTTTCTCACCGACGTGGCGCTGATCGTGGCGATGTCGTGCTTCACCGGCGTCGCTTATCACCTCGCCGCCTATGGCGAGCCGGGCAGCATCCCCTCCTTCGTGCAGGTCGGCGTCCTGGCGGCGAGCCTTTTCGCCGTCTCCAACGCCTTCCGCGGCGAATACCGGCTGGCGAATTTCTTTGCCTTCCGGCCGCACGGCCGGCGCACGGTCCGCTTGTGGAACGTGACCTTCGTCTGCCTGCTCGTCCTCGGCTTCCTGGCGCAGATCAGCGTCGGCTATTCGCGCGGCTGGATCGTGCTGTTCTACATCGCGACCTTTGCCGGACTGATCGTGCTGCGCTTCGCGATCGTGCGCCTGACGGCGCTCGCGCGCTCGGCCGGCCTCGTCTCCGCGCAGCGCATCTTCCTCATCGGCACCGGCGCCCATGTCGGCGCCTTCGTCCACCGCTACGAGCCGTGGACGCTCGGCGCCAGTGTCATCGGCTGCCGCTTTCTCACCCCGATCGCGGCAACCGCCTCGGCACAGGAGCGGCGGGCAACGCTCGAGCGCGATCTTGCCGAGGCTGTCGCCGGCGTCCGCAGCCTCGAGCCCGATGCGATCTTCCTGCTGATGCCCTGGTCCGCTACCGAGATCATCGAGCGCTGCGCCGAGACGTTCCTGGCGCTCCCGGTCGAAATTCATCTCGGGCCCGAACAGATTCTGCACAAGTTCGAGACCGTCGAGCTGTCGCGGCTCGGCACGCTCGCCAGCCTGCAGCTCACGCGCATGCCGCTGTCGCGTCTTGAGATCGCGCAGAAGCGGCTGTTCGATCTCGTTTTCGCGGCGGCGGGCCTCCTTGCGCTCACGCCGCTCCTCGTCCTCGTCGCCATCCTCATCCGGATCGACAGCCCGGGTCCGGTGTTCTTCGTGCAACGCCGCTACGGCTTCAACCAGCAACCGTTCCGCATCATCAAGTTCCGCACCATGCGCACGCTTGACGACGGTGCCGTGATCGCCCAGGCGCAGCGTGACGACCCGCGCCTGACCCGAATCGGACGCTGGCTGCGGCGCTGGAACATCGACGAGATTCCGCAGCTCTTCAACGTGCTTACCGGCGACATGTCGCTCGTCGGACCGCGTCCGCACGCGCTGACGCATGACCACGAATATGAGCGCCGCATCTCGCTCTATGCGCGCCGGCACAACGTCAAGCCGGGCATTACCGGCTGGGCGCAGATTCACGGCCTGCGCGGCGCGACCGACACCGAGGACAAGATGCGCCAGCGCGTCGAGTACGACCTGTTCTACATCGACAATTGGTCGCTGTGGCTCGACCTGACCATCATCGCCCGCACCGCGCTCTCGCGCGCGGCCTACCGCAACGCGTATTGACGGCTTGGACTTTCGTCGCTTGCGGCACGATTGCGCGCGAAGCTCCCACGCAATCCGGCACGCGTCGCTGCTTGGTGCTCGGCTGGACGGCGCAGGGCGTGGCGATGGCTGGCCGGAAGCCGGCCCGAAGTGGGCCGCCGGCCGCGAAAGAAAAAATTCTACCCGACCAGCGCGGCGATGGCGGCGACGGCGCCGAGCGTGACCACCGCCGTCGAAAACCACAGGACTACGATCAGCAGCCACACGGGACGGGGCTTGGGGTTGGCGTGCGCCGGCGGGTTCGTCCAGGATTGGAGTGCCGGCTCGGCCCTGCGCAACGCCGCCGCGGCGCTTTCGATGTCGGCGATGTCGCGCGCGAGCTGATCGGTTTCGGCGCCCGCGGGTGGAGCGGAGCTGTCCGCTTCCCCCGGCGTGCGGCCGCGCTGCGCCGCCGCAAAGCTGCGAAAATCGTCCAGCGCGGTATTGCCGTCCGCGCTCGCCAAGGAAAGCAAGCGCGGTTGATGCCTCGACATGGCGCCCACCTGTCTGTCGCCCCCCTGAACCCTTAGAGGACAAGCGGCGGGGGCGCGATATTCATCATCGGCTAACCTTAACGGCGTCGGCCAAGGCCCCTATCCAAGGCCAAAGCGGACGGTTTCGCCGGCGGCTGGCAACGGCCGGACGCCGCTCGCCGCGGTTATGTCCCGCGGCTAAGATGCGGCCACGAAACCGAATTGATCTTGCGGCACGCCGAAGGATTTTCCGATGGGCACCTCGACACTGATCGTTCTCGCCGTGATCGTGGTTGCGGCCTTGTGGGTGATCTCGATCTACAACGGCCTCGTCTCCATGCGTCAACGCGTGAACCAGGCCTTTGCCGATGTGGACGTGCAGTTGCGGCAGCGGCATGACCTCGTTCCCAACCTGGTCGAGACGGTGAAGGGCTATGCCGCGCACGAGCGCGGCACGCTCGACGAGGTGGTAAAGGCGCGCAACGCCGCGGTCGCCGCGCAGGGGCCGGAGCAGAAGGCGGCGGCCGAGACCATGCTTTCGGGGGCGCTGCGCCAGCTCTTCGCCCTCTCCGAGGCCTATCCCGACCTCAAGGCCAACGCGAATTTCCAGGCGCTGCAGGCGGAACTGAGCGACATCGAAAACAAGATCGCGGCGGCGCGGCGCTTCTTCAACAACGCGGTGCAGGAATACAATAGCGGCACGCAGCGATTCCCCGCCGCCCTGTTCGCCTCCTCGCTCGGTTTTGCGCCGAAGGAGTTCTTCGATCTCGGCGAGGAGCGCAAGACCGTGGGCGAGGCGCCGCAGGTGAAGTTCTAGCGCCGTCGCGCCGGCTATGACGCACAAACGCTCGGCAGACTCCGCGTGTCCTTCTCCCCCCTGTGGGGAGGGGTTAGGGGTCGGGGTCGTTGAGACTTTTGTCGCCCGCGAGGATGCCGCCTCACCTTGCTGCCCCCCTTCCCGACCGTCCTCGACAAGCTCGCAGGAAGCAGGCTGAGTGCACGATGGCCGCATACGGTCTCTACAGCCACATCCAGTCGAACCGGCGCCGTTCCGCCGCGCTCCTGGCCGGCCTGTTCTTCCTCGTCTACCTGCTCGTCTATGCCGGCGCGTTGATCGCCGAGGCGCTGTCGGTCAATGCCGATCTCGAGACGTTGATGCGGCGCGCGCTGAGCGATCTCATCAGCGCGGCGCCGCTGGCCACGATCGGCACGGTACTCTGGATCGTCATCGCCTATTTCTTCCACCAGAACATGATCGACGCGATGACCGGCGGGCAGGAGGTCACGCGCCGGGAGGAGCCGCGGCTCTACAATATTCTGGAAAATCTCTGCATCTCGCGCGGCATCCCCATGCCCAAGCTCAAGGTGATGGAGAGCGACGCGCTCAATGCCTTCGCGACCGGCATGAATCAGCGGCAATATTCGATCACGGTCACGTCCGGGCTATTGCGCCTGCTCAACGACACCG
>Ga0210408_10005656_pt1 | contig 10947 bp, 13 predicted proteins | sample IncBWH4MmetaG_FD_155471 | JGI IMG/M metagenome (GOLD analysis project Ga0210408, IMG submission 155471) | Forest soil microbial communities from Barre Woods Harvard Forest LTER site, Petersham, Massachusetts, United States - Inc-BW-H-4-M | ecosystem: Environmental > Terrestrial > Soil >... | reverse complement strand
TTGTCTTCTGCAGGTCCGCCATGACCGCATCCGTCCACAAGTGCGCGTACCAGTTGAAGTCCGTCGACACCCGATGCTGGCTGGAAAGGTGCAATCGCGTGACTCCGTTCGACAACGGCTCAAGCCGATATTCACCATGCAGCACATCAAAGTACTTACCACCCACCGTCACATGATCGTCCAAAGTGGTGGGAGGAATCTGGTCGGTCTGAGCGTGAATGGAAAACCCGAGACGATGTTCCGGCTCCCACACGTCGATAATCTCGACAAACAAAACTCCGCGTTCAAATGACGCATGACGTACGCCACCTATACCTGCAAACGACAACGTCGCTTCCACTGGGCTGGGAAACCCAATGCGGCGACTCCAGGATGGCCGCAGTTCCGTCGGGCTGATCCTCGGCACTCGCTCGATATTGCGCCAGACGACTTCCGGCGTGGCGTGGACGTCCATGGTCGTTTCTACGACGCGAACTTCTCTTTGCCTCAGAAACTGTGGTTCCAAAGAACTCACCACCAGCGGCAGGAACAGGACGCATACCACCGAAGTATTTCTAGAGCGCCCGGAACCGTGGCGCGCAATCAGGCCCCCTGCGACTCCTCCCAGGCTCGAGGCCGCCAGGGCGATCGGGGTGAACATCACCACGCAGATAAACCCTTCGAGGTTGGCCAGCATGGTCGTCGCCTCACCCGCCAACACCGGTACCCAGGGCAGAAGAAGCCATATCCAGGTGGGTTGCACACGCCGTCGTTCGACCACGAACACGGTTACCAGCCCCATGCCCAAGGGCAGAAAAACCATGAACCCAAGGGCCATCACGCCAAACACCGTACTGTTGGAGAAGATCCGCGAGCCGAAACGGATGGTGAGCCCGTAGGCCAATCCAATCACTGCGCCCCAGGCGATCAGCTTGAGGTTCGTGCGACCGCGCGCTTCGTCCATGCGCTCACTTTACAACAAAGGGGCGACGCCGAGGATTTAATAGACTTTGACGGGTTTGAAAAAATTGAAGGGTGCGGAATGCCCTAGGCCAGGTTCAGAGCTTTCCGTATGGTCCCGCGCTCGTTCTGGATTTTTTCCTGCAGCAGGGTAAGCGCGTAGATCAACTGCTCGGGACGCGGAGGGCACCCAGGCACATACACATCGACGGGGATCACCTGATTGACGCTCTGCACCAGCGCATAATTGTTGAAGACCCCACCGGAAGTGGCGCACGCGCCCATCGACAGCACCCACTTGGGCTCCGGCATCTGCTCCCACAGTTGGCGGATGACCGGCGCCATCTTGTGCGAGACGCGCCCCGCGATGATCATCAGATCACTCTGCCGCGGCGACGGACGGAACACTTCGGCGCCGAAACGCGCAATATCGAACCGCGCCGCCCCCATCGACATCATCTCGATAGCGCAGCAGGCCAGCCCAAACGTCATGGGCCAGATCGAGCCCTTGCGCATCCAGTTGACCGCCGAATCCAGCGTAGTCAGGATCAGCCCCTCCGGCGTGGGATTGCCAAAGGTCAGGTCCTTGACGACCTTCTTGCCGTCTTCGATGTCAACGTAGGGGCCGAAATTGAGTTCGGGAGACATAGGTTTATTCTACCTGTCTACATCGACGGCTTCCACTACAAGCGGGGCCGTGGAGTGGCTGAATTTGGAGTTTTGTCTACGGGTAGTGGCAGTACAATTGCGTGAAGGAGCCGGAAAGGAGTTTGATATGAACGAGCGCTGCAATTATCTGGACTGGCTGTATCGGTTCCTACTTCCCCGAAGGAAAACAGACTTGGGTCGTCAGAGCGTAATTGACGAGATCAAGCGGCATTTCCGTGAAGGGCACCAGGGTAATCGATGCACTGATCCAGAGAATCGCTACTACTAGAAAACGCTTTAGGGCCCGGACTGGCATCCGGGCTTTTCTATTTCTTCTTACCCTCCAGTTCATCCACTAGGCCAGCAAGAAATACCAGAATTTTCCCATCGCTCTGGAATTTATAAATTCAGAAGTAAGCCTCCGATCTGCTTGTTATTCGACGCAAATTCTCTAGATGAATGACCAGATTTCGATACCAAGTTGCGGATTCTCCCCTCACATAAAAGCCGTTGGGGGAGCCCACGTAGACGCTGACCCTCTCAATATCCGCGATGAGCATGAAATCCGCTGATGCCTTGGGAGAGCGGACGGACAAAAGCACTTTGGTTCCCTCGATCCACCCTTGGACGTCTTTGATCCACGCTGGAACTACCCTCTGATCCGTAATCAGCAATTCGTTAGGGACGGAAAGTTGGAGGCGTTCTCCCTGCGTCAAGAGCATTGAAAGCTCCAACGCTTGGGTATCCACTAACAGCTTGTGTTTAGTTTCTGCCCGACGACGCCTAGTATCGGCGATGATTTCGCAGAGGATCAGGGCCACAACCGCGACTTCTATACCAAACATGAGCCAATCAAAAGGGCGGACTCCTTCAAACATGCGGATAATCGTAGCGCACATAAACAGGATCGTAATGGCGAGACAAGCCAACAGACGAACCCTCCTTGCTCGCCTCATCGTACATCACCGTTATTCTTCTCAACGCAATCACCTTGCCAATCTCCTTTGGCCTTGGCCCAAATTCAGTCATTACCCGACGAGCACTCTCGCTTGACAAGCCTTCAAACTGCGCTACACTGTCCTCCTTCCCCGCAGTTGGAGTACTTCCCAGGCCCCTGCAAATTCGTGAAACGGAACGCAGGTGAGGCGCACTACTCTCCAGAGCAGTAGATCCTACCGCGTTCGCCACACAGCCGAGGAGACACGTCATGCCTTTGAAAAGACTAAGCGGCCCCGGTGGCCGTTTGTATGCAGAACCCCAGCCCGGTCCGGACGAGACTACCTTTCGGACCGACAACAACAGCGCACAATACTACAAATCCGCGTACTTTCTGGCGCACCAGAATGCAGTACAGCAGATACCAGCGCCCACCCGCGCCGGCGCGCCGCCCAATCTCGACTTGGCCGACTTTCTGCCCACGGACGTGCTAAATGCCATCAAAGCCAGCGGCGCGATCAGTTTTCACGCCGTTGGCGACACTGGCGCAGCCAAGGTGGACAAGTTCGATTCTCCCGCGTCGAAGGCCAAAGCGGTTGCCCAGGAAGCATCGGTGAGTGACTCCATGGTGGCAGACGTCAACAATGGAGGATCCACGGCGCCGGCTTTCTTCTTCCATTTGGGGGATGTGATCTACAACTTTGGCGAAGACAAGTATTACTACGACCAGTTCTACGAGCCGTTTCGAGCCTACGACCGGCCAATCTTCGCCATTCCCGGCAACCACGACGGAATGGTCTATGGCAAGAACACGAACTCGCCCGACATCAAGTCGCTCGAGGCCTTCCAGACGAATTTCTGCACCCCCAAGGAGGGAACGTCGCCCGATGCGGGGGGACTGATTCGCACCACGATGACGCAGCCGGCCGTGTATTTCACACTGGATGCGCCGTTCCTGTCGATCATCGGCCTCTACAGCAACGTTCTCGAAGGGCCGGGCGTCATTTCCTCCCAAGGGAAAAATCATTTTCCCATCGGGGATGAGCAACTGGCTTTCCTGGAGAGCGAACTGAAGCGCCTGAAGCCGAAGCGCGACGCCGGGGAGATCGCGGTCATTATTGCCGTGCATCATCCTCCATTGTCGGCCGATTCGGTCAAGGGCGGCTCCAGTGGAGAGCAAGCGGATATTGACTCCTGCTGCAAGGCGGTGGGCTTATATCCCGACGCAGTCATCTCAGGGCACGCGCACCTCTACCAGAAATTCTCACGGACATTTGGCGGGAAGGAGACGCCCTACATTGTCTCCGGTTCGGGTGGATTTGCCGCCACGACTCCGCGCACTGGACTACCGAACGCCCCAATCACCGTCGGAGATCACACCCTGATCGCCAAACCGCTGGTGGAGTTTGGGTACCTCACCATCAATACCGACGGCAAAAAGCTGACTCTGATTTTCAATACTCCAACCAAGAACGGCGGCCAGGAAACCGATCGTGTGGTCGTCGACCTAAAACAGGGGAAGATCATTCAGGGCGGAGTCGGCGGCGGCAAAGGCAAGGGTGGCGCCGTAGCCAAAGGGCACGGCGGGAAGGCTGCCGGCAAAGGCGGTAAGGGCGTTGCCGGTGGAGGTAAAAACCGCCGTACTGGGACACGCAGGTGGAAGAAAGCAGCTTAAACGGTCAGCACGATCTTGCCGAACATTTGACTATGCTCGAGATACTCGTGGGCCGCGCGCGCGCCCTTGAGGGGGAACACGCGGTCCACGACGGGTTTTAAGCGTCCGGCAAACACGTGACCCAGAACTTCGTGGAACTCGCCCATCGTCCCCATGTAGGAGCCCAGCAGGCTCAACTGCCGCGCGAATAAGTGCCGGAGATCGATCTTCACCTCAGGCCCGGTGGTCGCGCCGCAAGTAACCAGCGTCCCTGAAGACTTCAGCGACTTCATACCCTCATCCCAAGTCGCTGCGCCGACGTGCTCGACCACGATATCCACGCCTTCTTTGCTTGTAATTTTGCGGACTTCCTCGGAAATCTTCTGCTTATAGTGGTTGATGCCGTGGTCCGCGCCGAGCGCGCGCGCTTTCTCCAGCTTGGCCTCATCTCCGGCGGTGGTGATCACGCGGCAGCGAAACAGCTTCGCAATCTGGATCGCCGCAATGCCCACGCCCGAACCCGCTCCCAGCACCAGCACCGTCTGTCCGGGACGAATCGCCGCACGCCCTACCAGCATGTGCCACGCCGTCACAAACACCAGCGGCACGCTGGCCGCCTGATTGAAATCCAGCGAATCAGGGATCGGAATCACGTTCGCCGCGGGCACAGCGATCAGTTCGCAGTTCCCGCCATCGACCGCGTTGCCGAGCACGGTGAACTCCCGGCACTGGTTCTGCAGTCCGGCCACGCATTTCGGGCAGTGTCCGCAATAGTGCATCGGCGCGAGCAGAACCCGCTGTTCAGGCTTGAATCCGCTGACGTACTCGCCAGCTTCCACAACCTCGCCCGCAACATCACTGCCAAGAATGTGCGGCAGCTTCACTCCTGGCAGCCCTTTCCGCACCCAAATATCGAGGTGATTCAAGGCACACGCCTTCACCCGCACCAGCACTTGATCTTTCCGCGGCTGGGGATCGGCCGCATCTTCATACGTCAGAACTTCCGGCCCGCCAAACTGATGAATGCGAACAGCTTTCATGAATGAATTCCTCTCTTGCGGAAACGTTATCACAGCGCCTGCGCCCTTTCGCGGAGAGTCGTGATTGACGCGCGCTTGGCAGCGACTGATAATCAAGGTTGCAAGTCTCGCAACCGCCCGTGGACATTTACGAACAAATCGTGCAGCTCCGCCGCGAAGGGCGCCGCGGCGCCGTCGCCACCATCGTAAACGTGCGCGGATCCATCCCTTCTTTCCGCACCGCCAAGATGCTGGTCCGTGACGACGGCTCCATCGCGGGCACCATCGGCGGCGGCTGCGTCGAGGCCGACGTCTGGCAAGCTGCCCGTGAGGTGATGGAGTCCGAAAAGCCTCGCACCCTAACCTTCGACTTGAACCAGGATCCCAAGTACGACACTGGCCTGGTTTGCGGAGGCACGCTGGAAGTTTTCATTGAACCTGTCTTACCTCCAGCATTACTTTATGTTTTTGGCGCAGGTCATGTAGCTGTAAATCTTTGCCAGACTGCATCCAATGCCGGGTTCGACGTCATCGTCACCGACGATCGCACCTCCTACGCCTCCCAGGAACGCTTCCCCGCTGCCCGCGAAGTCCATGCCCTCGACTTCGACGAGGCCACGAAGCAGCTCGACCCTAACGAGTCTTCGTACATCGTGATCGTCACCCGTGGACACCGCGACGATATGCGCATCCTGCGCTGGGCCGTACAAACCCGCGCGCGCTACGTTGGCATGATCGGCTCCAAACGCAAAGTCATCGAGATATTCAAGGCGCTCAACAGCGAAGGCTTGCCCGCGCATTTGTTTGACCGCGTTCACGCGCCTATCGGCCTCGACATCGGCGCCATCACGCCGGAAGAAATCGCGGTGGCGATCACCGCAGAACTGATCGCCTTCCGTCGCCATGCCACCGCCCCACTGCCCCACCTGAGCTGGTTCCATACTTCTATCGATGATTCCGAGCCGTCGGGTCCCGCGTCAGCCGACCGAACGCTCGATTCCACGCAGCAGAAATAGTTCCGAAAGAAACGATCGCGCCCTTTCCCGCACCATTCCTGTGTGGCAATTGAATCGGAGGCCAACGAGCGCGCTCGTCAGGCCTTGGTCGGCGTCCTCTGTCCGGAGGCGCATTGCCCGTTCTAAGGAGGTTCTATGGCAAATCCGTCACTACCACCATACCTTGGCACCTGGGAGGAACTCGTCCAGGCGCTGCTGCATAACCCGTTCCTGGGCGGCGGTCGCGGGCCGCACCCGCATGCGCTTGAGGCCCTGAAAGAGCGGCTCGGGCCCGCACCGGATCCCTGGTCGCCGACCGCGTCTCTTCTGGTACTTGCCGCCAGTCTGAGAGATCTCGCGTCACACCTACCTGAGGGTCAGAAGGGATTAGGCGCGGCCATCAGCCAAACTGTCGCCGATTGGGAAGACGGGATCTGCCCGCCGCCGCGGCCGCGTCCCCACGTGATCGCCGCAGCCGTGGAGTTGCTGGCGTTCGCAGATACCATCGAGGCCGGCAGTCTGCGCACCAACATGGTGCGGGAGGCCGGAACTATCCTCGAAAAATCCTTCGCCACCGGCGGCCAAGGCAAGCAAGTTACCTCCATCGCAAGCTGAACCAAGCTGCTGAAGTTTGCTCAGAGGCAGCAACGGAGATCCGAAGCGTAAATTCGACCGGATCTGCGGCGCTGCCTCTTTTTTGCTTCTCAGGACCGGGAAGTCGCTTCCCCTTTTCTGCTATCTTCCAAGCATGGCCCGCGCTCCCAGCTTCGCCGGAGTTATTCTCGCGGCTGGAGAATCGTCGCGCATGGGCACCGACAAGGCTCTACTACCCTGGCCACCGGCAGCGGCAGGGCAGCCGCAACCCAGATCGACACAAAAAGACACATTCCTGTCGGCGGCGATCCGATCCTTTTCCAATGCCGACTTCGTGCTGGTGGTCGCGGGCCAGAACGAATCCGCACTCGCTCCGGTGGCGTACGCCAATGGTGCATCCATGGTTGTGAATCCCGATCCCAGCCGCGGCCAATTCAGTTCTCTGCAGGTCGGCCTGCACGAAGTTCTGAACCGCGGCCGCGACGCCGCCATGATCACGCTGGTCGACCGGCCACCTGCGAATCCGGCCACGCTGCAGATTCTCCGCTGCGCCTACGAAGCTGCCGGAAACAATATTTGGGCCGTCATCCCGCAGTTCTCCGGACGGCACGGCCATCCCTTCCTGATCGGCCGCGAAATGATCGAAGCCTTCCTCCATGCTCCACCCACTTCCAACGCCCGCGAAATCGAGCATTTTCATCAGGGCCGCATCGAATACATCGAAGTCAACGACCCTTTGGTGGCTCTGAATATCAACACACCCGACGACTACGCCGCGCTGCGGGCACGCCCGTCCACTTCTTAAGACTGTCTTTTTTTGAGCCGCACACGATTGCGCGTTTCGCGCGCGACACGTATTGTCAAAAGATCAAAGATAAAGACATGGATGCCGCTGATACGCCGTCACTCCATCCCGCGATGACCTCGTTCGTGGACTCCGTGCTCCGCCTCCAACCCCATGTGGCGGCCTTCGACTGCGATGGAACCCTCTGGTCGGGTGACGCCGGAGAAAGGTTCTTCGACTGGGAAATCGAGAAGAAGCTAGTTTCAGAATCCGTCGGCCGCGCCATGCGTGCCCGCTACGCGGAATACAAGGCAGGCAAGGTCAGCGAAGACGACATGTGCGGCGAGATGGTCACCATGCATAAGGGTCTCTCGGAATCTGCGCTAATGGAGGCCGCCGCCGACTTTTTCTATCACTCGTTTCCCAACAAGATATTCCCAGAAATGCGCGAACTTGTCCGCCGTCTATTGGAAGGCGGCTGTGAAGTATGGGCGGTCTCCTCTTCCAACGAGTGGGTGATCCGCGTTGGCATGAAGGATTTCGGCATCCCCGACCACCGAATCCTAGCCACCGCCGTCGAAGTCGAAGCTGGCATAATCACCGACCGTCTGATCCGCGTGCCCTCAGGCCTCGGCAAGCCCAAAGCGCTGCGCGAGGTGGCCAAGAAAGAAATCGACGTGGCCTTCGGAAATTCCCGCTGGGACACGGAAATGCTCGCGATGGCGAAGCGAGGATTCGCAATAAATCCGAATCCCGACCTGGAAGCCGCCGCGCACCAGCACAACTGGACCATCTACTTTCCTAACGGCACTTCTCCGCGCCGATAAACGTACAATCGAACAATATGTACTCCGCCGTGCTACTCGACCACTTTCAGAATCCGCGCAACGCGGGAGAGATTCACGGCCCAGACGCGGCCGCGGAAATTGAGAACCCGGCCTGCGGAGATGTGCTTCGACTCACACTGAAAATTACTGCTGGCCGCATCACCGCCGCCCGCTTCAAAGCGAAAGGATGCGTGGCCGCCATGGCCTGCGGCTCGGCTCTCACTGAAATGCTCGCCGGACAAACTTTGGAGGAAGCTCGATCTCTACGTCGCGAAAATGTGATCGCTGCCGTCGGTGGTCTGCCTCAAGCCTCCACCCACGCCGCCCAGCTAGCGATCGACGGAATCTCCGCCGCGCTAGCTCAACTCTCGCTCGATCCATTGAAACCGTAATCTCGAAGTCATGCCCTCACCTCACACACCGCGACGCATCGCCTGCCTACAACCCAGCGCCACAGTAATTCTTGCCGCTATTGGCGAGCTCGACCGTGTCGTCGCCTGCACAAAATATTGCGCCGACGTCGTCCCCGAGGTCGCCCACTCTTCCCGCTTGATCCTCGCCGATTCCTGGACGGCACACACCGAAGAGATCACCGCCGCCAAACCCGACCTCGTAATCGCCGCCGTTCCCTACCAGGAGAAGGCGGTAATCGAAATCTTGAAAGCCGGCGCTCGCTTCTTGGGTCTAGCTCCACGCTCTCTGGCGGATATCTACACTGACATTGCCACCATCGCCGGCGTGGTCGGTGCGAGTGATCGCGGCCAGGCTGTCATTGGCTCGATGCAACGCCACATCGAGCAAGTTCGCACTCGAACCGCCGGCCTGCCCCGCCCCAGAGTCTTCTGCGAAGAATGGGGCAAGCCGCTCATCACGTCACAGCCCTGGGTTGCGGAGTTGGTTGAGGCTGCCGGCGGAGCTTTCATGGGCACGCCCGGACAGCAGATTGCCGCGGCGGACGTAATCGATCACGATCCCGAAATCGTCATTGCCGCCTGGTGCGGCGCCGGAGACCGCGTCCCACTGGAGAAGATCATCGCTGATCGCGGCTGGCAGCAAACCTCCGCCGCCCGCAACTGCCGCGTCTTCTGCATCGGCGACGAATTCCTCAACACGCCCGCGCCCACACTTCTGCACGGTCTCGACGCTCTCGCCTTCGCCATGCACCCCGAACTTTTGCCCAGAGCAAAAGGAATCCGGCAGATTACCAGCGTTCCAACTTCTCCTCTACCGAACTCCCAGCCCTGAGTTAAGATTTCTTCATGCCTGTTGCCACACGAATTGGAGAAGTCCGCAACGAGGTCAGCGAATTGGCTCGGGTTACACCGAGCGCCCAAGCCTTCATGCGGAGCCTGGTCAATCTGCTGCGCGAACGCATGCTCAAATACAACTGGGTGGGCTTCTACATGCTTGAACTAGGGGCGCAGCCGCCGATGCTTGTGCTGGGCGCCTTCAACGGCTCCATGACGCCCCACACTCGCATCCCGCTCGATCAGGGCATTTGCGGCGCCGCGGCGGCCAGCGGCCATACCATTGTCATCGACGACGTCGGCAAGGATCCGCGCTATCTGGCCTGCTCGCTCGAAACCAAATCCGAAATTGTGGTTCCTGTATTCGTTCGCGGCAAAGTCGCGGGCGAATTGGATATCGACAGCCACTTCCCCGCCGCCTTCACCCCTGAGGACCAGGAATTCGTGCAGTACTGCGCCGCCCTGGTCGGGAAGAAACTGGAAACCTCCAACCAATGACAACGTAGAATGACAACTGAGCTAAAGTAGGTACATCGGAAATCGGCGGCTTCGGTGTAGCTTCGCACCGGCGTTCCGCAGTGTCCTGCAGTCATCCACAATTCCTGAACTATGAAACGTGTCGTTGCAGCCTTAATCGAAAAGGACGGCAAGCTGCTTGTGTGCCAGCGCACGCGGCACCAAACCATGCCCCTGAAGTGGGAATTTCCCGGCGGAAAAATTGAAGAAGGCGAGCAGCCCCGTGACGCCCTGCGCCGCGAGTTGGAAGAAGAATTAGGAATTTTCGCCACCATCGGCGATGAAATCGTTCGCATACAGCACGAGTATCCCAACGGCGGCATGGTCGAGCTGCGCTTCTTCGTCGTCCGTGAATACAAGGGAGAAATTGAAAATCTGATTTTCAGGGATATGCAATGGGCTGGCCCCAAAGATCTTCCCGCGTATGACTTTCTGGAAGCAGATCGCACTCTGGTCAAAGATCTGGCCGCCGGAAAACTCCTTTAACCCGAACGCAGCGTCCAGAACCACGCCACCGTCAGCCCGATCATCACCACCGTAGTCACCCACGCAACCGCATTAAACAGCCGCGTGTTCACATATTCGCCCATCAACTCCTTCTTATTGATCAACAGCAACATAAAGATGAGCACGAAGGGCAACACCACTCCATTCACTACCTGCGACAGCACCGCAATCTTCAACAGCGGCAGTCCAGGAATCAGAATCACCGCACCGCCGGCCACAATCAGCAGCGTATAGAGCCAGTAAAATACTGGCGCTTCGCCGAACTTCAATCCCACGCCCGA
>Ga0210408_10005655_pt1 | contig 10948 bp, 12 predicted proteins | sample IncBWH4MmetaG_FD_155471 | JGI IMG/M metagenome (GOLD analysis project Ga0210408, IMG submission 155471) | Forest soil microbial communities from Barre Woods Harvard Forest LTER site, Petersham, Massachusetts, United States - Inc-BW-H-4-M | ecosystem: Environmental > Terrestrial > Soil >... | reverse complement strand
AACCAGTTTGCAACTCGCGATTGCGGAGACTGTTGATTAGGGACCGGTTTTCGCGAGCGTTCCACAGAAAACGATCGCTCTCCACAACATCTGCACAACCATTCGCCCAACTTTCGCCTACTTATGCCGCAGTGTTCTTACTCGCGTGCGTGCGATGCTAGGCGATGATAAATAGAAAGTTGTTACGGGATATCTATTTCGTTTTCCTTTCGCCTGCGGCATAATTGACGGAGCGATTCCAGAGAGCCAAGGACTAGATGGCAACTTCCGATTACACGATCAGCAATCTTCCGGCGAACGTGGAGGCCGAGCGCTCGATCCTGGGCGCGATCCTGCTCGACAACTTCGCTTATAACCAGGCGGCCGAGCATCTGAAGACCGAGGATTTTTCGCTCGACTCGCATCGGCGGATTTATTCGCGGATGGTCGACTTGGCGGAATCGTCGCGGCCGATCGACATGATCACGCTGATCGAGGAGTTGGATCGGCACAAGGATCTGCAGGCTATCGGCGACGTTCCGTACGTGTCGAGCCTGGTGGACGGGGTCCCCGACCGGCCGAGCATCGAGCACTACGTCAAGATTGTGCGCGACAAGGCGCTGCTGCGCGGGCTGATTCACGCGGCCAACGCCGCGATCGCGCGCGCGTCCGACCAGTCCGACTCGGCGGAAGATGTGCTGAGCGACGCTGAGGCTGCGATCTTTCAGCTCTCGGAAAAGCGCATTGGACGCGGCTTCATGGGCGTGCAGGAGATTGTCCGCGAATCGTTTGGGTCGGTCGACGCCCTGCTGCAGCGCGGCCAGCGCATCACTGGGTTGGCCACGCACTACAACGACTTGGATGAAATGACCAGCGGGCTGCAGCGCTCGGACCTGGTGATCATCGCGGCGCGGCCGTCCATGGGCAAGACGGCGTTTGCCATGAACATCGCGGAGAACGCCGCCATCGAAGATCAGCAGGTCGTGGGAGTGTTCTCGCTGGAAATGTCGCGCGAGGCGTTGCTGCTGCGTCTGCTCTGCTCGCAAGCCCGCGTGGACGCGCACAAGATGCGCACCGGTTCGCTGTGGCAGGACGACACCAGAAAAGTGGTCCGCGCCATGGAGCAACTGGCGCACGCACCGATTTATATCGACGACACCCCCGGCATTGGTCTCAGCGAAATGCGGGCCAAGGCGCGGCGGCTGAAACAATCGGCGGGCAAGCTTGATCTGATCATCGTCGACTATCTGCAGCTGATGTCGGGCGGCGGCAAGCGTTACGAAAATCGAACCCAGGAAGTCTCTGCGATTTCGCGCGGACTGAAGGCGCTGGCCAAAGAACTGAGTGTGCCCGTGGTGGCACTCTCGCAGCTGAGCCGCGCTCCGGAGAGCCGCGGCGGCGATCATCGTCCGCAGCTCGCCGACCTGCGCGAGTCAGGATCCATCGAGCAAGATGCCGACCTGGTGATGTTCATCTTCCGCGAGGAGGTCTACAAGCAGGACGACCCTTCGCTGCAGGGCATCGCCGAGATCATCATCGGGAAGCAGCGTAACGGTCCGACCGGCAGGCTGAAGCTGGCGTTTATGAAGAGCTGCACGCGATTCGAGACCCTGGCTGAGGGCGGGATGGCGTCAGACGAGTAGGCTGCCTCTGAACGATGTCTCCCGTTTCTTTGCGAGGCGTGGAGATTCAGATTTCCTCGCTGCCCTTCTGTGGAGGGACGCGACTCCGCTCTAGATAACGCTTGAAATAATTCCCGGCCGCTTCGAGCCGACCCAAGGCGCCCGTGGAAGAACTCTCGACAGATTCCGGCACGGCAGAGTGTTCGAAGCAAGCCTGGGTTTCCTCAGAGCAGTCAGCAGCTTCCCGCAACAGATGCCAGGCCTCGCGGTATTTTTCATACTTGGCGGTCGGCGATTGAGGGTAGAGCGTGATGGATCTTTTGCCCTGAATCAGTTGGGCCGGGATGATATACCACGCGTCGTCGAAGACGACATAGGCGGCCACGAAATCGAATGAGCCCGCGGGGTACGCCTTGTGGCCGCCACGCACAGCGCATACATACCCTGTCTCCAACTGGCTGATGGTGGACTTCACCTGCACGCTGACGAAACGTCCGGTTTTGCCGATGACGAAGTCGTAGCTGCACATTTCTCCCCAGGGCTTGCTGACCGGCAGACCGTGCTGAGTGGCGCGCTCCATGAAGACGGACTCCGCCCACTCCCCGCGCAGTTTCTTGTCTTTGATGATCTTCGGCTTCCGCTTCTTCATTCTCCCGCCCCAAAACTAGAAAAGCGGCATGCGGTGAAAATTCGCAAATGCCGCCTTATGTTTTGATTCGACCGGAATGAAAAGTCGAGGGCAAGAGAATCGAAGGAAAAAGCAAGAACGATTCCCAAAGTGGGAACGGAAACCCATGCAGAGCGGACGCCCGTCCGCTGCTTTTGACCTTGCTCGTGTGGAGCGGGCGACCCCTTCGACAAGCTCAGGGCAGGCTCTGTCCGCTGCCTTTGACTTTCTCGACAGCTCCAAGAATGCAACCTAAAGGACGACAGTGCACAAACGGGAAGGGCACGACTTCAGTCGTGCCGTTACGCGCTGACGAAACCAACCGGCTTCAGCCACTGCGGACACATGCACCGAAACGCACCGGAGACGTCGTAAAATAGTCACGATGGTGTTTGAAGCGGGCCAACTAACCTACGTGATTTCGGGATCTTAGTCCGGTGCACAATTGAAGAAGAAGAAACCAGTCATTCAGGCGAGCAACACCGCCCGCCGCGCCAAGATCATCTGCACCATAGGCCCCGCCTGCCACTCCGAAGAGGCTATGGGCGAGCTGCTCCGCCTGGGCATGGACATCGCGCGCCTGAATTTCTCCCACGGCTCGCACGAAGATCACGCGCGCAATCTCAACCGCCTGCGCCGCGCCGCGGAACGCGAAGGTCGCACCGTCTGCATCCTGCAAGACCTGCAAGGCCCCAAAATCCGCACCGGACAGCTCGATCGCCACGAACCCGTCCTGCTGAAAACGGGATCAACTGTCATCATCACTCCGCAAGACATCGCCGGAACTGAGACGCGCATCTCCACGACATTCGCAGACCTTGCCCGTGAAGTCGAACCCGGCGCCCGCATCCTGCTCTCCGACGGCCTGATCGAGCTTCGCGTCCGTTCCGTCCGCGGCAAAGATGTAGTCTGCAACGTCGTGAACGGTGGATCGCTCGGCGAACACCAGGGAATCAACCTGCCCGGTGTCGCGCTCTCCATTCCGGCACTGACCGAAAAAGACCGCAAGGACTTGCAGTTCGGCCTAAAACACGGTGTCGATGCTGTCGCGCTGTCATTCGTCCGCACCGCCGCCGACGTGCGCTCGGTCAAGCAGATCATCACGCGCCACGGCAGCAACCAACCCGTCATTGCGAAGCTCGAAAAGCCTCAAGCCATCGACCATCTGGAAGAGATTCTGGAAGTAGCCGACGGTGTGATGGTAGCCCGCGGAGATCTCGGCGTTGAACTCGCTCCAGAAAAAGTTCCGGTCATCCAAAAGCACATCATCCGTCGCGCGACCGCGTTGCGCAAACCGGTGATCACCGCCACGCAAATGCTCGAGTCGATGATCGAGAACCCGCGCCCCACCCGCGCCGAGGCCAGCGACGTCGCCAACGCCGTTTTCGACGGCACCGACGCCGTCATGCTCTCCGCCGAAACTGCCACCGGACAATATCCCCGCGAAGCCGTTGCCATGATGGCGCGCATCGTGGTCGAAGCCGAATGCAATATGCGCGACTTCGTCCAGATTCGCCGCCGCCGCGAGCATCACGGACTCACTGTCGCCGAGACCATCTGCGAGTCCATCGCCCACGCCGCCGAAGATCTTCCCATGGGCGCCATCGCCGTCTTCACTGAGACCGGCAACACCGCACGCATGATTTCAAAATTCCGTCCGCGCGTGCCGATCTATGCCTTCGCCCATGTCGCACCGGTAGTGCAGCGCATGAATCTTTTCTGGGGAGTTCATCCCTTGCGCTGCCGTCAGGCCCCGTCCGCCGAGCAGATGGTCAACATGGCGGAGCAGGAACTCCTCCGCCGCGGCGTGCTGAAAGCTGGAGACGTCCTGGGAGTCGTGGCCGGTACACGGCAATCCTCAGGTTCCACCAATTTCATGCGTCTGCACGCGGTCAGCGCCGCCGAGGCGAGTGCCGTCTCACACGCCAAGCGTCGCTAGCGCGCCGCTCCCCGCCGAAGGCTATAATCCCGCAGTATGCCGCAGGAAATCCTGTCCGTGGCGATCTGGGATCCCGTGCCTGGCCTGGAAGCCGCATCCCTCGCTACCATTCGTGAACTGGTCGCGATCCTTTCCACCAAGGGCTATAGCCGCGACCTTCTCTACCGCGACGGTGAATCGCACTATGTCCTACTGCGTTATTGGAAGTCGGAAGAATCACGGCACGCTGCGCAGGAAGACCCCGACGTGCAGCGCTGTTGGTCCAGACTCGGAAACGAAATTCAGATCGTAAAGGTATACGAGACGCTGGCGGAAGTTCCGTTGGAGAAAGCGAAGTGACCGAGAGCGACCTATAAAGACGGCAACTATCCACTGATCCAGACGGTTGAAAAAGCGTTGGAGCATAATGTGGCTGAACCGCGAGATGAAGCCAACCACAAAATCTTAATTCGGCGGAAGCTCCTTTGGGGGAAAAATAGATGGATGAGAACAAGCGCCTTATTAGAAAATTTGTTGATCAACTCTGGAATGACAGGAACCTTGAGCTGGCCGATGAGATTTTCGCCGAGGACTGCCACACTCATCAACTGCAATCCGGCAGCCCATTGAGCCCTGTGCCACGCGGACCTGAGGCGATCAAGAAACACGCGATGGGGTGGCTGGCGAGCTTTCCGGACTTACGATTCACGATCGAGCAAATGATGGCTGAGCAAGACCGAGTGTTCACACAGATGGTAATGGTGGGTACGCACAAAAGCGCGTGGCTCGGAATACCAGCGACAGGGAAGTCGGTAAGTATACGCATGATGACGGTACACCGGATCCAAGGCGGCAAAGTTGTCGAGGACTGGGTGCTCGTGGAGTCTTTAGGCCTCTTTCAACAGTTGGGAGTGCTTCCCTCTACCACCGATTTTGTAGCCGACTTTGTGCGTGCAGCCGCGCCGCAAAAGTGATTCGCAGCAATCCAGAGTGGGCGTTCGTTTGCGACGCGATTCCTCAGAGCAGACGCGTTTTCTCATATAGCTGTTGTAACATCGCGATTTCATTTCATTGACACGAGGCTCAGATTTGCGTGCAGGATTTAGAATGATTTCTTGCCCGCAGCTGCCATCCCGTTCGCTGAAGACACCAATCCGCCTGTCCGCGGCTTTCTTCACACTCCCGACACTACCAATAACGACGCCTTCATCCTTAGCCACGGCGCGGGTTCAAACGCTGCTGCTCCGCTGCTTGTCGCTGTAGCAGACACTTTCTGCTCCGCCGGCTTCACCGTTCTCCGCATCGACCTCCCGTATCGGCAATCGCGATCCTTCGGCCCGCCCGGACCAGGAGACGCCGCCCGCGACCGTGCTGGCTTGAAGAACGCAGTCGCGGCGATGAAAAAGATGGGATCAGGCAGAGTGTTCCTGGGAGGCCATTCCTACGGCGGCAGGCAGTCGAGCATGCTCTGTGCCGAGCTTTCAGAAAATGCCCCGGATCTGGTGGCTGGACTCCTCCTGCTCTCTTATCCCCTGCACCCTCCGCGCAAGCCAGAGCAACAACGCACTCAGCACTTGACGAACCTGCACGCCCCCACTCTCTTCGTTCATGGCACGCGCGATCCCTTCGGTTCGATCGCCGAGATCGAGCATGCGTTGAAGCTGATCCCCGCGAAGACGAAACTGTTCCCGGTAGAAGGCGCGGGTCATGACCTGGGATTTAAGGGAAAAACAAGGCGTGAAGAACTAGTAGCAGCGCTGTTGGCAGAATTCCGTGCACTTTTCGAGGGTTGAACGGCTGATCCAAGAAGAGCAGGTCCCTCCACTTCGCTCGGTCTCGGTCGGGATGACAGAGGTTTTGACTGCTTTTCGGCCATGAGTGGAGTTGCTGCCGATCCGGGGAAACCCGTGGCCGAATTCCGTTCAATTTACCCAGCCAGACTTCCCTCCTCCATTCCCCTTGCCTGAATCATCCTCCGGAGGAATGTAGTTCCCGTGCTCGTCGAAATGAACGTCCCGGTCGTGCTGTCGCATGTAAACTTCAAACTTTTTCGCCGCCTGTTTCCGTCTCCACCGGTAATAGGAATTGCGCAGGCCGAAATAGTGCTCGGACGCGGCAAAACTCAGCCCACGCCGCGGCACGAACTTGACGTACAGAAATCCAAAGAACAGTCCACCGAGGTGAGCGATATACGCGACGGAATCCCCATGCCGCGGCCCGGCCGCGCTGATGGCCCCAACCAGCGCGAAGAACGCCACGCCCCCCACAAAATATTTCGCTTTGATTGAAAATGGGATCGGGAAAAGCCAGATCTCCTGGTTGCCATAAAGCATGGCAAACGCCATCAGAATACCGAAGATCCCGCCAGAAGCCCCAACCGTAGCGCTTCCAGGTTGCACTCCTCCAACTCCGGTGTAGGACACGGCCACCGTAACCAGCGCTGCGCCAGCTACACAAAAAGAGTAGAACTCAAGAAACTTCTGGTGGCCCCAATCCATCTCCAACTGCGCCCCGAACCACCAGAGCCACAGCATGTTGAACAAAATGTGGGAGGTGCCGCCGTGCAGGAATGAGTAGGTGAGCAGCTGCCAGAATCGGCCGCGAACCACCAGCTCCGGGATGAGGGCCAACTGAACGAAGGCATAACGGTACACGCCCGGCGCGAGCCACTCAAGAAGCGCCATCAGCAGAAACATTCCTGCATTGACGATGACCAGCCATTTCACCGCCTTGGTGAATGGAGGCAAGCTCAACGTCATGGTGCGTCCGCGGTACATAAGAATGCCTTGTGGTCAGTTTATTAGGGGAGCCGCAACTACCTTCGGAGGTGCCGTCTTTCTGCCATCTTAACAGGTTGTGCCCGCAGGTTGTCCGCCGCAGAGCCTCAGCGCCCTGGCGCCGGCACAACCGGCAGACTTGCATGGCCCTGGCCATCGATCGCCCGCACTGCAAAGATCACATTATCCTTCGAAAGCTTCAGCGTAGCGCGCGTAACATTACCAACTTTTTGAACGTGCTCCCATTCTGGGCTGGTCGTCGCGCGCCACAGCACTTCGTATCTCGCAGCCAGCCCGCCCGGCGAGACATCCCAGGTCAGTGTGGAATCGTTATCCAGATCCTTCGTCACCAGGCTCACGTTGGCCGGAGGCGCCGGCCCCGACGCCAGCAACGCCAGCGTCGCCGCATTCAGCCGCGCCACCGCCGCCACGTAGTCGTAGTCTACGAATTTCGGCAAGTCTCCATATTCGACGCCATTTTCCGTGCGCACGTTCTGATGCTGATGGTTAAAATCCTCGCGAAACTCCGTAAAGCGAACCGCCGAAAATCCTTCCTGATTGAAAGAATAGTGGTCCCCACCGCGCAAATAGCGGTCCAGCCGGAACACCAGCATCGGCTTCACGCCGACCTCATAAGCCCGCCCCACATCCGCGATATATCGCGCCAACTGCCGCGAGCCCGAGTCGTTCTCCCCACCCAGGCCGCGGATGCGCCGCAGCTCCTGATCCTTAGCCGCTTGCGGCACACCTTCGGAAAACACCCGCACCACCGCATGATCCTGCTCCGCACTCTTGTCACCGCCGACAATGTCGTTGTTGAGTACGGCCTCCAGGTTCCAGTTCGATTCTTTCGCCATCCTCGCGAAGTGTTGGCTCCCGTAAAGCCCCTGCTCCTCCCCCGCGACCGTCAAAAAAATAATGGTCGCTGGAAACTTCATCTTGCTGAGCACCCGCGCGCATTCCAGGCTCACCGCCGTTCCGCTGGCGTCGTCATTGGCCCCGGGAGCGTCCCCTTTAATGTCGAAGTTATCGCTGTTGCGTGAGTCGTAATGCCCCGTCACCAGCACGATGCGCTTGTTGTTTGCCGGGTCCGCGCCCTTCAGCACTGCATAAACATCAGTCAGTTCGGTAGGCTTCGATACCCGTTCCCCCGGCTGCTGGACGAATCGGTAGGACTCAACGTCCAGGCACCCTCCACATTCCTTGGAGTACTGTTCGAGTTCCGCCTGAATCCACAGTCGTGCCGCTCCAATCCCACGCCCCGCGGCCATCCCCGCCGCGTCCTGCACCGAAAGCGTCGACCGCGTCCCAAAGCTCACCAGCTTTTCGATGTTTGCCTGAATCCGCTTCGCCGATACCTGCTGCAGCGCCGCGGCGATCTGCGGATCGGGAGGAGTCGTCGCACCCTCTCGTGCCGCGGAGTTTTGCGCTTGCGCCCAGCACTCAGCGCCGGCAACCACAGCCGCAACCAGCAGGGCCGATTTAACAACATGCTTAACAACATCAAATGTTTTGCTCATGAGTTCCCCAAAGGTGCCCATCCCACGGCAGAATGCTGTGACATCCCAGATCCCAGAATTTCTGCTGCCGCCGCCATGCGGCCCTTGACCTCCGGCGGGAGAGAATCTAAATATTAACAGGGGGCTTCTAATACGCCAGGGAGGCTTTATGGTGCTGTGTCCGGAATGTGACACCGATTTGGATGTCGATGAGGAAGAGGTCGACGAAGGAGAAATCATCTCCTGTTCGGAGTGTGGCACCGACTTCGAGGTCGTGACCACCAATCCCCTCGAACTGAAAGCCGTAGGGGAAGGGTACGTCGAAGAGGAAGAAGACGAGAAGGAAAGCGAAGACGGTGACTACTCCTAGCGGCCTGCGGAAAAACGTGAGAATGCACGGTACGCCGTGGAAGAACGCCGCTTCAGCGCCGCGGAGAGCGTGTCGATTCGATGCGTGAGAATGCACGGTACGCCGTGGAAGAACGCCGCTTCAGCACCGTGGAGAGCGTGTCGATTCGATGCGGGCTTCAGCCTTGGTGGTCGCACTCTTTGCCGCGCCCACTTTTCTAAATCGAGTCGGCTCCCATTGGTTGTTTTTCTTGTTGTCCTCCTCGTCCCCGTTCTGATCCCCCTGCCTCTGCTCCATGCCGCCCAGAAGCACGCCAAGTCAGCCAAACCATACGCCCTGATTTTCGGCACCGTCTGGGGCCCCGACGACCGGCCCATCTATGGCGTCAAGGTCAAGATCCGGCGCTCCCGCGATAAAAAGCCCAAGTGGGAACTGCTCTCCAACCATAGCGGCGAGTTTGCCCAGCGCGTTCCGGCGGGCGAGGCCGACTATGTTCTCTCGGCCGATCTCAAGGATCTCAAGCCGTCCGACGGGAAGCCGCTGCACCTGGTCAAAGAGGTTACCGTCCACGTCAACAACGACGAGCGTGTGGACACGGGCTTGCACCTAACCCGGTAGAGGTCCCGTCTGGATACCAGAAGCCTGCGAATCAAGGCCGTGAGACAATAAGACCTGCATGAACCGTAGACCCTCGATGATCTTGGTTGTACTTTCAGCGTGCACTCTGCTGGTTGCCACGGGCGCGCGAGCGCACGCGCTCGATAAAAAAGATAAACAAGTCGGCCGCCTGCTGCTCGGCAAAGTCCTCGACCCCCAAGACAACCCGCTCAGCAACGCCGTGGTCTACCTGACCAACACGCGCACCCGCGCCGTAAAGACCTACATCGTCGGCCAGGACGGCACTTACCGCTTTCCCGCCCTCGCGACGGCGGTGGACTACGAGGTCTACGCCCAGTTCAACGGGCACAAGAGCGACACCAAGTCCGTCAGCCAATTCGACGACCGCTCCCAGGTCTACCTCGATCTGAAGATTGATACCCACTAGCAGCTCGTCGTGCAAATGAGATTCGTATCAGGGCATGCCTTCCAGGCAACTTGCAAGTGCCGCGCTCGCAGCGCGCCTTTAGGCGCTGAAATTAGCCGCCGGTTCCTTTTTAAGCAACTTTTTCTCCCCTTACCGGGTTCAATATAGATGTAGGTAAGGGAAGCTGTTTGCCGGAGGAGACCTTGAAAGCCTTACGCTTTTTCTTCAAGCCAAATGATGTGGTTCGAGTCATGACTCCACTTTTTGCCTGCCTGCTCCTATCGTGCGCAGCGGCCGTATCCGCCACCGCCCAGGAAGGCGCCATGAGCCCCTACCAAAATGAAAAAGACGGCGTCAGCGCCGGCGGCAAGTGGATGGAGTTCCAGTCCGAAGACAAAATGACAGGCGCGAAAAAAGTCCGGTTCGAGCTGCAGGCTGACAACTATTTCCGCGAAGACCCCGACTACAAGCCGAGAGTCGTCCTGTTCTGCAGCGACGGCAAACTCACGTTGTCGGATTTCAATCCCGGTGCCCGCCTGAGCCGGCCCGACTATCCCGGCTTTTGGGGCCAGCCCAAGATGGAAGTCATGGTCCGCATTGACGACTACCACACGACACATGGCTGGAATTGGGAGCGGGGCCACTTCCTCTCCATGGACAAAGGCACCACCCGCGGCCTGATCGGCGCTCAGGTGTTCAAGGTGGAAGTCCGAACCAAGAGCGGTCGCCAGATCGCCGAATTCTCCCCCGCAGGCCTGAATGTGGATCGAGTTCGCCAAGCCTGCGACCTGACGCCCAAGAAGCCTTAGCTGCCCGTGGCGAAAGTAAGATTCGTATCAGGGCATGCCTTCAGGCATGCCGTAAACCGACGCGCGATCCCCCGCGAAGCCCCACAATCACTTGCCTTCCCACCACTGCTGCTGTTCCACTGGAATAGTTTCAGGGGGCAACGATGGGCAGCAGCGTCATCACCGGCCTGGCATTCTTCCTGTTTATTCTGGGAGTGCTCATCTACACCGTCATTCTCTACAACGAACTCGTCCGCCTGCGCAATGACAACGACCGCGCCTGGGCCAACATCGATGTGCTGCTCAAGCAGCGTCACGACGAAAT
>Ga0210408_10005654_pt1 | contig 10948 bp, 6 predicted proteins | sample IncBWH4MmetaG_FD_155471 | JGI IMG/M metagenome (GOLD analysis project Ga0210408, IMG submission 155471) | Forest soil microbial communities from Barre Woods Harvard Forest LTER site, Petersham, Massachusetts, United States - Inc-BW-H-4-M | ecosystem: Environmental > Terrestrial > Soil >... | reverse complement strand
GTTCGCTCCATCGCGAAGGATGCCTCATTGTCCCCCGGGCTCCTCGAGGAAATCGTCAATCGTTGCGACGGCATACCGCTCGTCCTCGGGGAAGTCACCCGCGGCATCCTGGAGGATTCAGAGCATCGTATCGGGGCGATAGATCTCAGCGCGACGCCTGGCGGCGTCGTGCCGGCCCCGCTCCAGCTCATCGTGGAGTCACGACTCGAGCGATGGAAACAGCAGAAATTTCTCATTCAAGCGGCATCCGTTCTGGGGCGTGAATTCTCGACAGATGTCCTGGCCCAGCTTTTTCCGGATCGGCAGTCCAGCGTGGCCGACGAGATCAACATGCTCGCAGATCGCGGCTGGTTCGTGAAACAGGGCGCAAGCACGGGTGATCCCTTACGATTCACGCATGCCATGATTCGCGACGCCGTAAACCAGACCCTGCTGCGCGATGATCGCCGGTCGCTGCACTCGCAGGTCGCGGATATTCTCCACAGGAAATACCAGAAGCTTCCAGGCGCGCCCGAGGTCCTTGCGCATCATCTGTACCAGGCGACGCGCTTTGAAGAATCGATCGAGACTCGCCTTGCAGCAAGCGCCGACACGCTTGCGCGAGGCGCTTACGTAGAAGCCGAAGGCCATTGCGAGTCGGCTTTGAAGGTCATCGATGACATCAAAGACGCGGCAAAACGGCGGGAGTTGCACTTCAAGCTCCTTGCACAGCTCGGTGTCGCGCTGACCGGCCGGCACGGCTATTCGGCTCCGCAAGTCGAGCAGGCCTATCGCCAGGCCCAAACAGTATGCGGTGAGGAAGCAGAAGCCGAGATGCTTTATCCGATCATGAGGGGACTGACGGCGCTCAACCTCGTGCGCGGAAACCTGGCGGCCGGCACCGAGTTGTCCCTGCAATCCATGGCGATTGCCGATCAGTCCAAACGCGACGAGTTTCAGATCGACGCGATGAGCGTCCATTGCTATGCAGCCATGTACTACGGAAGCCTTAGCGAGTGTCGCCGCTGGATCGAACGCTGTCTGGATACCTATCACGGCCGTGGTGGAGAACGCCTCAAGTATCCTGTGCCGAACGACGCCAAGACGGCGGCTCTGGCGATCCTGCCGACCGTCGAATGGTTGCTGGGCAATCCCGAAGCCGCTGAACAGGCGGTCGCCGAGGGATTGGCTCACATCGAGCGCTCCAATCGCGACTTCGACAGAGCCTACATACATGCCTGGATCGCCGGCCTACGCTTGACCCAGCGCCGCAACGCCGAAGCCAAAGCGCATTCGCAGATAGCTCTCGACATAGCCAACCGGCACGGATTTCGCGAGTGGCAGGTAACCGGCCTGGTTGTCGGACTGCTCGCGCAGACCGTCGAAGCCAGAGACCACGAGGCGCTGAAGACCGCCACAGAGACATGTATGGCAATGGCCGCGGAGGGTGTGGGGCTCAACGCATCCTGGTACCTGTGGGGACTTGCCAGGGGTTATAGAGCCATCGAACAAATACCCGTCGCTCAGCAAGTAATTGCCCAGGGGTTCCAACGGGCCGCGGCCAGCGGGGAGACGCGCATGAATGCCGAACTCCTCATCCTTCAGGCCGAGATGGAAACCGATCCACCAAAGGCCATTACGCTACTCGAAAGTGCCCTGAAGCTGTCGAACGAGCAGGGCGCCGTCGCGAACGCGCTGCGCGCGGTGGCGGCGCTCGTCCTGCGATCGAGTCAGGATGAAGCAGCAGTCGAGCTGGCACGTACGACCCATCAGATCCTCGAGGGCCAGGCCGGCTATCCAGAAGAACAAGGCTGGATGCACGCAAGGCTTGCGCAATTGAACGATGCGCTGCGTTTCGTACATGCCTAATTCGCTGCTCGACGTTCGCTGATCAGGTATCGGTCCAGTCCAGGCCATTGTCGATCGTCAGGCTCGTCGAGAATTTAAGCCTGTACCAGTTACCAGCTACGAACACCCGAGACAGGCCTGGTTGCTCTTCGTTGACATCCAGGAGGCTACAGAATTTCCTCCATTCGCGTGGCGCCTTCGCAGGACAATGAAAAGTCAGGCTGGCTCCACCTGCAGGCGTGGCCAGTTGGAGATCGTCATCGATGGAGAAAGTCCCCGAGATCCAGGTTCTGGGCAGTCCCCGATCCTTCACGGGAGAAACCTGAACGGAACGGAATCCTCTCATGGTCTCCCTGATCGCCGTGCCGGCAAAGGATCGACGGAATTCTGCCTGATCGAAATCGCTCTGCCGCCAGCGGGTATCAGACAGCGCAAAACTGGACAGCGCCAGATCGAGGTCTATGTGCTCAAAGCCATCTTCGCTTCCCACGACCTCCGGAGGAAGGCCGATGTCCAGAATGGCCTTGTCGCCCGATGTCGCGCCGCCGTCAGTCCGTTCGGCCACGCTGATCCGGGACACTGCCGTCAGAGGCACTTCGTCGCCACCACCGTAAAAGCGGCCGTCGGGACGAAGCGGAACATGCTTGCCATCCCGTTCGGTGCAAAAATTCGCCATGCATTTGGCAAAACCCTGCAAGTCGCGTCCGATGGTCTTCGACCAGGGATTGTCGACAAAGATAGCCGGTACGTACGTCGCCGCATCACGCGCCTGTGCAGTGTCGTCATCGACCCGGCCAACAAGGATGCGGACCACGAGTTCATGCTGAGATTGATAGTCCAGAATCGTCAAAGGAGATTCCTCGGATTTCAATTTCATTCGACCGTAACGCAGGAGCTCGACCAGTACAGTGGGAGTCGCAGCCCGGTATCGGAAGTCCGGTACTGAAATCCCGCTGCCGGGCTCGCTGAGGTGAAAATTCAGCGGCTCAATCAAGTCCGCCAAGCGACGCTGGATATCGGGTACGGTGCTCAATTCGAGGCGGAATCCCAGAACCTCGACATTTTCAAATCGAAAGGCGGGGACGCCGAACGTATCGGCTCGATTTACCCGCAGCGTCTTTGCGTCCGGGATGGCTGAAGCGGTGGAAAGATCCACCGTTCCCGACCACATGTATACTCCGTCGATGGCGCCGGTCTGGAGAGGCCGAAGGTTGGGACTTCGGCAGGACGTCACGGCCAATGTGAGTGCGCTTGACTCGAGCTTCGACCGGACGATCTTCGAGCGATCAGGCCTCCATTTAATGCCTCTCCGGCAGACGATCGTCGCTGGGCTGACCGAATCGGGCGCTTCTTGGTATTGGCTGTAGTAGATGCCCAGCATCTCCTTGGGATCGACGCCCTCCTGAAAGTGGATACCCTTGATGGAAATGAACAGCCCTTCGTACTGCATCGTCCCCGGGTCGGCGCCGAAGAAGGGCGTTGTCACCTGCAGCAAATCGCCCTTCCACTCGATCGTCGCGTCAACGAGAGGGAAGCCGCGATCCCGCCAAACACTGCAGGCTTTGGTTCCGTTGGCGAATCCAATACGGCATTCGAGATTTTCCGGGCGATCGACCCTGTCGACAACCGAGAATAGGACAGCGAATTCTTCGCCTTCGTTCACGACTTCGACGGCGATCGTGTCCGCTCCCAGCGCGGCAATGGGTTCAGCTGCCTCTCCCGTCCCGGCCACCGCCGGGTCCAATTTCCAGGTTGCGAGACAGAAGCGCGCCATCAGGTGTTTCTTTCGTCCAGGAGACATCCCCTGAAAGGACCCGCATCGCCGGTCAAGGAGGGGTTGTTCAAGGGCGCCAGCGCCTGCGCCGGCGTCAGCCATCCGGCTGGCCGGTTTCTCGCCACTTGCGTCGCGACCGCGACGGCCAATTGGGCGGTAAACTGATAGACATTCGGTGTTTCCCAGCGCCAGTCGATGATCCGAGTGGAATAGGGATCTTCGATCTCGAGCAGGATGATATGGTTATCGCGCTCGCGCTCATCCTTCGTCGGCCCCTCGCTCAGTACCCCGAGGCCCTGTTGCACCAAGGCAGACACGATCGGCAGGGCAGCAATCGGCACCACTGATGCGCCCAGTTGATAGGCGGCGCGGCGCGCCAGTCCCATTTCCACATACGACTCGATGGTACGGGGAAACACCTTGTGACGCGCCGCGGTAAGACGTGCGGTGAGCGTATCGATCAAGCTTGCAGCGGATGCGATCCGCCTGTCCCGTTGGCGACTCGTCGAATGGCTGAAGTCGAAGATACGCTCGAGCTTTCCCACCGGCTCGTGCCACAAGACGAGGCGACTTCCCCCATCGTCCGTCCGGACCCCGCGCACCACCGTCACCTGCTCGCGCAGGGACCGCCAAACCGTCGCCGCGCTGCCGCGGGAAAAGGTCCGTATGCGCGACATGGCAATGCGAACAGCACCGAGCTCGCTCATGGGGGAAAGTCGTTGCAGCGCCCGGTCCAGCAAAGTATCCGAGGCCGCCGCCCAGAAGCCCGCTCCGCTTACCATGGCGACCTCTCGTGCCCTGGCATAGACGTCGAGATCGTCCAGCCTCATGTAGACATCGGCCTCGCCGCTGATGTCGACGTAGTGACAGCCCTCATCCACGGCGACCTTGGCCAACCGTTCGGCAGTCCTGGCAAAGGGGCCAGCCGCGTTTATGACGACATCCTGGCCGCGCAACTCGCGGGCAGGAGCGCTGCGATCGTCAAGCCCGAAGACGCGGTAATCCATACTGAGCTCTTCGGCGAGCCTCCGCACATGACCTCCATCACGCCCGGCAAGAATCATCCGATAGGCGCCTGGTTCCCCCTCGCTGACCAGCTTCATCTCGGAGGCGATAAGTCGGCCGCTGTAGCCGGTGGCGCCATAAAGCAGGATATTGTTGACCATGACGTATCCTGATCTGCGGAAGTCAGTGTGAACGCTGCATGACCCAGATCAGCAGGTCCCGCATGAAACGCACATCACGGCTGTCCGGCACATTGACAAAATACCGATCGAATTCGAAAAGGGCCGCGCCGGCGAGCCCAAGCGCCATCGAGCGCGCGTGCGCGATGGAGCCGCATCTTTCGAGCAGCCCGCGTACCCAGGCAACGCTCTCGGCCGTGCGCTTCTGACGCGGCTTACTCAGGAAACCGATCAGCCTGCGCTGCTCAGCGCCCTTCGTATGACGCATCGCATGGATGATCATGAGCGTCCGCTTGCCCTCGACGAGGTCACCGTTGATTTCCTTGCCGTAGGCGGGGCCTGGCTCGAGATTGAGGATATCGTCCTGGATCTGGAAGGCTGCGCCGAAGAAAAACCCCACTTGAATCAACGGATCGAGCGGCAGTCGTCCGCGCGCTCCAATAAGACATCCGACCCGCAGCGGAAGGATCGCGGCGAGCCAGCACGTCTTCTGGAGCACCATGGTCAGATAGTCCTCCTCGGTCACATCGATCCGGTTGTCGCGTTGCCAACCCAGTTCCTGGGCCTGGCCTTCCGCACTCTGCCAGGCCATGCGCTCGGTCTCCTCGAAGATACGCAGGGCTGTAGCAATACCCAGCCGATGAAAGTTTTCCTTGAGTGGTCGCATGCTCAGCAAGCCCATGGCGTCGCCGGCATTGAGCGCAAGCGGCACGCCGTGCAAAGCATGCAAGGTCGGCGACCCGCGGCGTTCGATGCTTTCGTCCTCGATATCGTCGTGGACCAGCAAGGCATTGTGCATAAGCTCGATCGCTACGGCAGACGCGATGGCGTCCTCAACTGGCGCACCGGTTGCGCGCGCCATGGCAATGCACAGGCTGGAACGCAGCATTTTTCCGCCACGCAGCGGGTAGTCGGCTAGCAACTCGTAAAGATAGGACTTGGGTTCCTCCTGCGGAAGAAACGCCTGAAGTCGCTGTCTCGTCAGATCACCATACTCGCCCAGGACCTCGTTGATCAGCGCTTCGTTGGTCTGCGCAAAGGGCGCCTGGTGTGCTTGGTCCATGGCAGCTGCTCGCTACAGGATGAATTCGACAATACCCAATTGCACGCCGTCGGGACTGCAGATCGCCGCGCTCCAGCTGCCCGGACTTGTTGTCAGGGATATGTCCAGGGTCAGGCGGGCTGCCTTGCCATCCAACACGAGCTCTCCCGCGAGAGGTGGGCTTTCCGGTCTGTCTGCGTTGTATAGGACGACATGCGGGTCGATCGCGCCGGCGCCCGTGATCTCCCAGGCACGCACCCGCACGGCACGGCGAGCACCCTTGTGCGCGATCTGCAGAGGCGGAGCGATACTGGCGGTGCGGTCGGGCGCAGCCGCCCGTCGGGGCTCTTCGTCGGAAGCAGTCGCAGAGGTCTGATCCTTGCGCGCCGCCGGCGAACCCAGGAAGCTTGCCAGCAGTTGAAATTCTGCCGCCATCAGCCTCTTGACCGGGCAACCTCCCTCGGCGACGGATCCTTCCCACCAGGCCAGACCGCTCATCAGGGTCTTCATCACCAGGTCTTCCATCGCGTCGACGGCCTTGCGCTCGCTGCCCGCCCCACTGGCGCGATCGCCGGCCTCGCGCAAACGCTGCGCAACGCGCGTGCTGCGGTCGACCTGGGCGTCCGCCACCTTGTAGGCCAGCCTGACGGCCGCCACGACGGCATCCTCGGCTGCACTGAGGGGGACTCCGCCGAGACCCGGGCCGTCGCCCTCGGCTGTGCGGTAAAATCCGCCGGCGCCGCGCTTTGGACTTGTCCGGCGGGGCGGCTCGCGAGACCAAAGTCCGGCGGGCTTGGCGCGTCTATTATTCATGGGTGGTCATACCCGACGATGGTTTCGAAATCCGGCTGATCATTGGTGATCGCAAGTGCAGCCAACATGCCGGACATCACGGCGCCTTCGACGCAGCCCGCATCCAGCCCCGATGCGGTCCAATCGCCCGCCACGGCCATGTTGGCCACCGAGGGATCGAGGGGCGATATGCGATGCTCGAGCGACCCCGGCAACGACAGCGTGTAGCGATCGGAACCCTCGAAGTTGGCTTGCACATAACTCTTGATTACAAAGGGCTGCGCGCCGTCGGAGTTTCGTGCGGTCGACCGCCAGATCGGCTTGATCTTCTCGGTCAAAAGCTTCTTCAAGTTGCCGGCGACAATGCCCGTTTTGTCCTTGCTTTTCTTGATATCGCGTTCCGGGAGAACCGCACAGAAATAGGCGACCGCCTTGGCAGCATCGGTAGGCACTTCCGGGTCCTTCCTGGCCGCGCGCCAAGCCTTTTCACTTGCCAATGTTTGAGTCATGTCCGCCCACGTTTCAAAGGGCGCTTCGAAAGCGGTGAAAATTCCGGCGCCGCGGTACCATCCCAATCGTTCAAGGTCGCGATCCAACCATACCTGAGCAGCCTGCGTGGCTACGGTCTGCACCTTTCCGCGCATCTCCCAGGCAGGCACATGCTTGAAGAACTTTTCAGCACCGTCACCGCTATCCTTTAGAATCTCGTGGAAGTCGTCGACGCCCGTCGCAAGAATCACCGCATCAAAATCGGCGGCGACCTCGATCGTTGTCTTCGTCCTGCCTGCCGAGGTCGGCGAGGCGTCAGGCCAGCAGCCGAAATGATCGAGCACCTGATCATCGGCAAGGGGCGTAGCCGGCGCGTCGAAAGTCAGCCGGGTGACATGTCGCTCGCCGTTCGCGCCAAATGCGAAGCCCATGTCGTATAACGAATGCGAGAAATGGAACTTCACGTTCCTCGTCTTGAGCACCTTGTAGAGAGGCGCGAAGACGGCATCTCCCATCCCTGTGCGCATGCGCCAGAACATCGCTCCACGATAGGTGAAAAACATCCGCAACGCACCGCGAAGCGCCACACCGGCTGCCAGCGCAGGCTGTCGCCTGTCTCCGTCGCGGTAGGCGAAAGTGAGATCGTAGATGCCGGTCAGGAACTGGGAGTCGACGGACGTTTTGGTCGCGCCGTTTTGCAGGAGCCAATCGCGGTAATCGATGTCATTGATGACATCGAGGCCCTTTTCGTCGAACAGTATCCGATCCCGATACAACCCTACGGCGATCGTCATCACGATATCGATTATTTCGGTCTTGTATCGCAGCTTCGGGTCGACCGCCACGACGTCACGCAGCAGTTTGCGCGACTGGGCAGCTATTGCTTCCATGAGCTGGAGAATCGAGTCGCCGGTATTTGACGAGAGCTTGAGCTTCTGCAGCATGGTCTCGACGGTGGTGACGGCCTGGAGGAGCCCAGCCGCTGTCGTCAGCAGCCCGCCACGCAATATTCTCGCAACCCACTCCACGAGTTCCTTGGGGGATCGTGCGGGGTCGAAGGAGAAATCGAGTTCAATTGCCTCGTCGATCTTTGATCGTTCTTCGGGCCGCGGATCGCCCGGCACCGGGCCGTCGGGTGGCCCGATCGTGCTCTGCATCAATGCCTTGATCAGTTCGAAACAGCGCAGGATGTAGTTGACCAGAGTAAAGGGATTCGACCCCTCATCGAGTCTCTCTCCGGGCAACCCTTTGGCGGGCGGCAGATGGGAACTCCACACGTCCCACCTTCTTCCGAAGTCCAGCCTGTCACTGTCGGCGAACTCGGGGATCGCGACGCCGATATGGGGCTCCGGAAAAAACGCCTCGTCCATGGAGCCGTGCGCCAGCCTGTTCCCCGGGGTCGCTTGGGGTCCCCATTTGCGCTTCTCCACTTCCGCGTAGCACTCGCGCATCATCCGGAAAGCGTTCTCGTAGAAGCCCAGCCAGACGTGTAAGCCGTGTTCACAGATATGACCGGAACCATCCCGACCGGACGCGCCTTTTCCGCCCAATCGCCAGCTCTTCTCATAGACCGATATTTCGTAGCCCGGCTGCTTCGACAGTTCCCAGGCAGCGGCAAGCCCGGCGCAGCCGCCGCCTATGATCGCAACCCGGACCTTCCGCTCGGATGGTTTCTTGTCGCGGCCGTTGGCCATTCAGTTCCCCTCACGCATAGCCACCGCGATCTGCCTGGCTATCCGGCTGTCCGTCGCAACCCTCCGGCAATTCAAGCACAGTTCATCCGGATTGCCAGCCTGAATTGTGCTCTCTGAGCCGGAGGGCCGGGGGCGCCATCGTCGTTCCTGCGGCGGAAGGTGCCGTCGGCGTCGATCAACTTGACGGTGTCGACGAGTTACGCCGCCGACGCAGGCTGGCCCGCCCACGGATCGATCCTTGGAACGCTGTCCGCGACTGGCGCATCCCAGACTGGCGCGGCCAAATTCTGCTCTCGATTTGACCCGTGTCGATAGCCGAGGCGCGCGGTGGGCTCACGGGGCACGCCCATGCCAGGCAGCCGCCTCGAGAAGTCGCTGACCATCTCCGCCAGCGGCAGGTTGCGGCGTCTGATCGATCGAAGACCTAGGCCGGCGGCGGAGTCATCGTGCCCTTGGGCAGCGCCGCGCAGTGGTCATAGATCGCCGACGGCCGGGTGAACCACACCTTGTCCTTTTGCGGATGGCTCGTGATGTGCTGCAGCGCCTCGCGCAGCATGCGCAGGCGATAGGGCTGGCCCACCACCATGGTATGGAGCGCGATGCCGCACACCAGCGGCTGCCTGGCCGACTGGCGCAAGAGCTCCTCGAACTGGCCGATGATGAAGTCGCGGAACTGCTCGGGCGTGTGGTGGCGCACCAGGATCTGCGGACTGTCGTTGATCTCGATCGGATAGGGCACGCTCATCAGCGGGCCCGAGCGCGTCTTCATCCACAGCGGCTGGTCGTCGGCCGGCCAGTCCATCAGGAAGTCGAAGCCGGTTTCCTTCAAGAGGTCGGGCGTGTGATGGCTGGAGCTCATCCACGGCGCCATCCAGCCGCGCGGCCGCTTGCCCGAGGCCTTCTCGATGGCATCACGCACCTCCTCGAGGAAACGCTTTTCGTCGGCCTCCCACATCTGGCCGTGGCGCTCGGCGTTGGTGCGGCCGTGGCCGATGAACTCGTCGCCCCGCGCCTTGAGCGCGGCCGCGATCTGCGGCGCGTAGTCGAACACCGTGGTGTTGATGAGGTGCGCCGCCGGCAGGTTGAGTTCGTCGAACAATTCGAGGCAGCGCCAGACGCCCACCCTATTGCCGTAGTCGCGCCAGGCGAAGGTGCGCGGATCGGGCGGCGTGCCGGCCACCGTCAGCAGATGGCCGTCGCCGGCGCCAAAGGCGAAATGCTCGATATTGAGGCCGAGATAGACCGCCAGCCGCTTGCCGTCCGGCCAGGAGTAGTCTTTGCGCTCGACGATCGGCGAGTAGGCGTAGCGGTTGTGGTGGGGAAGGCGCAGCATTTTGACTCCTTCGTCATCCTGAGCGAAGCGAAGGATCTCATGATCGGCGCCATGAGATCCTTCACTGCGCTCAGGATGACAGTGTGCGCGACGAACTCATCGTTTCACGACAGCGACTCTATTGTCAGACTCCGCAGCATTCATCGCGCGGAAACGCGCTACGGCTTCGGCGTGGAAAGCACGCTCGGCAGGTCCAGCCTCATGGATCGGCCGCCGCTCGTCATCGAAATGTCCGTACTTGTCCTCGCCGCGCACCAGCATGGCGGTGACGCGCGTGGACGAGGTGCAATGCGCCGAGGCCGGGATATAGCTGATGCCAAGCCCGATGCGCCGGTCGTGCCAACGGTTGGGCCGCGAATTGTGCACGAGATGCGTGTGGTGCAGCGAGAACTGACCAGCCTTCACCGGCATGAACGCCGTCTTCGTGCGATCGACATCGCTCGCCAGGGTCTGGCCGCGCGACAAAAGGTTCTCCGGATCCTGCATCTCGGCGTGCGGCAGCTGACCCAGCCTGTGCGAGCCCGGCACCACTTCCATGCAACCCGCCTCGACCGGCGCGTCGGTCAGCGCCACCCAGGCGGTGACTTGGCACGCCGGTTCGAGCGCGAAATAGGTCGCGTCCTGGTGCCAGCTCACATGGGTGCCGGAGCCCGCATCCTTGGGCCAGGCGGTGAGATGGAACAGGCGGATGTCCGGCCCGATCAGATCCTCGACCGCGTCGAGCACCTCGGGCGCATGCACGATCTCGTCGGCCCAGGGAAACAGCAGATGCGGCTTGAAGTTATGGCCGCGACTCATCTTGCGGCCCTCGGC
>Ga0210408_10005653_pt1 | contig 10948 bp, 7 predicted proteins | sample IncBWH4MmetaG_FD_155471 | JGI IMG/M metagenome (GOLD analysis project Ga0210408, IMG submission 155471) | Forest soil microbial communities from Barre Woods Harvard Forest LTER site, Petersham, Massachusetts, United States - Inc-BW-H-4-M | ecosystem: Environmental > Terrestrial > Soil >... | reverse complement strand
ACGGTACTCCGGTTGTGTCTTCCGACGTTGGAGGAATTCGGTGGTGTGTCACTGAGCGGGCCGGACGCGTTTTGCCGGTGGGCCATAGCGATGCGGTGTACGCCGAAGCGGTCGTTGATATGGGCCGAATTCGCGTCAGTGACGCTTCTATCAGCGCGCAATGCCGCGCGCGAGTAAGCGCGCGTTTTACGAAGGACCGCATGCGCCAGCAACTACAAGATGGTCTAAGTTCTCTGACAATGGTGCTGAATCGTGAGAAACGCCTTGAGGATTATCAACATGAGCTGATGTCAAGGCCTACTTTATCCAAGGGCAGCGAGCGGGCATTTTCGTCTGACGTCTCACGGGCCCAGAGGGGCCGTCATACAGGAGACTTATGTTGATAGGTTTCACTGGGGCCCGAGGTTTTATAGGGTCCTATTTGCTTCGATATATCCGTTCAAGAAAGATGGGAACGGTTCGCGTCCTTCTCCGCAAAGTGACAGCTGTTGATGAGGATGGCGACACTGAGGTTGTAAACGGCGACCTGCTCTCGCTAAAGGATTGCGAACGTTTCGTGCAAGGAGTGGATCTAATTCTTCATCTCGCACATTGCAATGTGCCCGTGAACTCCGATCTCGATCAGTCTAAAGATGCGCTTTCGAATATGATCCCCCTGCTGAACTTGTTGCACGCCATCGAGACAAATAAAACCAAGCCCCACGTCGTATACTTCAGTAGCGGAGGTGCCATTTATGGCCGACGAGCCGAGCGGGTCCCTTTCCGGGAGACAGATTTTTGCCAGCCGCTATCTTCCTACGGAATCCAAAAGCTCGCGGCGGAGCACTATTTGAGGCTCGCGGCTGAGAAGGGTCACATCACATGTACCGTGCTGCGTCTGGGCAATGCCTACGGCACCCTTTTGCCGCGTCACCGGATGCAGGGCCTGATTGGCGTAGCCGTCAATCAAATACTGCACAACAGTCCTGTGCGAATATTCGGCAGCCCGGAGAATATCCGAGATTACGTTCATCTCGACGACGTATGCGCGATTGTTGAGAAGGTGATTAGTCGTAAGAACCCATTCGCAATTTTGAATGTCGGAAGTGGGCGTGGCCACTCCGTAGCGGATGTTTTGCAGAACATTCAGGACTGCATGGATTCCCCGCTAAAAGTCGAGGTGATCGAAGACCCAGAGTGGGGGCGATGGCTCAGTGACTGGGTTGTTCTGGATATCGACAAGGCGAGAACCGAGTTCGGTTGGGTTCCGGTGGTGGATTTCCGAACCGCAATCCGTGCGATGACTACTGAATGCCGTGAACAGAGCAAGTCTTTGACGGCCATGACATGACTTGCCGAGCGTAGAAAATCCAACTGACTACTTTTGACCATGCAACATGGCCTACTTCGCATGCAAAGCTACAAGAATCGTTGGGGCCAAAGCAGCGATAACTGTATTCGCATGAGCGATGGGTGTTTCGCATCTTGATTTCTCGACTCTTCGCGACGTTTAAGGGCGATTTCAGTGTTGCTCGATGGTTTTTGCCATTTGCCTTTCTGGGACTCGCGTCTCCTACAGTTATCAATTATTCTCCCCAGCCCTTGGCTTGGGACGAAGCGTATTACTTGCATCGCGCAATCTGTATGAATCACGCCGCGTACAGCTTTAGATGGTCCCGGGTGACTGAATGCCTAGCTAGTACTCATAAAGGTCCGGTAATAGAATTGATAGACCTCCCTTGGGGAAGGGTAGGGGGTACCGACTGGGGAGTAGGGCTCGCCTTTGTCGCACTGGCGCTCTTTGTTTGGTTGCTCGTGCTGACCACCTACCTCACATGCCTGGGTGGAGGCATTCCCCCTATGTCTCTCCTCCTGGCTGCAGGTACTGTTTGTCTCACCCCCTTTCTGCGGCAGACTGGTGGAGATATGATGACTGACACCTTGCTCGGATGGACTGCCGCCTCAGCCTTGGTGTTAATCCCCTTCGAATACAATCGTCCGCAGCACACTTTCATGGAGTCTTTGCTCCGAGGCTTTTTGTGGGGCCTCATCTTCGATGTAGGCTTGCTTTCAAAGGTGACGTTCGGATTCTTTGCTGGCATTATCGGGTTGGTGCTGATAATCATACGATGGCGACGGTCCGGAGTGCGTCCGCTCCTCTACACGCTAGTTGGCTGCACCGTTGGGGCCACACCAACCATCCTGATCTGGTTATTTTACGGGAGAGCGTTTCTCCGTTTCGCCAACATGGTAGCGTGGGGCGAGTTGGCGCACTTATGGAATACGCCTGGGATGACCGCCACGGCCTATTTGAAAGGATACTTCAGCGGGCTTGGCTGGGCCCTCATTCCGCTGCTTCTCCTCCTCTGTTTATTCGTTCGCGGCTTTTTGATCGAAAGGCAGGGGCGTTTGGCCCGTCTTCTCCCGATGGGAATTATGTTAATCTATTTGGCCACTGCTTTGACGAGTCAAAATCGCGATCCGCGCTTTACGATTCCAATCATGATTGGCATGCCTTTTTGCCTCGCCTGGAGCAACTTAAAAAGCGAATCCAAAGCGACTGCTAGGCCGGCCTCGATACTGGGTGCGCTGCTTGTTTGTATGGTCTTCGCGATCCCCATGGTAGGCAGGCCTGACATCGTTCCCATCCAGCGCGACCGTGAGTTGCTGGAGAAGCTGAGCCAGGGCAGGCCAACAACCATCATGCTGGCAACAGAGGGCGTTTTATTCAACGTGGAAACGGTCGAACTTGCGCGCCAACTCGGAGGCGAGCATTTGCGGCCGGTTCGAGTGGATACGCTCGCGTACGACGAAGTTAACAAGCGCAGTTTGGAGGAAGGGTTCGAGCGGATCGACAAGGCAGATTATGTTCTTTTTTTGAAGCCAGGCAATTCTCTCGGCCCGGACTGGACCATGACGCGCGCCAAAGACTATAGAGCCCATTGTGAAAAGGTTGGAACCCTCATGAGTGCTCAGATCTCTTCAGACTTCGATGTTTTCAAAGTAGAGGGAGAGTATTCCACTCCATAGAATTGTCAGGATCGGTGCGAGGGATGTTTTCGGCACGTCTATAAGCCTGGTTTACACTTTGATCCGCGCGGGACAATTTCAGATCGAGTGACCTTCGGTCCACCAGCGGTACGTGACGGAGTATCTACGCCCAGCGCTTACCTTGGGCGGCAGCTAACCTGACAGGGCATCGGATACTTTCTCGTCTTCGTCTTTTAAGCCTGGTCTGTCCGGTCTGGAAGGAATCATAAGGTTTCGTGACTCATTCTAACGCGCAGAAGCGCTGGCACTCTTTTCTCTTGAGCCGACGACCGAAACAGCGCCCTCAATTTCTTCGAGAAGCTCAGAGGCAACCGCACTCTCGATCCGCGCATAGGAGCGCAGCCGAGCCACAATGATGAGACCGATCATCGTCAGGCCGAGCCGGAAGGCTCTGTAAAAGTCTCCCGTGATCTTGGAGGCGCCAATCCGGGGACGGTAGTGAACCGGAATCTCCACACAACGTAGTCCCGAACGAATCGCATGCAACATCAATTCAGGCGAGAAGTGGCTTCCGCCCACTGTCAGGTGATCAGCCATCTCTTGCATTGACTCTCTCCGCAGCAACTTGTAGGTGCATCCTACGTCCGTTAGGCACGGGCCATTGTGCAAGTACTCCAAGAGCTTGGCCACCGCCCAGTTCCCATATCGCAGAAACCAACCCATGTTGGCTCCACTCCAAATGCAGGTTTTAGAGGTTCGTGTACCAAACACGACGTCGAATTCGGAGGCATAAGTGAGAAATTTATAGAGGTCCGCGGCGCGGAAGGTGCCGTCCGATTCCGTAATTACGACGTAATCGGTTGTCGCACTCAGTAGCGCTGTTTTGCTTGCATTCCCGTACCCCTTCTTTGATTCATGAACAACGCGAGCGCCGGCTTGTCTGGCGATGCGCGCAGTATCATCGGTGCTGGCGTTGTCGACGATGATAATATTGTCCACTTCTGGCAATCGGCGGAAGTCTGCAATGACGCGGGCGATTCCGTCGGCTTCGTTGTAAGCCGGCATTACGACGCTGATTGTTTTCCCGCGATACATGCTGTTCTCCAGGATTCAGGAAGATTTCGGTCGATCTCAATGTTCGTGAACTCCTGCGAACGCCGGGGACCAATAGCCCAAGCCCACGCCGCCATTCTCCTCAACCCTTCTTCTAGGGAAACCCTTGGTTCGTACTCTAACAGACGCCGCGCTTTCGAATGATCACTGAAGGCATGCAAGACTTCGGAACGGCGGTCGAGGTACTCTATACCGGTATCCACGTCCATCGCACGGTGCACAAATCTGGCAATTTCATTCACCGTGTAAGGGTGGTCGGCGCCAATATTGATGACCTCCCCATAGCACTGCGGGCGGTCGACAGCCCGGACGATGGAAGGGGCGACGTCGGAGACGTGAGTGAAGGCCCGAGTTTGCGTTCCATCCCCAAAAATGCGGCAAGGATTTTTTTGCATAACTTGGTTCATGAAAATCCCGACCACATTTCGGTACCTATCCCCCAGATTTTGCCGCTCGCCGTACACGTTATGCGGCCGAAAAACGATATAGTTTAGACCGAACAGCCTGCTTGCCGCTCTCAGATCGAGTTCGACGGCATATTTCGCCACGCCATAAGGGTCCTCGGGTTCCGGAATCGTTTTTTCGGTCATTGGTGGCTTGGCCGATCCGTAAACCGCGATGCTGGACGTAAAGACAAAACATTTTGATTCATAGCGAACCGCGGCGTTAATCAGATTGACGCTTCCGATGACGTTATTGGTGTAGTTAAATCGGCGAATGAAGTGGCTCAACCCCTCGGCTGCATATGCCGCGAGGTGAAACACATAATCGAATCGATTCTTAGCGAATAAGGAGTCCACCAGAGACGCGTCCAGCACCGATCCGGTCACCATAACTGCCGCCGGATTTACATTCTCGGCGAAGCCTCCCGATAGGTCATCGAGAACGGTGACCGGGAATCCCTTCCGGATCAATTCGTCCACAACGTGGCTTCCGATAAAGCCAGCCCCTCCAGTCACAAGGCACTTCGGCGCCTGCGACAGATTCCGGTTTGTGGGCATTTATTTCCCCTTCCCTTCGGGACGTTCCGCGACGATCAACATCTGCCCGGCCAGAGGCCGAAAGGGCAATGCCAGATACAGTCGGAGTAGCCAGGATGGCTTTCGGTAGCGGCCCTTCAGCGAATAGGGCAAGAAGCGTGGGACAACCTCGCGCACGCGGAAACGCCTCGTGCCGAGATAATCCTTCAGACTCATATCGGTGAAAATTAGACGGTGCGTATAATCGTCGAAATACTCCTTGTAACTATACTTAAAGTTGGGTTGTATAAGAATCAGTTTGCCTCTCGGACGCAGCACTCTGTGAATTTCCTCGGTCGTCCTGTCGAGCTCTGGCCAAGTCAAATGTTCGAGGAGGTTACTAGCGAAAACAACATCGAAGGACTGATTGCCGAATTCCGACAAATCGGTACAGGATCCGACGTGGGCCTTCACGCTTTCGTTGGCGTATTTGAGAACGCCCTCAAACACGTCCATCACGTGCTTCTCTTGTGCCCGGATATTATTAATAAAGTTGCAGTATCCTCCGCCGAGCTCGAGCACAGCATCGCCAGTCTGGATGTATCGCTCTAAGAATGCACACAGGACGCACCATAACCTTTCCCGATTCGGATCTGACGGAAGCCGGTGCGAGAAATATGCCTCTTCCGAATATTCGGTCCGTTCCCGTCCGGTCCGTGTTTCTGCCCAGCTTGTCAATGCTCGGCCGTGAGGGTCACCATGCATTTTGGACAATCCTTGACGACTTAATAGCGTCGTAAAACCCGAAGCATCGACAGGATTGAAACAGAGTTTACCTTATCCGAATGGTTTTCGGGCCATGGACACCTTGCAAGCTGGGAAAATTGCCCCTTTTACGCGAAGCTGAACTCTACGGATCCAATGCCAGAGACCGGTGCCTGCCCGCAACTTGTATCGCCCACGTTGTAGAGGGTCGCATAGTGCCGCACGTCCAATCAACCTAGTTCTTATACAAGGAACTCAGACAATTCTGCCCCGGGGTCCAGCCGCGCCGAGGAGGTCTAGCTCCCAAATCGGGCTTGCTTTCACCATTTGAGCCGCAAAGGTGACGATCACCCTGTCGAGAATATGCCCAACGGACGTCGAAAGTAAGAGAAATCCCCGCAGATGCGAACTGCTTGTATGCTATCTGGCGCCTGGGGTACAAACTCAGTTAAGATAGCGGCGCCAAAAACCGCTTTTCAATATGGCGATCAGGTCTAGCGCGAAATCAGTCCTTTGGTCGTGGGGTTACGCTTCGATACTCTGTTTGATCCTCGTTTCTGGGCGCTTTGTGAGTCTGTTTGGACAGACGCCGAATCCGGTTCCCCTGATTAACCAGCCGCTCGTGCCGCTGGCGGCGGCTCCGGGTGGGCTAGGATTCACGCTCACCGTGAATGGCACAGGATTTGTCTCCGGCGCGGAAGTGGAGTGGGACGGAAGCACGAGGACCACAACCTTCGTTAGCACCTCGCAACTTACTGCTGCAATTTTTGCTTCCGACATTGCAACGGCGGGGACGGCTTCCGTAACCGTGCGGAACCCGAGTCCTGGGGGCGGCATCTCGAACGTCATGTTTTTCGAAATTTCAAGCCCTACCACCAGCGTAACGTTCAGCAGTTTCGTTCAGACCTTAAGTTTCACGGCATCAGGAAACACAATCACTGGGGATTTTAATGGCGATGGAAAGCTTGACTTGGCGGGCTTTACAGGTGATTCCGTCTGGATCGCTCTCGGCAACGGCGACGGGACGTTTCAGACCCCAGCGACTTTTACGACGGGGCAATCTGGCCTGTTCCTCCTGGCCGCCGATTTCAACAACGATGGGAAAGCCGACTTGGCGGTGTCTAACACAACAAATAACACGGTTTCGATTCTGCTCGGTAATGGCGACGGCACCTTCCAAAACCCAAAGACTTTCACTGCGGGTCCCGGAGGAGTGGTGGCGGCTGATTTTAACGGGGATGGGAAACTTGACCTCGTGCTTCCCTTCGGTAATAAAATCTCGGTTTTCCTCGGCAACGGCGACGGCACGTTTCAGCCTGGAATAATATCTCTCACACCTGATATTTTCTTCAGCGGGGCTATCGTGGGAGATTTTAACCGCGATGGAAAGCTCGATCTAGCCGTCTTAGAGGGTTCCGCTGGTGGTATTGCCGCTGCCATCTACCTCGGAAATGGCGACGGCACGTTTCAGACCACGGCGATCGTTTCGACTACTTCGTTCCCAGGACCTTTTGTGGGTCTCTTCCCCGCAGCCGATCTTAATGGGGACGGCAAGCTCGACCTTATTTTTGAACACAACCAGCCAACGCAGTCTTGTAACGCACGCACCGCAGTGCTCCTCGGCAATGGCGACGGCACTTTTCCATCTGGAAGTGATAGGTCTGGCGACTCGCTTTTGGTCGCCGATTTCAACGCTGATGGGAAACTCGACATCATTTTTGGAACTAATTGCGCTTCTTTGGGTATCCTCCTTGGCAATGGAGACGGGACCTTTCAGAGCAGCCCCTTGACAATATTAGGACCGGGACAGGTCGGAGGACCCGTTGTGGGAGGAGACTTCAATGGTGACGGGAAGATGGATTTCGCTTCTGTCAGCAATAACTCCATTAACGTCTTTCTCCAAGGCCAGTGGACTATCGCCGCTTCTCAATCAAGTCTCACACTCGCTCCGCAAGTCATCGGTATGACCAGTTCGTCACAGAGTGTCACGCTAACCAACACAGGGACCAATACGGTGATGCTATCGGGCATTGGCATCACGGGGTCAAATGCGGGCGACTTTGCCCAGAGCAACAGTTGCGGGATAACCCTCGGTGTCGGCGCAACCTGCCGAATCAATGTAACCTCTACTCCTCAGGCTGCGGGAGCTCGGGTTGCGGCGCTGACCATTGCGGACAATGCAGTCGGGAGCCCACAGACCGTGGCGCTGGCGGGCAGCGGGCAAGATTTTTCCTTGGCGTCAATTCCCTCAACGACCCTCGCGGTGACCCGGGGACAGACCGCCAATTTTGGGCTCACCGTTGTCCCCGGTGGTGGGTTCAATAAGACAGTGTCCTTCAGTTGTAGCGGAGCGCCTTCGCAATCTACATGCACGGTTTTGCCCAATTCGATTGTGCTGGACGGAACGACCGCTGCTACCGTTACCGTCGCTATATCAACGACAGCCCAGTCGCTCCTCTTGCCAGATCCCGGAAGCATTCCGACCGTCACATACGGCTATCGGCCGGTGTTCCTAATCTTAGGGCTGCTGGCGCTGATGGCGGGCTTGGCTGGTCGGCGCGGCGACCGTCGTCCTCGATTTGCTTACGGACTCGCATTGCTCCTCCTTCTGTGCGCTGGAATCACAATGGTCGGATGTAATGGCGGAGGCGGCTCTAAGGGAACACAGCCGGGCAGCTACGCGCTGACAGTGTCCGGCACATTCACGTCGGGCTCAACCGTCTTGGCACATAATCTCAACCTGACTCTCGTGGTGCAGTAGATCAGGGACCATTGCCCGGTGCCAAAACGCGCTCACGCCGAAATTATGGCTTGATGGAGACTACGTTCGCTCAAGTTTGCTTTCCGCTTGAGAAGTCTTCTCAGCGCTGTGTGACTCCCTATCCCCGTTGTCGGTTTAGGGAGTCCTTTTCAGACCCTTTCTTATGGTCAGTACCTACTGATATAGCGAGTGCAGCCATGCCATTACCGGAGTTGTTCGCGGAAATACTATGCGTGATAGCGTGAACCACTCAGTTACAGCCAGTCCGCAAGCGCCCGAGCACAAGAAAATCATGCGATCCAGGTCGACTGCTAGAGCTATTTTCTTGGTTCTGGCATTCGTCACTGTAGCCTCCGTTATGGTCGGACAGCTGTGGGGCACAGGATTTACCTGCAATGACGACATGTTTAGTGCGACCGCATGGCAACGTTGGGGCGGCGGCGCACAAGGATGGACTGCGATTGGACGTGCCTCTTGGCGGATGGCAGTTGATCAAGGCCGCTTCTACCAACTGCTCCCGTTCACCCTCACACAGGCGGTGTACCAGCTAGGGTCATTTGAAGCCGTGAATACCATTCGGATAGGTTCCATGCTGTTTGTGTTCATGACTTACGTTTTGATGCTGGTTAGCATCACTGGTAACTTCGGCTTCGCCATTTATTGCTCGATCCTGTACGCGGGTCTGATTGAGACGACTTATATGTACAACCCCTTCCATGCGTATCCACTATGGTTCAACATCGGGATTGGGATCATGTTTGTCGCGATCTTGGTCTTTCAGGAAGGGTTGGTCCATCATCGCCGCCGCTGGACCTATATCGCCGCAGTCACATACTTCATATCAACCCTCTTTTATGAGGTCTTTTTGTTCTACTGCGTTGTCTTTTTCGCTCTGGCCTATCTGCACTTCAGAACTCCATTCAAGAGCCGCATTCAAAATCTAGTGCGCGCTAGCACGAAAGCTTGGCAATTTGGCCTGTCAGCAGTCTCATACGTGACGTTATACCTAGGTTTTAATCGCTTGTATCCAAACAGCACTTACACTGGCAAAGCAGTGAGCTTGGCCAGTTTTGTGCCGGTGACTCACACTATTGTCGGATTCTCGATTTCTGGCCTGAACTTCAAGAGCGTGTTGCCGCAGAGCTGGCAATGGAGTGCACCTCCCATCGCTGTCGCTCTCTTGGTGCTTTCGGCCTGCTTCTGGAGCATGCGCCGGAGGGCGTTTGAGATAGAAGGGAGACGGCTCCTATGGCTAGTAGGATTCGCCGTGATTTGCATGCTCTTGCCGAATATCCTTTTCGGGTTTACGGAACGGTACCGGCATTGGATTGCGACCTCAAACAATTTCTATCTCGGTTCCTTTTATGCGGGCCCCGCTGAGGCGGTAGCCGTTGCGGCTCTGTCACTGTGGATCATTCGCCAGGCAGTTCGGATTCGTCTAGCCACGGTTACCGCGGCTGCCATTTCGGCATTCCTGGCAATAGCCGCCTATTCCAACGTGAGACAGGCAGAGACCTTTTACCATGTGCACCGCGAGAACCGTAAAATCTGGGACTTGGTGGAGGCAACCCTTTCGACAACGGGTGGGCCGAAGAAAGCCACAATTATAGTAGCACCTCAGTTGATGGAGATGCCGCAATTGAACCCTTCGATTTACGATTATTGGAGCTTCTACTTTAGTGAGAAATTTCAACACCCCGTCCGAGTAATTAGCAAATTCTCTGAATTTCGCGCTTTAGCCCCAGAAGCCAGGGTGGGCCCGGTATTCGCCTTTACGTGCCGTGATTTTCCGGAATTTCATGTAGGCTTGTTCGCGTTTGGTCCTCTCAATGTGAAGGCTTGGCAGGAGGATGGCGAATTAGCTGTGGACTATGCACAAGTTGGCGTGCTCGGCAACGGCACCGGCCTACTCGTTTTCGGGCAAACGTCCGAGCGACCAATCGTTAAAATGCTTCACAGCGCTGATAAGGAATTCACGCTCGATGAAAAAATTGTAAACTTGGATGGCTTGTCGCTTAGGCTGTACCCGCGATGAGCAAACGCCTGACCTCTCCGTCATAATGTGTGCCAGAGCCAGGACAAACTTTTGGAGGATGCCGTCTTGTCGTGTCTCTTAGCGTGTTCCTATCCAATGGAAATTATCGTTATAGTTGATCCACCTTCCGATTGTCGATCCGCATTGGTGGAGGAACTGGCTGATAGATATGGATTGATCGCAGTCAGGCAAGTTCATTTTGATAACGTCGGTGCACGAGAGGTAGGCATCCAGCGGGCAAGGGGGCAATTCACTCAATTTTTGGAGGCGGCCGATCTACTCGTGCCAGGAAAGACCGATATTCAGGTAGGTGAATTCCACTCTAAACCTGAGGTTGAAATCTCC
>Ga0210408_10005650_pt1 | contig 10950 bp, 13 predicted proteins | sample IncBWH4MmetaG_FD_155471 | JGI IMG/M metagenome (GOLD analysis project Ga0210408, IMG submission 155471) | Forest soil microbial communities from Barre Woods Harvard Forest LTER site, Petersham, Massachusetts, United States - Inc-BW-H-4-M | ecosystem: Environmental > Terrestrial > Soil >... | reverse complement strand
ACGCTCCTCCTGGAGGGGCTCGCCGAAGTGCATGAAGCGCCCGCCGCTCCACGTGCCGAGGGCTGTGGTGGTGGGGTCCATGGTGCCCTGGACCTAGCGATGGTCAGCGAGTGCCGGTTGGGGCGGTTGCGAAGACCGGATCGCCCACCGGCATCCCGTCATCTCCGTATGTAAACAGGGCCACGTCCTCAGCGGCCTCGGGCTCCGCGGCGACGATCCGTCGCAGAGCAGCGCCGGCCGCCAGCTCCTCGTCGTATGACGCAATCAGGTTTCCAGTGCTGCTCAGCAGGACATAGTGCATTGCTAACCGCCTATCTGCAGGATATCGGTTACACAGTCAAGCAGCTGTAGTGGACGTCCCCACACAGTCATATGTCCCGGATGGCCGGTGTGCGCCCAGCAGAAGCCGCTGCCAGGCTCGAGCTGGACCTCGGCGATGAGCTGCCCTATGTGCTGCCAGCGTCGCGCGGTTGCGACTGCCATCTCGCGCTTCAGATACATCGAGAGCCCCATGTAGATGAGCGCAGATTCGACCTCCAGGCCGCGAGGGCGGGCTCCAAGCTCGTAGTTGGAGCGAAACGAGTCGAGCATGTCCGGGTCACTGAAATGAACGCCCCTCACGATGCGGAACGCGATTCGCAATTCGTCTGCTCGGTGGACGATCAGGTCGTGTGACGAAGGAGGAATCGCAGATGCTCGAGGCACATATTCCTGCTACGACCAGGCACACCAGGTGGGACGGCACACTGCGGGGAACCGCTATCGCTGGAGCTCCGCCGCCGCGCGGGATGCTCGCGGCGACGAGCAGTGCGGTGGTGGTGCGGGGACTGCTATCGCTGGAGCTCCGCCGCCGCGCGGGATGCTCGCGGCGACGAGCAGTGCGGTGGTGGTGCGGGGACTGCTATCGCTGGAGCTCCGCCGCCGCGCGGGCACGCAGCGCGGCCTCGAGGCGGCCGAGGGCATGGCGGATGACCTCCTCGTCGGGTCCGGCCGGGGTATCGGACGAACCCCTCCGTCCCGCTGTGGCCGGGGTATCGGAATCCCCCCCGCCCAGCACGATGCGGGCGGCCTCGATCACGCCGGGGCGCAGCTGGACGAGCTCGGCGATACGCTCGGCAAGATCGGGTCGCTCGTCCTCGGTGAGCTCGGCGAGGGCGGCGGTGTAGGCGTGCTCGAGCTCCAGGGCCGCGTGGGGGAGGCGGCCTTCGTCGAGGTCGAGGCGAGCGCGGAGGGCGAGCTCTTCGCACACGAGTGCCTGCTCGCGCGCGCCGAGCAGCGCGGCGAAGTGCTCGTGGGAGCGCAGCGCGGCGGAGCGCCTGCGGGTGCGGCGCTCGTCGAGGCGCAGCTCGCGGGCGTGCAGCCAGTGGCCGTAGGCGACCTGCTCGCCCTCCCCCCACCCGGCGCGCACGACCAGCGCATGGGCGGGGGAGAGCTCGCGCACGTGGGGGTCGGCGGTGGCGATGCGGTGGGCGAGCAGTACGCGGTTGACGGTGGCTGCGGCGGCGCTCGCCTCCTGGTGGACGTCGAGCTGGGCGAGCCACTTCCTGGCCTGGCCCTCGGCGGAGACGGACACCGGATCGATCACGGTCGCCCGCGACGTGGGCACGGGCGCGGGCTCGGGCGTCGCGGGGGGGCGCCGCGCTCCGAGTCGGCCACGGCGCCGCGCGGCGCCGACGGTGTCGAGCACGACCACGCGATCGGGATCCCCACCCACCCCGCCGCTGGTGGGCTTGCGCAGCAGGTAGCGGCCGTCGGCGGGGCCGAGCTCCCAGGGGAACTCCATCTGCACGAAGAGGAAGAGGCGCGCGGCCATCCCGGCACCGTATCCTCTCTATCGTCTCCAGCCGTCCTGCCGTTCAATTGTCTCCACGCTCCACTGCTTTTTTCTTTTCAGCCTCTAGCCGCTCCGCCGCTTTTCGCTTTTCTCTCTTGATCGATACGAGGAGCATTCGATGTCCGATACAGACGCGACCAGGGGCCTGCGCGAGCGCCTGACCGGCGGCACCGAGGATCGTCTCGGCAAGGCGCTGACGGACCTGCTCGAGAGCCCGCTGCTGGGTGGGGCGCTCGGCCGCGCCTCGGACGCGCGGGAGAAGGCGGCGCAGGCGCAGGAGCTGGCGATGGGGGCGCTGAACCTCCCGTCGGCTGCGGACATCGAACGCCTCACGCGCCGACTGCGCTCGGTCTCCCAGCGGCTGGAGGGGATCGAGGATGGGGTCCACCGCATCGGCCGCAGCCTCTCGGCCCAGTCGATCGACGGGCGCCTGGGGGCGATCGAGGAGCAGCTGCGCAAGCTCAACGGGACGTTGGCCGAGCTGCGCAAGAGCCAGTCGGGGGAGCGGCGCGCGGGGGCCAAACCAAAACGCCCTGCCGCCAAACACTCTGCGGCTAAACCTCAGGCTGCCAAACGCCCTGCCTCTAAACCTCAGGCCGCCAAACGCCCTGCGGCCAAACGCGCTAAACCAGTGCGCTAGCCGCGAGACTCCCCATCTCGTGTGCGGCGGCGAGCAGCGCGTCGTCGTCGATGTGCCCATCGGCGCCGATCGCATTCGACACGGTGAGTATGCAGGCGACGGAAATCTCCGCACGGGCCCCGACGGCGAACAGGGCGGCGGCCTCCATCTCCACAGCCACGGCCCCCGCCGCGCGCCACTCCCGCTCGCGCTCGGGATTGGGCTCGTAGAAGAGGTCGGTGCTCACAACGGTCGTCGCGCCGCTGCCGGCGGCGCTCTCCAGGGCGACGGTCAGCTCGCGATCTCCGGCGATCCGCTCACCCGCGCCCAGCATCCGGCTCGTGCCGTCTCCAGCGAGCGCCGCGCCGGCCACCACCAGCTCGCCGACTCGCAGGTCGCCGTCGAGCGCTCCGCACGTCCCCACCCGGATCGCGCGCCGCGCGCCGAGGGCGATCAGCTCCTCCAGCACGATCGCCGCGGAGGGGCCGCCCATCCCAGTGCTCTGGATCGTCAGCGGCTTCCCGTCCGCGACCGCAGGGCCGCTGTAGCCCCACAGGCCGCGGTGGTGGTTGAACATCAAGGGACCTTCCAGCAGATGCTGCGCCAACGCCAGTGCGCGGCCCGGATCTCCGGGCAGCAACACGCGCTCGGCAAGTGCGGCGGTGGGGCGCAGGTGGACGGGTTTGCGCGGTCTCAGGTGGACAGGTTTGCGCGGTAAGGGGGGGATTGGGTCGGGCGGTGACATTGATGTATGAAAAAACGGACAGCGTCTAACGATAGTTATACGCAGCTCAAAAGTATATATCCATCTCCGCGCAGGCCCCCGGGCTCGCCCAGCTTCCACCGGGTCCGCGACCGCTCGCTCTGTAGTCAGCTTGCCAATGCCCTCCCCGGCGATCCCTAGACTCCCCGACATGGCGACCCCTGAGCGCGGGCCGGACATGAACTGGCACGGGAGGATCTGGGCGTGAGCGGGGGAGGGGAGTTGACGCTCGCGCAGGTCGCCGCCCGCGCGGAGGTCTCGCCAGGTACGGTGAGGCGCTGGGTCAAGGAGGGGCTGATCCCCCAGTACAGAGACCACTGGACCGCGCCGGCGGCGCGCCAGGTGGGGATCGTTGCGCGCTTGCGCGAGCGCGGGTACTCACTCGGGCAGATCCGCGAGGCCAGCGACAAGGGCCGTCTGGCGCTCGGCGACCTGGAGGATTACCTGGCGGGCTCGGAGGGGCACCACACGCTCAAGCAGACCGCGCGCGAGACGGGGCTCTCCGAGGAACTGATCGAACGCATCCTGGTGGCGCTGGGCCTGAGCGCGCTGTCGGTGGAGGCGATCTCCGACGAGGACGTGGAGATGCTCAAGTACGTATCAGCGGTGTTGGAGGCGGGTTTGCCGGAGGTGGCGTTCATCCAGATCGCGCGCGTGTACGGACAGGCGTTCGCGCAGATCGCCGAAACGGAGGTGCGCCTCTTCCGCATGTACATCCACGAGCCGCTGATGCACACGGGGGTCGCGGGTCTGCAGATCGCGGAGGAGATGGAGGGGATGGCGCGCGGGATGCTGCCGTTCACGGCGCCGCTGATGAACTACGTCCACGGTCGCTTCCTTTCGCATTTCGTGGAGCAGGAGGTGATCGGCCACATGGAGGCCGAGATGGGCGAGCAGGCCTCCGCGGTGGGGCGCCTGCGCGTGGCGATCGCGTTCGCGGACCTGGCCGGTTACACGCGCCTGACTGAGGAACAGGGCGACGAGCAGGCGGTGAGCGCGGTGGAGCGCTTCGTCGAAGAGGTCGAGCGCACGCTGCCGGTCGACGCCCGCGTGCTGAAGACGCTCGGGGACGAGGTGATGGTCGTTGCGGCCGATCCAGTGGCGCTAGCTCGCTGGGCGGTCGGCTTTCAGGCGCGGGCCCCCGCGGGGGTGCCGCCGCCGCGGATCGGGGTCCACCACGGGGAGGCGATCTACCGCGACGGGGACTACTACGGCCGCGAGGTCAACCAGGCCGCCCGCGTGGTCGCCCGCGCGGCGGGCGGGGAGGTGCTGGTGACGCGCGCGGTGGTGGACCTCGCCGAGGGGGTCGACGGGCTCGCGTTCAAGCTGATCGGCGAGGTCGGCCTCAAGGGCTTCTCCGAGCCCACGGAGCTGTTCCTGGCCTCGCTGAAGTGATGGCCTGTCCGCCCGAGCCTGCGTGTCCGCCCGAGACCGTCGGCCTGCGTGACCGCGCCTGTCCGCCCGAGCCCATTGGCTCGCGCGACTGCGTCTGCCCGCTGCGAGCCCGGCGATGAGCGGCGGCGAGGATCTCTCCCAGGTGGTGCCGGCGGAGATCCAGGAGCTGGTGCGTGCAGGTGGCCTGCTGGCGGGGGAGGGCTCGGTGGTGGCGATGCTCTCCGGGGGCCGCGACTCGGTCTGCCTGCTCGACCTCGCGGTCGCGATCCGCGGGGCACAGGGCGTGCACGTCCTGCACGTCAACTACGGGCTGCGCCCGGAGGCGGAGGGCGACGAGCGCCACTGCCGCGCGCTGTGCGAGCAGCTGGGAGCGCCGCTGGAAGTGGTCCGCGCGCAGCGGCCGGCCGACGCGGGCAACCTGCAGGCGTGGGCGCGCGATGTTCGTTATGGAGCCGCGATGGATCTGGCGCGCAGGCTCGACGCGGGCCAGCCGCATGCAGAGGCGGAGACGGTGGTGGCCACGGGCCATACGGCGAGCGGCCAGGCGGAGACGGTGGTGGCCACGGGCCACACGGCGAGCGACCAGGTGGAGACGATTCTCTACCGCCTCGCCGCCTCCCCGGGGAGGCGGGCACTGCTGGGGATGGTCCCCCGCGAGGGCCGTCTGGTGCGCCCGCTGCTCGGGCTCACACGCGAGCAGACGGCCGGCTACTGCCGCGCGCGCGGCCTGACCTGGCGGGAGGACGCGAGCAACGCCGACGAGCAGTACGCACGCGCGCGGGTGCGCAACCGGCTGGTGCCCGCCCTGCGCGCGGTGCATCCGGCGGCGGAGGAGAACGTGCTGCGCACCGCGCGGCTGCTGCGCGAGGAGGCCGAGGTGCTGGACCATCTGGTGGATAACGAGCTGGCGGATGCGTCGAGCATCGCCATCGCGCGCTTGGCCGATCTCCCGGTGGCGCTCGCGCGCCTGGTGGTGGTGCGCCTCGCCGAGCGGGTCGCCGGGGACTACGTACCCCAGGCGGGAGCCCGCGTGGGCGAGATCCTTGCCCTCGCCCGCCGCGGGGGGCGCGCCGAGCTGCACGTGGGCGGACTCGTGGGGGCGGTGGTCGAGCACGGCCACCTGCGCATGGTCAAGCTGCCGCCACGCGGTTGAGGGCGCGGGCCGGCGGGGGGAACCCCTACACTCCCCGCGTGGCCGTCATGCCCCCGGAGCGCGCCGTGCCCGCACGCTCGAACGACGCCCGTGACGCCTCATCCGAGGTCGGCGAGGTGCTGGTGGCCGAGGCGCGGCTGCGGGCGCGGGTGACCGAGCTGGCGCAAGAGATCTCGCGCGACTATGTCGGCCGCTCGCTGCTGCTGGTAGGGGTGCTGAAGGGGGCGATGTTCTTCCTCTCCGACCTGATGCGCCAGATCGAGATCCCGGTGGAGGTGGATTTCATGGCGGTCGCCTCCTACGGCTCGGCCACCGACTCCTCGGGGGTGGTGCGGATCCTCAAGGACCTCGACGTGGTGATCGAGGACCGCGACGTGCTGATCGTCGAGGACATCGTGGACTCGGGCCTGACCCTTCAGTACCTGCTGCGCAATCTCGGTGCCCGCGACCCCCGCACGCTCGAGGTCTGCGCGCTGTTGACCAAGCCCGACCGAAGCCGGGGGACACGCGCCTCCGGCGCGAATCCCCGTTTCGGCCAGCGCAGGGTGGACTTGTCGATCCGCTACGTCGGCTTTGAGATTCCCGACCGCTTCGTGATCGGGTACGGCCTCGACTACGCCGAGCGCCATCGCAACCTGCCCTTCGTGGCCGTGTTGGAGCGGCCGTGAGCCCCTGTCACGCCGGACGGATGGAGTCACGGTGAGCGCTGGCAACGCGCCGGAGGAGTCGCGATGAGCGCTTCCCGCACGCGGCTGGGGCCGCCGGTGGGGCCCGTCCACCGCCGGAAATTCCGAACGCCCGTGGTACGCTTGACGGCTGGTAGCCCCATAGGTCGACCCCTTCTAGGACACCCGAGATCAAAGCTATGAGCCGTTTCTTCAAGAGCGCAGCGTTCCCGATCCTGCTGGTGGTCGTGCTGGCGTTCTTCGTTTCGAAAATGATCTCCAGCAGCTCCAACGGTGGGCGCTCGCACACCTACCAGACGCTGGTCTCGCAGGAAATCCCGAAGGGCGAAGTCAAGTCGGCCAAGTTCAAGACCAAGTCGAGCGCCCTCGAAGTCGAACTGACGAACAAAGAAAAGTACGAAATCGGCTACGTCGACCAGGCGGCGCCGGAACTGTTCAAAAAGCTCGAAGCCGCGAACGTCCACTTCACGGTCGAAGCCAACAAGAGCAGCGTGCTGCTCTCGCTGCTCTCGATCGCGCTGCCGTTCATCATCTTCCTGGGCATCTGGATCTTCCTGCTCAACCAGGTGCAGGGCGGGGGCTCGAAGGTGATGTCGTTCGGCAAGTCTCGCGCCAAGCGGCTCTCGGCGGACTCCCCGAAGATCACCTTCCGCGACGTGGCCGGGGTCGACGAGGCGGTGGAGGAGCTGCACGAGATCAAGGAGTTCCTGGAGAACCCCAAGAAGTTCCAGGCGCTCGGCGCGCGGATCCCCACGGGGGTGTTGTTGTACGGGCCGCCGGGCACCGGCAAGACGCTGCTCGCCCGCGCGGTGGCCGGCGAGGCGGGGGTGCCGTTCTTCTCGATCTCGGGCTCGGACTTCGTGGAGATGTTCGTCGGCGTGGGCGCCTCGCGTGTGCGCGACCTGTTCGAGCAGGCCAAGCAGAACTCCCCGTGCATCATCTTCATGGACGAGATCGACGCCGTCGGGCGCCACCGCGGAGCGGGCCTCGGCGGTGGCCACGACGAGCGCGAGCAGACGCTCAACCAGCTGCTCGTGGAGATGGACGGGTTCGAGGCGAAGGACAACATCATCATGATCGCGGCCACCAACCGGCCCGACATCCTCGACCCCGCGCTGCTGCGCCCGGGGCGCTTCGACCGCCAGATCGCCGTCGACCGCCCCGACCGCAAGGGCCGCGCGAAGATCCTCGAAGTCCACACCCGCGGCAAGCCGCTGGCGAAGGTGATCGACATCGACGCGCTAGCGGGCCAGACCCCGGGCTTTACGGGCGCCGATCTCTCCAACCTCATCAACGAGGCCGCCCTCCTGTCGGCGCGCACGGGCAAGCGCGAAATCGGCCAGGAAGAGCTCGAGGAGGGGATCATGCGAGTGATCGCGGGCCCCGAGAAGAAGACGCGCGTGATGAGCGAGAAAGAGCGCCTGATCACCGCCTACCACGAGATGGGCCACGCGATCGTGGGCCACTACCTCGAGCACTCCGACCCGGTGCACAAGGTCTCGGTGATCTCCCGCGGCCAGGCGCTCGGCTACACGATCTCGATGCCCCAGGAGGATCGCTTCCTCACCACGCGCGCGGAGCTCAACGACACGATGGCGATGACCCTCGGCGGTCGCGCCGCGGAGGAGATCGTCTTCAGCGAGATCACCACGGGGGCATCCAACGACCTCGAGAAGGTCACCGCGACCGCGAAGCAGATGGTGATGCGCTTTGGCATGAGCGAGAAGCTCGGCCCGCGCGTCTTCGGCCACGAGCACAGCCAGCCGTTCCTCGGCCGCGAGTTCTCCACGGAGCCCGACTACTCCGACGAGATCGCCCGCGAGATCGACGACGAGGTGAGGCGCATCGTCGAGGCCGCCCACCAGCGCGCCCGCGACATCCTCACCGAGCACCGCGAGACGCTCGGCTCGATCTCCGAGATCCTCGTCAAGCGCGAGACGCTCGAGAAGGAGGAGTTCATCGGCCTGCTCGCGGGCAAGAGCGAGGAGGAGGTCTTCGGCCCCGAGGACGAGCGCGGCACGCCCGAGCTCCCCGCCCCGCCCCCGGCGCCCGCGGAGCGCCCGGGCCGCGAAGTCCCGCGTCCGCTACCGCGGCCGGGACTTGCGGGTGGCACCGCGGACATCAGGGGCGACGGCCCCGAGCGCCCGGAGCTCGCCTGACTGACGGCGTCTGGGCGCCTTCGGTCGTTGGCTGCGCCAACGACCCCTTGTCCTCGGTCGCTTACCGATCGAAGATCGGCCAGCACTGCACACTTCGCTCCCCGCGTCCTTTTGCCAGGGACGCCCAGTCACTCGTCAGTGGGCGTTGTGGGACGAGCAGAGGCTGACGGAAAAACCGCGATGAGCTTGCCCTTCCGCCTGATGGGCGTGGTGAACGTAACGCCCGACTCGTTCTCCGACGGGGGCCTGTTCCTCGACCCCGGGGCCGCGGTCGCGCATGGCCTCGAGCTCGTGGGGGAGGGGGCCGAGATCGTCGATGTGGGCGGGGAGTCCACCAGGCCGGGCGCGCAGCCCGTGTCCGAGGTGCAGGAGCTGCGCCGGGTGCTGCCGGTGGTGGAGGGGCTGGCCGCCGCCTTGAAGCGGCCCCCGGCGGGGTCGGGCGGGGGGGACCCCGTCACCGTCTCGATCGATACCTCCAAGGCGTTCGTGGCCCGCGCCGCGCTGGATGCGGGTGCCACGCTCGTCAACGACGTGACCGCCCTGCGCGGCGACCCCGAGATGGCCTCGGTCGTGGCGCACAGCGGGGCAGAGTGCTGCCTCATGCATATGCTCGGCGAGCCCCGCACGATGCAGCGCGAACCACGCTACGGTGATGTCGTGGCAGATGTCAAGGCATTCCTCGAAGAGCGCCTTGCGTTTGCGGTCTCAGAGGGTGTCGCCGAGGAGCGCATCCTGCTCGACCCTGGGATCGGGTTCGGCAAGACGCTCGAGCACAACCTCCAGCTGCTGCGCCGCCTGCACGAGCTGACCACGCTCGGGCGCCCGCTTGTCGTGGGAACTTCGCGCAAGAGCTTCATCGGAAGGATCCTCGCCGATGCCGCGGAGGCGCGGGCGACCACAGACGCGACGGGCAGGCCCGCGGAGGATCGGCGGCCACCAGGGGCGGGCGGGGAGGAGAGCTCCGCGGGAGCAAGGGAGCTAGCGGAAGTGACGGACCGGCTTCCGGGCACGCTGGCCACCTGCGTGCTCGCCTACGAGCGGGGCGCGAGCGTGCTGCGCGTGCACGACGTGGCCCCGGTGCGCGCGGCGCTCGAGGTGGCCGCTGCGACGTTGGGCGCGCTATGACTACGGGGCCAGCGAGCCGTCCAACAGCGTGAAACGGACGCCCAGCGCGCGGTAGGTGCGTGCGGCGCGGCGATCTCGGGAGACCAGCTCGAGATCGTGCTCCAGCGCGGTGAGCGCGATCAGCCCGTCGTAGGACGCTCCGCCATTGATACCGGCCTCGGCCAGCCGGGGGGTAGCGGAGGCGCACGCTGTTGCGTCGAGCGTGGCGTAGGTCGGTGGGAGCCTCGCGGCGATGATCGCGGCCGCGCTGGGGCCGTCCAGGCGGTGGGGAGGGGGAAGTCTCGTGAGGACGCTGTAGGTCTCGATCGCGGCGTGTGCGATTGTTCGCGTGCACGCCTTCAGCGCGTCCTCCGCCTGCTCGTGGCCCTCGTAATCGGCGAGGATGGCGGCGAGCGCGATGCTGCTGTCCGCTGCTTGTCTCACCTGCGTTCGCGCACTGCTTCCAGCGCGCGCCGCATCTCCTCATCGGTGATGGGAGTGCCGGTCGCTGCCACAACGGGCCCGTTGGGCCCTGGGACTATCTTGGCCGGCGCGTGCGGCACGGAGAGCTCCAGCCGGCCGTCGACGACCTCGGCCTCCAGCGGCCTGTCAGGTGAGAATCCCAGTTCGTCGCGCACCCGCTTGGGAACCACCACCCTACCCGCGCGATCGATCGACACCTGCATGGTAGGAGCATACCATCAGAATGGTATGCGGCGCTCGTCGGTGATCCAGGCGGCGAGGAGCGGGTCGGTGAGGCGGTAGCCGGTTCGTGCGCTGGGGTCTTTGGCGATCTCGCCACGGTCCGCGAGCACTTTGACCGCCGTGTGGATGGCGCCGCCGCGTGAGCCGCCGTGGCGGCGGCCGGCGGCGTAGAGGGCGCTTGTGTTCTCGGCGACCGCGGTCAGCGCGCGACGGTGGCTTGCGGAGAGGCAGCTCCAGACGGTGCGCAACTCGTCGTGAACCTGGTGTATGGCGCGCTCGTAAGCGGCCTGCCAGGTCTCTTCGGTCGCGGTCGCTTCGCTGACGATCGACACCCAGCGCGACGGCGAGCGGGAGCTCGCCAACATCGGCGTCCAGCTCCTGAGCACCACCGAGGTGACCGGCGCACTTGCCCCCCCGTTCGCTTTGGGGCTTGACAAGAGCTTTGTCTTGTGTGTATGCTCCTGTTTGTCTTGGTAACCACAGGTGGTTGCCGGCAAACATAGAGTCGGGTTGGGGTCTACCCCCTGTGGTC
>Ga0210408_10005648_pt1 | contig 10952 bp, 5 predicted proteins | sample IncBWH4MmetaG_FD_155471 | JGI IMG/M metagenome (GOLD analysis project Ga0210408, IMG submission 155471) | Forest soil microbial communities from Barre Woods Harvard Forest LTER site, Petersham, Massachusetts, United States - Inc-BW-H-4-M | ecosystem: Environmental > Terrestrial > Soil >... | reverse complement strand
GAGATTACCTCGACGATCCTCTCGCGAGTCACCGCTGGGGCACAGAACCCGCCATTGAAAAGCACGGCATCGGGTCGAGCCATTCGCTGGTTTGCGGACGAGCCGTTCATGGCGACAGCCGCTAGCTTCAGAAATGCGGCCAGGTGTTTGGTGATGGCGGGATCGCTGGCATACGGCAGGCCCAGTTCGCGCAACCCTGTTGGTCGGCCGTGTACCGGCATCTCATCAGGCGAGGTGATTGGCAGGAACCCGTCCGCCAGAATCTGCAGGACTTCGTCGCGCGTCAGGTCAACGCTGAGGGCCTGCCCGACGACGGCACGGCCGCTACCCAAGACCGAAACCGGCACGCGCTCCACGGACGAATCACTCAGCAGCCGCTCTTTCGCGGCACAGCAGGCTAGGCGTAGTGCATAACGCTGTCGCAGCGTCAGCTTGATGTCTTTGAGCTCATTTTCCACCCGGCGGGCCAGGGCGAAATCGAGATTGTCGCCGCCGAGCAGAAGGTGCTCGCCGATGGCAGTTCGCTCAAATTGCAATTCGCCGTTGACCGAGCGAGCGCGCACCAGGCTGAAGTCGGTCGTGCCGCCGCCGATGTCGCAGATCAGAATCAGTTCGCCACCGGTGAGGTCTTCACCATTTTCATCCCGCGCCAGATACGGGCGCGAGAACGGGCCACCTGCCTGCGTTTGTCCATTGGCCGCGATCCACGCATAAAACGCGGCCAATGGTTCCTCGAGCAGAGTGAGATTGTCGAGCCCTGCACGGCGGGCGGCTTCGACTGTCAGCTCACGCGCTTCCTCGTCAAACGAACCTGGCACGGTGAGGACGATTTCCTGATGCTCAAAGCGCGTTTCTGCATTAATCCCAATCGCGCCGTTCCAGGCGTCACGCAGATGCATGAGATAGCGCGCGGATGCTTCGACCGGGGAAATCATCGGCTGCGGGTGTTCAGCTTGCGATGGCAGGATCTTGGCGCGGCGATCCACGCCGGAATAGGAAAGCCATGACTTGGCCGATGACACTTGGCGGCTCGGTGCGAGCGCGCCCTGTTCCCGCGCGAGCGCACCTGTGACCATTGCCGGATCCTCATCCCAAGTGGCGCTTACGGCTCCTCCAGACAACTCGTCTTTGGTCGGGAAGTAGAGAAAAGAAGGAAGTGCGGGAAGCGCACGGACTTCGCCCTGTTTAACCAACTGCGGTACTGGGAACACAAGAATAGGGAAGCCCGCATCAGTGCCTTTCTGAGTATCGATGTACGCTACGACGGAGTTTGTCGTACCCAGATCGATGCCGACGAGGTAACGAGAAGGCACCGACGACTTCACCTCCCGGTCTTTTCGCGAATGTTCAGCTCAAGATTCCAGCGGTGGAAGCCGTCGCGGGATACGCAGCAGATCTCGAGAGTACCGAGTTCGGTGACGCGAGTCTCGAGCCGTACCGGTACAACTGTTCCCTGCTGGCCATCCAGTTTGAGCGTGACCTCCAGCGGGCTGAGTTCCTCGAGATCGGCACCCCAATCTTCCAGCAGGCTGCCGACCTGATCTTGCTTACGGACGCTGGAACTCAGGAAACGAAACTCGGCTGGTTCGCCGACGACGAGGCCAAACTCTCTGTTGGGAATCGCGGCCTCGGTGCCCTCCTCCATGCCAAAGGGAACAACACAGAGCGCCTTGAGTGGAGCTTCCATGCCAGGAACTGCCGGCATTGCGCTTTCAATTCCGAGGTAGTACGTGCGCGAGGCACCACTGCGGACACGCACGCCGCGACCTCGACGCGCCTTCCCGTAATAGACCGCCCCACGCGCAACGGCGTGCTCCAAGTCGGGAGCCTCCAGGATCTGCTCTATCCCGAGCCTGTCGAACCCTTCTTGTCGTAACCAGCTGTTCAGCACCTCGACCACCCGGTCGCGCAGCACCCCCGCTTTCATCACTCCGCCGTTGAAGAGGATGTGCGTTGGGCATGCCAGTCCGCTGCGGCTGCGCCGGATGGCCGCCGCCTCGGGACTGTTGCGAACTTGCTCCGACAGAAACCGCGCGAGGTGCTTGGTGATCGCTGGATCGGCCGCGTATGGCAGGCCCAATTCCTGAAAGCCGACACGGCGTTGCCGTGCAGGCAATTCGCCGCTCGCGATTTTAGGAAAGAAACCTTCGACCAGGACTTGGTCGAGATCTTCGCGCGTCAGTTCCGTCTTGATGGTGCCGCCGACGAGCTTCGTCCCCTTGCCCAGCAACGTGATTGGACGATTCTGCGTCTTGGGTGATTCGAACAGTTTTTCCTTCGCGATGCGGCACTGATGCCACAAGCTGTGCAACTGCCAGGTATCGACGCGGTTGCCCGAGGCTTCGAGGCGCTGTTGCAGAACGCGCGCCAGCGCCAAGTCCATGTTGTCGCCGCCCAGCAGGATGTGGTCGCCAACGGCGACGCGTTTCAGTGTCAGTTCGCCGTTGTCTTCGGAAACCATAATGAGGCTGAAATCCGTTGTGCCGCCGCCAACGTCGCATACCAGGACGAGGTCGCCGACCTTGATTCGGCGGCGCCAAGCATCACCCTGGCTCGCAAGCCACGCGTAAAAGGCTGCCAACGGCTCCTCCAGCAACGTGACGTGCGGGAAGCCAGCCTGTTCGGCGGCGCGCCTAGTCAATTCGCGTGCTTCTTCGTCGAACGAAGCGGGCACAGTGAGGAGTACGTCTTGTTCCGCAAGAGCGAGTCCCCGTTGCGCTCTTGCCTCCCCGCTGTCCCACACGGTGCGCAAGTACTTCAGGAACTGCGATGACGCTTCGACCGGTGATAACCTGGCCACCTCCTCGGGCGCTTGCCAAGGCAAGATCGGCGCAGTGCGGTTCACGGCAGCATAAGAGAGCCAGGATTTGGCGGAGGCGACCAGGCGGTTTGGACTTTCCGCGCCGCGTTTGCGCGCCAATTCGCCGATCACGAACTTCGGCTCGGGATCCCACGGCAAGGCGAGACTGCCCTTCGGAAAATCGAATTCGCCCGGGATGTAGAGAAAAGATGGCAGCAATGTGCGTTCCGCCACTTCGCTCGGATTCACAAGCTGCGGAATGCTGCGGACCTCGATGCGGTTTTCCTCTTCGGCATCGGCCGCGTCGCAGCGTGCCAGCGCTGAATTTGTGGTCCCTAGGTCGATACCAACGATGTATTTGGCTGCCAACAAAAATCTCCTCTTTGAATACGCATCTGTTGCCCAGTCGTGGATCGGCCTTACGAAAGTTCGACCTCAGCCGGCGCGACCACCATCCGGCCGGCGTCCTGCGGCAACGGGGGCAGATTCACTTCCTTCACGCGCCAGCCCTTGTGCCGTAACATACCGCGAACTGGCGGTTCTCCCGCCACGTTGCCGATCAATTTGATGGCTGCCGGGTCAAAACCGAGTTGCACGGTCACCGGTTGATTCTCTTCGGAGTTCAGAATCGGCTCCAGTTTCACATAGTGGTCGAGCACCTGTCGGCAAGCTTCGTGGATTGTGCGGACAGCGGCTCCAAGCTGCGCGTCGGGATAGACAGAGATGTCCTCCTCCAGGAAATCGACGAGCCGCCCGTCGCGTTGCAGCAGCGCAAGCATCTGCACGGCGCGACCAGACGCTTCCGACCCCGGTCGCGCATCTTCCTTCAGACGAAGGCCGGAAGGTTCCGCAGCTGCTGGCACTTGCGGAACCGGGCCGGTAGTCTTGACCACCTTCTGTGCGGTGTCCTCGGGAATGTCAGCGTGGAACAGGATTGAAAAGAAAGACCTAAAGGCAAAAGCTATTCGTTTCCAAAATCCGCTCATAGCTACTCCCGATGATCAAAAAACCAACGAATTAGAATAATCAGCCGCCAATTGCCCGCACCGAGGTCGGAGATATTCCGAGCGGTTCGTATGCATCATACCAATTGGGTCAGACGCTTCATAATCGGGCGACAGGCTGGCTGATCGAGAGGGACGCTGTTTTTTTTGCTCAGCTCCTGACCGGACTCGCGAATTCTGGCCGGGTTGCTTGCAATTCGGAAACTATTCGGGAAGGTTAACTACCGAGGAGCTGCGTAAACCTTGCCCTCGTCCGATATTCAGGTTCTCCGGTCAGGACTTCGTTGTCGCCGAATTCCTTGCAGAATCGGGATTTGATTTGGCTGGTCAGCTTTATGGATTACGATCTGGGCTACGTCGATCTGGAGGAAAAAACTCTCAGAGCGCGCAACCAGGATAATTGCGGCCCCGCTGACATAGAAACCAAGGAAGGGTCGTCCGAGTTCACAGTTTCCGCGAGTTTTGTGGTCTCAGTTGCTTAGCTGCGAGGCCCTATAACCTTTGAAGGGTTATTCCCGTGGACCTTGAGATCAGAGGTTATGTTGCAATTTGAGTGCGCAATGACATGAATTGATGGGAACAAATCCGCCGTCTTCGGTGTCCATAAGGCATGATCTTGTTTCGCTCCGCTACACTTGGCACGTGCTGATGACTGGTCTGTCCGTGCTTCCCCGCAGCGGCGCAAGACGAAGATCCAGCTTTGCTCCACTGCTTCCGCAAGTCCATCCGAGGCATTCATTTGCGACCCTTATATCGTCGAGGAGACGCGACGAAAGCGCGTTAACAGTCCGGCGAAGGATTGGCCTGATTCTGGTGACGTACTGCGCCGCGACCGAATAGAGATGAGGTGCGTATGTTCTATCGACTGTGCTTAGTCTGGGTTTTGGGACTAGTAACCGCATGGGCGCAGCAAACAGCGCCTACTACGAAGGCGGCAGCGCCTACAATCCCAGAAACGCCTGCGGGCCGGACGTTCAAGGCCTGGTCGGAAGCATTTAACAGTGGCGACCGTGAGTTGGTAGGTGCGTACTGTCGTACGTACGAGCCGAGCAAGTCAGTAGAGGACGAGATGCAGTTCCGGGGGATGACCGGCGGATTTGATCTCCTGGAAATCGTGAAGAGCGAGAAGCTCCACTTGGCGATCCTAGTGAAAGAGCGCCACAGCGAGACTAGGGCTATTGGGAAGCTTGACGTGAAAGACGGAGAACCCGCTGAAGTCACGAGTTTTGAATTGCAAGCAATTCCTCCCGGTACATCGGTATCCGACCTAGACTTCAAGATCGACGCTGCCACGCGAGCCCGAGTAATTAGCGGCACGATCGCGAAACTGGACGAGTTTTATGTGTTTCCGGAAATCTCGAAGAAGATGGGGGACGCTGTGCGGGCGCGGCAGAAACGCGGCGAATACGATTCGGACGGTGACGCGTTCGCGAAATTGCTTACCGACAATTTTCGAGAAGTGAGCCATGACAAGCATCTGCGCGTCGACTTTAGTCCGGCAACAATGCCGGAACGCCCGGAAGGCCCTCCGGATGCGGACGCGATAGCGCAATATCGCAAGGAGATGGAACGCATGAATTGCGGATTCGACAAAATGGAGATTCTCTCCGGGAACGTCGGTTATCTAAAGTTCGATATGTTCGCGGATCCAGAAGTGTGCGGACCTACGGCGGTCGCAGCAATGAGTTTTCTCGCGAACGTGGACGCAATCATTTTCGACCTGCGCGAAAACGGCGGTGGGGATCCGAAGATGGTCGCGTTGGTCTCGACGTATCTGTTTTCCAAACCCACTCACCTTAACGATCTGTGGGAACGTAAGACCGACACAATCCAACAATACTGGACTTTGGCCTATGTACCTGGCAAACGATTGGACGACAAACCTGCGTACGTTTTGACGTCGAAGCGAACTTTCTCTGGCGCCGAAGAGTTTAGCTACAACCTTAAGAATCTAAAACGTGCCACCATCATTGGCGAGACGAGCGGAGGGGGTGCCCACCCGGTCTCAGGTCACCGGATTGACGATCATTTTATGATTGGCGTGCCCTTTGCTAAGGCTATCAATCCGATCTCTAAGACCAATTGGGAAGGGACCGGCGTGGAGCCTGACGTGAAAGTTCCCGCTGCGGATGCGCTCGCGACGGCCCGGAAACTTGCCATGGAAAAACTGGAGTCCAGATAATCGCGGTATTTCTGGGCGAGCACGCACGTGTCGCATTCCTTTTAGTGCCTGAGAGTGCTGGGTGGCCGACAAAATCGGAATCGAACCGCCGACAGCTGTCCGATTCCGCGACGATCCTTCCCGTAAGCGGACAACTGCGGGACGTCCCCGCTGCTGGCAAATCGCTAAATGTAGACAGCACAGCGAGTTAAAAGAGGTGGAAGGTCGGAAGAATACGTGCCCATAACGCACCCGGATTTCTGGGGATGCGCCCATGCTAACGCTTTGGCAGGATTTGCGCTTCGGGATTCGCATGCTGAAGAAGAATCCTGGATTCACGGCGGTCGCGGTGTTGACGCTGGCCGTGGCCATTGGCGCCAACGCGGTGGTTTTCAGTGCCCTGAATGGGTTGATCCTGCGCCCGTTGAATGTGCCTCACGCGGAGAGCCTTTTCCTTCTCCAGCACGGAAGCGATAAGGCCCTGAATCACTCATATCCCGATTATCTCGATCTGCGCGATCGCAACCGCAGCTTTGATGGCCTGGCGGCCTACAACATTACTCAGGCGGGGCTGGACGCCGGCAAGAATCCTTCTCGCGCCTGGGTCTATGAAGTGACCTGGAACTACTTCGATGTACTGGAAATTCAGCCGTACCTCGGACGCGTCATCCACGCCTCCGACGAGCACGACGCGAACAGCTCTCCGTGTATCGTGCTTACCTACGCCTATTGGCATAGCCATTTTCAGGATGACCGCGGCGTGGTGGGCCGCTCTGTCCAACTCAACAAGCGACCTTTTACGATCGTCGGCGTGACTTCCCCTGAGTTCCGCGGTAGTGTTTTGATTTTCTCGCCCGATTTTTTTGTGCCGATCACTAACCAGGAACAGGTGAATACCCTGAACGATCGCGGGAACCGTTGGCTCGGTTCGGTAGTGGGGCGTCTTAAGGCGGGCGTCACTACCGCACAGGCTATCGCCGATCTGAACTCGATTGGTTCTTACATGGAAAGGACCTATCCCAAAGAAGATGCCCAAATGAGCTTTACCTTGGCGCGTGAAGGTCTCCCTGGTGACGTCTTTGGGAGTGCGATGGAGGCATTCCTTACCGGGCTGATGCTGCTGGCGGGGTTGATCCTCCTGGCCGCCTGCGCCAACCTGGGCAGCCTGTTTGCCGCACGCGCCGCGGACCGCTCTCGGGAAGTCGCTCTGCGCCTGGCGCTGGGCGCGGGACGCTTACGGATTTTGCGGCAACTGTTCACCGAAGCGGTGATGATTTCGCTGATGGGAGGCGCTGCCGGATTGTGGGCCAGTGTATTGATGTTGGACTGGCTCACCGTGTGGCGGCCATTTCCTCAATACCCCGTACATATGCCGGTGAATCCGGACGAAAATGTCTATGCCATTGCGTTCCTGTTGAGCTTGGCGAGTGGGCTGCTGTTTGGCGCCGTCCCGGTGAGGCAGATACTGCGCACGGATGCCTACCAGGTCATCAAGTCGGGAACAACCGGCACGGTGGGACGCCGACTCACCGCCCGGGACGTACTGCTGGGCTTGCAAGTCGCCATCTGCGCGGTGCTGGTCACTTCTTCAATCGTGGCCGTGCGTGGGCTGCTACGCTCGCTGCACAGCGATTTCGGCTTTGAGCCCCGCAACGCCATGCTGGTCGAAACAGATTTGGATATGGCCGGTTACCGGGGCGAGGCCGTGCCGGCGATGCAAAAACGCCTGATCGACGCGATGACGGTGATTCCGGAAGTAACCGCCGCAGCACTCATCAGCGTTCCGCCACTCCACCCGGCTTGTTGTAACGACTCGAATGTGTTCACTGACGAAGCCACCGATCTGCGGCCAACCACGGCCGCTGCTCATCCAGTCACGTTCAGCATTTCTCCGGAATACTTCCGCGCGGCCGGCACGCCTTTGTTGGCGGGCAGAGACTTCACGTGGTACGACGACAAGGATGTTCCGCGCGTGGCGGTGATCAACCGGGAGTTTGCTCGAAGGATTTTTGGCTCGGTAGCCAATGCGATGGACCGGTACTATAAGTTGCCTGACGGAAAACGCATCCAAGTGGTGGGTATTGTGGAAGACGGAAAATATTCTCCGAATCTCACCGACCCCCTGCCTCCGGCGATGTTTCTCCCCCTCCTGCAAGCTCCCTCCACGGAGACCTATGTGGTCGTACGCTCGAGCGGCAAGCCCCAGCAACTCGCGGCGGCCATACGAACCAAACTCCGCGACCTTGACTCCGGGCTGCCTTCTTTCCTGCAAACGTGGGTTCAAGCCCTGGACGGAGCGCTGTTCGTGTCGCGGACGGCCGCGCTTTCGCTGGGCGTGTTGGGGGTAATGGGCGCAATGTTGGCCGTCACCGGCATCTTTGGAATGGCTGCCTATTCGGTCAGCAAGCGGCTGAGGGAATTGGGGATTCGCATGGCACTCGGCGCGCAGCGCAAGGAAGTACTCCAGGCCGCTTTGGGACGCTCCGTAAAATTGCTGGCTGTTGGATCCGCCGCCGGACTGCTCCTGGGAATTCTGGCGAGCCGGGTGCTCGCGTTCATCGTATATCAGGCCAGTTCCCGCGATCCTATGGTGTCAGCCGTTGTTGTCCTCGCGATGGGTTTGCTGGGATTACTGGCTACCTGGATTCCAGCGCAACGCGCCCTTTCCGTCGATCCTGCGATACTGCTTCGCGAGGAGTGAATTTGGTTTTACAGAAGGGCTGATCGTCGGACCAGGGTGCCAATTCCCGATTAGTGGGGACCTTGGGCGGGCTTTCTGAACCCAAAGCGGGCGGTTTCGTTGATCCTTTGTAGCGGAGGTAAGAGCGATCCCCAGTTTGCTGCGGTGCTTATTGCTTTTTCTGATCGATACTGGAAATTACAATCGTTGTTAGATTGATTCCCTTCGAGTCGCCTTCCTGCACCGCGACCTTCTCGCCTTTCTCTTCGAACGGTTTGAGGAAGTCCGCGTCCTCCCAGGCGCCGTCTTCTACTTCGTCCCAACTGAACAGCATGTAATCGCCGGGCTCGATTCCTGTCAAATCGAAATGACCGTACTGATCCGTGGTTTGCTTTTTATACAAACGGTGTTGGCCCCGGCGAGGTGCACTCGGCACGAGAACAACCCAAACGCCCGCGACCGGCAATCCGTTTGCGTCGGAGACCGCGCCCTTGACGTCCGCACCGTTCGGACTGATTAGAATCTGGAGCGAAGCTGGAGCCCCTCGTACAACCGTAAAGCCGTCATCGATAACGCTTGAACCCGCGTATCGAACGTCCTTGATGTAGCAATCTTTGGATTCCCCTGCTAGTTCAGCATGGTATGTCCCATCGCCGACGTTTCTTAGGATGAACGAGTCGCCCTGGCTTACCCTCGCGCCGCCTTGGAAAACGAAATTCAAACCGACCGGCACCGCTGTAACGGTCAGCTCGTCCCTCTCCAGACGGGGCTTACCTTCCCAAACGATCTGTCCGCTGATGTTGACGCCTTGACTGATGGTTACGGCAATTCCCTCAACGTCGGCTCTGCCGACCTCGATGGGAAGGGTCGTGGAGTACATTTGGCCTTCATCGAACCACATCGCTGTCAGCACATACGACCCAGGCGTGATTTCGGGAATTTCAAACGACCCGTCTTGTTTTTGTACATCAGCGTGTTTAAAGCCGGAATCCCACTCGTGATTTTGGGTTCTCGCTGTCACTATAACGGTCGTGCCGGTTCCAGGCTTGTGAGTGATCTGGTTGTATACATGCCCGCGGACGCGATAAACCGGCACCTGCTGCATAAGCATTTCCACCGATGGAATCTCCTCCCCTGCTTTGACCGAAAACGAGATCGCTTTCGCGGCCTCTGGTGTACCCGGAAAATATATTTTTGCGTAGCCCTGTGAACTGGCCGTGGTATCTTCGGACTCGTTAGCGTCACCGAAGCGATTCCATTGAGGAAATACGGCGCTGACAAAATAACGGCCCGGCGCGAGCCCATAGAGCCGGTATTCGCCTAAATCGTTTGTTTCAGCCGTGGTCGATGTAGTCAGGCTTCGTTTTCCTTCGGAATAAACCTCCCTCAGTGCGCTCACGGTTACTCCCGGTAATGGTTCGCTGTCGTCGTCAAGAATCCGGCCGGCGATGATAGCGGCAGGAACTAAGCGAAAGAGAAGATCTTTCATTTCTTGTCCAGCCCGCAAGGTGAGAACAGCACCCGGATCGCTAGCCTTCCTCTGACCGTACTCGGAGGCGACATAGCCCAAGCGACTCGCCGTCAGCCTGTAGTGTCCTGGATCGAGACCCTTCAGCTCGAACCGTCCAGCTTCATCGGTGACCACAGCGATGCTGTGAGTAGGTTCGTCTACGCTCTGAAGTCTCACCCTAGCCTTGCGTAGTGGTTCGCTTCCGGCTAGCTTTACTACCATCCCCGATAAACGACACTGATCCTGTTTGGGTGCGGGTAGTGTCCTGGGAGATTGCGCCCTCACGGGCCATGCAAGCAAATGAACCAGAATCACCATCGAAAAGAGTTTCATCGGCAGCGTTAAGCAGACAAAACAAGTATACGATGTAAGACGTGTCGACTTAATTTAGATTGGCCTCGCCCAACTCTGGTTGTCCGCTCATGGATGTCCGGTTTCGCGACGAATCAGGACCTGAGCATGAACTAGGACCGATACAAATGCACACATCCCTGCCTGCTTACATCTCGCAGATTTTGCTAGCCACACACCTTAACCTTCGGTCGTACTCTTGACGGCTCGTTCCATGCCTACCTGCTGATCCCACACCGAGAGGTTCACGCCCTTCACGATCAGCCACAAGCACGTGGATAACTCTCCAATGAATGCGGGAAGGAGGGCAGTTGGAAACATCTTGGCCGCGAGTGCGGGGACAAGAAGCAGCGCAAAACTATTGGTCAAATAGGATAGGCCGGCAATGAACTGCAAGATGCCCAGAGTCTTGGGGAAGTATCCCGATTTAAACATCAAATAACCGA
>Ga0210408_10005647_pt1 | contig 10954 bp, 11 predicted proteins | sample IncBWH4MmetaG_FD_155471 | JGI IMG/M metagenome (GOLD analysis project Ga0210408, IMG submission 155471) | Forest soil microbial communities from Barre Woods Harvard Forest LTER site, Petersham, Massachusetts, United States - Inc-BW-H-4-M | ecosystem: Environmental > Terrestrial > Soil >... | reverse complement strand
GGCAATCTTGCGCGACCTGCGCTACGATTTTTGCCGGGGGAGCGCGGCCACTTTCGATCACAAGGACGGCATTGGCGGCCGAGTCGGCGTAGGAGAGCTGTTGAAACAACGGTTCTCGTCTCGCGAGTGCGCGAGCCGGCCCCGATCCGAGCGCGAAAAACGAGTCGTCGCCGTCCTTGAGTGACAGACGCCAGCCGGCATATTGACTGGCCAGGCAGGCGATCACCGGCTGTGACGACCGCACGGCGATTGTCCAGGGCCAGCGCGGAGCCAGCGGTGACGGCGTGAGGCTGACATGCGCGAGCCCGCCGGTGCAGATTTCGGCCATGCGCAATCCGGCGGCGACGCTGCCAACACTCTTGCTTCCGGAATCGATCAGCGTTTCGCCGAGATCGCCGCGGCCAATTCCAATCCTGAGTTCCTCTGCGTCCGCGATCATGCGCGCGACGAGCTTCGCGGCGCGCTCGTTCACACTGACAACATGCGTTGCAGTCATGAATTCCTCGCGCGCGTCCACGAGAGCACTGCCCGCCGCCTCTTCTCGGCGAGCTCTCTTGCGGTTTCGGCCGCCAAGTCGCAGGCATAGACCGTACAAACAGGGTCACCGGCTTTGATCGCAGATCCCGCTACGGGCAGATCGGCAACCCAGTCCGGCCAGTCCGATACTGAAACAGAGGCGATGTCCTCATCGGCGTAGACGATGCTCGCGGCCTTCGCGTTCGCCGCGCGACCGGATGCAGCGGCTAGTTGGCCGGAGCAGGCCGCCACATGTTGGGCGAAGAGACTCGTGTCCTCGGTTTCAAAGATGTCGAGGGTCGCCCCGGGCCGCGGATTGACTTCCAGCAACCAGAAGCGTTCGCCTTCGACGAGGAAGTCGGCGCTGTTCAAGCCGATGAGCGACATCGCGGCAACGATCTGCTCGACGGCTGCGGTGAGTTTGTCCGCTGTGGTTGATGCAAGCGGCGCAGGTCCAACCGCCCCCCCGTAGCGATAGGGCTGAAGTGCTGTCGGCGAGGCCCATTGTGCGCTAAATCCAAGAACGTGAGCGCGTTGTCCATCAGCAAGGAAGCACGCCGAGATCGGCGCTCCAGACACTCTTCGCTGATAGTAGATGGCGCCGCGCGCATCTGCGGATTTGTCAGCCGGTCTGATATGCGCGCCGCCGGCGCCGCCTTGGCGCTTGGCGAGCCATCCGTTTCTGCTCGCCGGTTCCGGCAGCGATGTCTCTGGAGTCGGAATACCAAAATCCGAACAGATCGAAGTAAAGATTTTTGGATTTTTGAGTTTCGCAACCACATCGGCGCCGTTGCCAAGCAGTCGCCAGCGCTCGGCCATGCGTTGCAGGAGCTGCGGCCTATCTTCGAAACCGGTTCCGTACACGACCCCGATGGGCTCCTGGCCTTCGCTCAAAATTTGCAGCACATCAATGAGATCACGCTCCTCAATCCCCGATGCAAGCCCGCCGGCGAGCCGGACGTGCCTATGCGCCGCGTTTAGCGTATCCACATCGCCAAACATATCCGCCACCAGCGGCACATAGCGGCCACGGCGGGCCGAGGCCGCAAGCGCGCGGCCCGAGAGAGCCACAATGAGAACAGCGCCTTCGTTACCCATTGAGTTCGCGCGCAAGCGCAAACGCGCCGCGAAAATCGAAATCGGTCGGCTTTGTCGCCGAAATCATTTTCTGGAACAGACCGAACTCGGTCTTGTATTTGATATTGCCGATGGCGAGCGGTCCCAACCCTAGCGTGCCATGTGGTGTGATCTCGCTGCCGTTTGCCTGCATGTCCAGGCCGTCGATCCCCGGCGGCGGAACGGCATTCACGTCGGCGGCGATCAACAACTGTTTTGCCGCAGCGAGCTGAGCGGAGCTTAGAATTTGAACGCCGGCGCGGCCGGCGCACAACGCCACCTCAGCGTCGGCGAGTATCGCCGCCTTCTTGCTCTCGTCGCTGCCGTCAGCCGCACGCACGTCGACATTAAACCTGGTCTTGATTTCCTTGGCGCTATTGTTGACGCGTTCGAGGCCGTCGTAGCCGACCAGGGTGACGTTCGCGCCTTCGAGCGCGGCAATGACTCCTGCCGCATAACCGACCACGCCGGTGGCGCCAAACACGGTCACTTTGCGCGCTTGGAGTGTGCAGTTCTTTTTCTCCTTCAAAAGTTTTTCGACACAAGCGAGCATCGCGGCCGCGGTCGTGAACGAGCCGGCCGGATCGGCAAAGAACGAAATGCCGAATGGCGGCACGAGCGCCTTCTTGGCTTTCGCCAGCATGTCGAGGGCAAGGCTGGCGTTCTTGCCGCCAAAGAACATTCCGGTTCGCGCGCCGACCTTCGGAGGTCGCGAAAATATCGCGTCCTGCACCAGGCCCGTCACGTCATCCAGCGTCACGTTGTTGTAGGTGAGGACGGCGTCGTAACCGGCGTCGAGCGCCATATTCACATCGAAAGGGCTCGTATGTTTGGTCGGTGTCAGCATATGGAGAATGTTCTTGTCCGCCATGCCGGCCTCACAAAGCGCCAATGTTATTTATCGGACTCGGTCAAGTACGCGTGGGCGACAATCTGCGCGCCGCGATTGAGCGCCTGGCAAACTCGAATGTCCAGACCTCTGCTCCGCGCTTGCGGCGCGGCGATCTTCGCAAGGCGCGCGGCTTTATCCGGCGTGTGTGCAAAGGCAAAGCCCGTCGGTCCCCAAGAGCTTTGGCCGACACCGAATGCGCCGGCGCCGTCGAGAACATCGAGGATGGCCGCAACGTCGGGACTCATAAAGCGTGCGCCGCCCTGCGCGGGAGCAAAGTAATCGCCGAGCCCGATTTGCAATTCCTTGATCGCCGCGCCGAAGTTCGCAAGATCGTGATCGGCGAGAGCCGGCAGAGCCTGCATCAGGACCAGGCGGCACAAGCGGGCGGCGTCGGCCGCGCACATGGCGGGAAGGGCCGCCATGGTCGCTCCTTCCTCCGGTCCATGGATGCCTTGACGTTGCGGATCGAGGATCACCAGGATGCGCCAATCCTCTGGAACAGGCAGACGGCAAATGATCGGAGCGAGCGTCGCCCCATCGCTGCGGCCGCCGTCGACGACAAGCCCGCCATGCGAAAAGAGCCCGATGCCGATACCTGAGCGCGCGCCGCGTCCAAGACGCAATGCATCACCGGCAATGTCGAGCGGCAAGTTGTGCAGGCTGCGCAAGCCAGCCGCGACGGCGAGCGCAAGTTGCGTGCCGGAGCCGAGACCGGCATGGGCCGGAACGACTTCTGAAACTCTTATGCGATGTCCACCGCGAAGCGACAGCAATCGCTCGATTTTTTGCAAATGTTGCGAGACTCGGTCGGCGTCGGGGCCGGAGGCTTCGCTTGTGCTAGCTCTTTCGATCGTCAGGCGGGTTCCCAGACCGCCGATCGCAAGTCCGATACCGCCAAAGCGACGGCCAAGGCCTCCGTTGAGATCAAGAAAGCCGAGATGCAACCGTGCAGGAACTGTCACGGTAACGGCGCACGGCTGTGAAACCTCGTCGTCCAAGAGCCGGCTCCCGAAATTGTGCACGCGCCGGGTTTTTCGAACGCAAAGACAAGTCTAGACTGCGTCATCCAATCCCGATTGGCAATCGGGACGGAACAATCGAGACTAGCAACGGGAATGCCCAGCAAAAGGAACGCCGATGGCTGAAGCCAACAATGAGCGAACCTATTCCGATGAAGAGATACAGCAGCGATTGAAACGCGACCTGCCGCACTGGTATCTCGAAAACGGTTGGATCCGCCGCAAATATCGCACCAATGGCTGGAAAGGCACGCTCATGGTGATCAATACCGTTGGTCATCTTGCCGAGGCCGCTTGGCACCATCCGGATATCACCGCATCCTACGCCTGGGTCGAAGTCCGGCTCCAAAATCACGCCGCCAAAGGAATTACCAATAAGGACTTCGAGCTGGCAAAGAAAATAGAGGACGTCATCCAGTGGCAACCGGCCAGCGAAGGCGGAGCGCTGGAAGGTACGCCAAACAAGGATCAACGCTTCGCCTATATCAAATACGACGACTGACCGGCCGGCACTTGCGTCCGTCTTCAATGGAGAAGCGGAAAGATGGAGCACGCGTGGATCGCAGGCCAGCCGGCAACACTCGATGCCGCTATCGAGGGGGCGGCAAAGCTCCTTGCATCGAGCCGATGCGCTCTCATCGCAGGACTGGGAACGGATATTGCCGGTGCGCGTGCCGCGATCACGCTGGCAGATCGGATCGGCGCGATCGTCGATCACATGCATTCGGACGCTGTGTTGCGCGATTTGGATGTGATGCGCTCATCCGGCATGTTCACGACGACACCCACCGAAGCGCACGTGCGCGCCGACACGCTGCTTTTGATTGGGCCCGGCCTTGGCGGAGGGTGGCGGGAACTGCCTCCGCTATTGTTTGCCGCCCCGCAGCGAGGCGAGGTCGGTAGTCCGATCGAGCGTCGGATTTATTGCATATGCCCCGCGAGCAATTGGTCCGTCCCAGCTTCTGCCGTGGTCATCAAAGGGCGGCAAGGGGAAATTCCGACACTCCTTGCCGCATTGCGCGCGCGCCTCGCCGACAGGCCTATCGGCAAAACACGCGGTCCATCGAGCAATCTTGACCAAATCGCGACCGCCCTGAAGGCAGCGCGATTTGGCGTTGCCATTTGGTCCGCGGCCGCAATCGATGCGCCGACCATCGAGATGTTGTGCGGCTTGCTTAACGATCTGAACGCTGCGACGCGCTTTTCCGGTTTGACGCTCCCAGCCGCCGACAATGCCATCGGGGTGACCCAGACTTGCGCTTGGATGACGGGATTGCCTGTGCGCACAGGATTTGCGCGCGCATTTCCGGAGCACGATCCTTGGATTTTCGACGGTGATCGCGTGGTTTCCGAGGGGGAAGCGGATTGTTTGCTTTGGATATCCGCGTACCGCGGCGTTGCGCCACCATGGCGCACCGCACCGCCGACGATCGCGCTGACTGCGCGCGACGCGAACTTTAAAAAGCCACCGCGCGTTCACATCGCGGTTGGCTGCCCCGGTATCGATCATGCGGGCGTCGAATATCTGTCCTCGACCGGTACGTTGGCACCGGTCGACGCAAAGAAACCAAGCGACGCGATTTCTGTGTCCGAGGTGATCGCACGTATCATCGCCGCCTTGCCCGCCACCCGGGAGCTTGCATGCTGACGCGCATTGCCGGAGGACGCATCATTGATCCGGCGAACGGACGTGACGAGGTCGGCGACATCTGGATGCGCCACGGCAGAATAGTCGAGCCGCCGATGGGCGGGCGTCCCGACGCGACCTATGATGCGGCCGGGAAGATCGTCATGGCGGGCGCCATCGACATTCACTCCCATATCGCCGGCTGGAATGTGAATACCGCCCGGCTGTTGTTGTCGGAGAAGCGTGAGCCTGGAACGTCGCTCGCCGCCGCTGTGCCGCTGGCTCGGGCGCGAAGCTCCACCTTTGAAACCGGATGTCTTTACGCCGCCATGGGATTTACCACGGTGGTCGAACCTGCGGTATCACCGCACTATGCTTTGCACGCGCATATCGAGCTTGCCGACACGCCGATCATCGACAAGGCGATCCTGACCATTCTCGGCAATGACGATTATCTGCTTGGTCTGCTGCAAGCCGGAGAAGGGGATGCAGCGATCGAAGATTACGTGGCGTGGACACTCGAAATGTCGCGCGGGCTCGGCATCAAGGTGGTCAATGCCGGCGGCGCTGCAGCTTTCAAAGACAATGTGCGTTCATTTTCATTCGACGACATCGTGCCGTCTTACGGGATGTCATCCCGAACCATCGTCAAGGCTCTCCAGCGCGCTGTGGATGCGCTGGGCGTCCCCCATCCGCTGCACGTGCATTGCAACAATCTCGGACTTGCGGGCAATGTCGAGACCGCATTGACGACTATCGCCGCCGCCGAAGGGCTGCCGCTGCATCTCGCCCATTTGCAGTTCTACGGCTACGGCAAGGAGGGCGACCGCGGTTTTTCTTCCGCCGCCGCGTTACTGGCCGAAGCTGTGAACGCGAGCGAAAGCGTTACTGTCGATGTCGGCCAAGTCATGTTCGGGCAGACCGTGACCATTTCGTCCGACGTGCTGCGTCAGTTCAACGCGCGTGGACGCGCCAGCCCGCGAAAATGGCTGATCCTCGATGGCGATTCGAATGGCGCGGGCATCGTTCCCTACAATTACCGACGCAACGATTTCTATAACGCGGTGCAATGGGCGGTTGGGCTGGAGTTGTTCTTGTTGATCGAAGATCCGTCGCGCGTTTTCTTCACGACCGATCATCCCAATGGCGCCCATTTCACCACCTATCCGGAGATTTTCGCGCTGCTGATGAACAGGGACCTGCGCGCGCAATGGATAGCGGAACTGCCGCAGGCCGCAATGGCGGTGACGACGCTGGCATCGATCACACGGGAATATACGCTGCCTGAGATTGCGACTATGACCCGCTCGGCACCGGCCAAGTTGCTTGGTTTGGCCGATCGCGGCCGTCTTGATCCGGGCGCGGTGGCGGATGTTGCCGTCTACGAAGATACGAAAGATCGCGCCAGAATGTTTCGCGCCGCAGCCTACGTGTTCAAGGATGGCGAGGTTGTCGTTCGCGACGGCCATATCATACACTGCCGCTTCGGCCGCGCGCTGACTGTCAAGCCTGAGCGCGACCGCGCTACCGCGCGCCGGATGCGAACCTACTATGAGGAACGCTACGGTCTGGCCCTCGATCTTCTTCACGTCCCCGAACAAGCGCTCGGGCGGCCGGAACCGTTCGAATTTGTGCCATGCGTGTCCTGACGGTGAAAGGCGTGCGGATCGACGATACGTTCGCGGAAGCGTTTGGCATGCGCGCGACCGCGCTGACGATCACTGCCGATACGGCGCGCTGGGCACGGCAGGCGGCCGTTACCATGACCGGCTTTGCGACCTCGGTGATCGGCTGCGGATGTGAGGCCGGGATCGATTGCGAACTGACCGCGAAGCAGACCCCGGACAGGCGTCCGGGCGTGCGGGTTTTGCTGTTCGCGACGTCGACCGCCGAGCTGCAAAAACAGCTGCAAGCGCGGGTAGGGCAGTGCGTGCTCACAAGCCCGAGTTCGGCATGCTACGCCGGGATCGAGGGCGAAGAGGCGCTCAAGCTCGGCAATGCGTTGCGTTATTTCGGCGATGGCTGGCAGGTTTCCAAACGTTTCGGCGGCAAACACTATTGGCGTATTCCCGTCATGGACGGCGAATTTGTTTGCGAAGCAACGACGGCTGTCATGAAGAAAGCAGTTGGCGGCGGCAACCTCATCATCATCGGCCGCACGTCCGAGACGACACGCGCTGCAGCGGAGGTGGCGGCGGCGGCTATCGCCCGTGTCCCGGATGTCATCGCGCCCTTTCCCGGCGGGATCGCGCGTTCCGGTTCCAAGGTCGGCTCGAAATACAAAGGCGTGCTGGCGTCGACCAACGATGCGTATTGCCCGACGCTGCGCGGCGCCGTGACGACGTCGCTCGATGCCGACGCGGGCGCGGTGCTTGAGATCGTCATCGATGGACTGACATCGGAGGCAGTCGCGGCCGCGATGCGCGCCGGCATTGCTGCTATCGTCAAGCTCGGTCCCAAGCGCGGTGCGGCACGCATTAGCGCTGGAAATTACGGCGGCAAGCTCGGGCCGCACCATTATCATTTGCGGGATTTGCTGCCATGAAGCCGCTCACCCTCATTTTGCGGCAGCGTCCCGAGCAGCGGCTCGACCTTTCGCCGCTCGTCCCGCACTTGATTTCCGGAAGGAGCGTCGCGGAGATCGAGCGGATCGAGCTGCAGACTACCCGCTGGCGGGTCAGCGTGGGCGATGTGTTTCGTCTGCGGATGGGCGACCCAGAGCGGATTCGCATTGAAGGCTCGTGCGATCGCCTTGACCGCATCGGGTACGCCATGACCGGCGGAGAAGTTTTCGTCGACGGTGACGTCGGTACCCAGGCGGGGCGTTTGATGAGCGGCGGCAGTCTGACGATCGGAGGCAATACGGGTCCGTGGGCTGCTTCGGGCATGAAGGGCGGTCTGTTGGAAATTCGCGGCGCAACGGGCGCTTTTCTCGCCGCGCCCTTGGCGGGCGAGATGGCCGGCATGCGCGGCGGTCTCGTCATTGTTCGCGGCCGCGCCGGCGATCGCGCCGGCGATCGTATGCGCCGCGGGACCATCGTCATCGAAGGTGAAGCGGGCGCTTATGCAGGCAGCCGTATGATCGCCGGCTCCCTTCTTGTCGCGAAGAAGGCTGGACCGCTTGCCGGCTACCTCATGAAGCGCGGCAGCATCGTTCTCGGGGGTGGGTGCGAGGCTATCTCGCCGACGTTCGTGGATTGCGGATCTCACGAGCTTCTGGCGATGCGCCTCTGGGCCGGATTTGTTCATCCCTACAGCAAAAAGGCCGCGATGCTGCTGAGGCGACCGTTGCAGCGGCTTGCCGGCGACATGGCCGTTCTCGGAAAAGGCGAGATATTTATCGGAAGTCCGAACTAGCTGTTTGCTGATCTGATCGTACGGTGCAAGTTCGTGATTAGATCAAGCAGATCTCGATGGAGCCGGAAATGGAACTGATAGCGATCGTCATCACAGTCTGTGCTCTGGCGCATCCGGACCAGTGCGAAGAGCAGCGTCTTGAATTCAGCTCCCAATTCTCGCTGAAACAGTGCGTGATGAGCGCTCAGCCGTATCTGGCGCAATGGATTGGCGAGCATCCCAAGTGGACCATTAAGAGCTATCATTGCGAGTATCCGCATTCGAAAGAAAAGGCCGATGCGCGCGGAGCAGGGCGCCAAACGTGATGCATTCCTCGCTAAAATTGGCGTCCGCCCGGTCGTCATGGGTATCCTCAATCTGACGCCGGACTCCTTCTCGGACGGCAATCAGTTCATGACGACGGATGCGGCGCTGTCGCACGCCAGGCGGCTCGCCGCCGAGGGGGGCGACATCGTCGATGTCGGTGGTGAGTCGACCCGGCCCGGCGGGCTTGCCGTCTCAGAAACAGAGGAGCTCGCGCGCGTCGAGCATGTGCTCAGAGCGCTCGGCGACAGCGAGGCGCCGTTCTCGATCGATACGTACAAGGCAAGTGTCGCCGCCCGCGCAATCGAACTCGGCGCCGTTCTCGTCAACGACGTGTGGGGTTTGCAGAAGGATCCGGCCATGGCCGAGACCGTCGCTGCGGCGGAAGCAGCCATCGTGATCATGCATAATAGGGCACACAAGGATGCCGCGATCGATATCGTGGCCGATATCCGCCGATTTTTCGCTCATTCGCTGGTGTTGGCGGACAAGGCGGGTATCCCTCGCACGCGGATTATCCTTGACCCGGGAATCGCATTCGGAAAAACCGCGCTGCAAAACGTCGAGGTCATTGCCCGGCTCAGTGAGCTTATCGATTTTGGCTGTCCCATTCTCGTCGGCGTCTCGCGAAAGACGTTTTTGGGCTCATTGGTCGAAGGCGGGATTGAGGGCACGCTCGTCGGGACAATAGCCGCGAGCCTCGCCGCACTGGCCGGCGGAGCTTCGATCTTTCGCGTTCACGACGTGGCTGAGCATGTGGCCGCGCTCAAAATCTTTCACACGATCTGGAGCGGGGGAATCGCCCCTCCCGGTCATCGCTCGCCGAGAGAGTGATTGATCGTGCGGCGCTCGAAGAGTCGCTTGCAAAGAGCAGCGCCTGAGCACACGTTTGGCCGGAGTGACGTCAGCTCACAAACGGCGTCGAAGCGTCGTCTTCGGAGGCCCGCATGCGGAATTCAGCACATTTGCCGGCGATTGCTTCGCTCATCCTCGCAATCGGCGCCGCAAGCATGCCTGTCCGGGCCGGCGATCTCAACGACTATTCGACCAGTGTTCGCGCAGACTACGTGTTCGGATGCATGAAGGCCAATGGTGAGACGCAGCGTTCGCTCGAGCAATGTTCGTGCTCGATCGATATTATCGCGTCGATCGTTCCGTACGACCGCTACGTCACGGCAGAAACCGTGCTGAGAATGGCTCAAGTGCGCGGCAACCTCGGCGGAGAGTTTCGCTCGACCGAGCAGGCGAGGGCCGCGGTCGACGATCTGCGGCGCGCCCAGGCAGAAGCGGAAGTCCGCTGTTTTTGATCAGCAGGCTGCTGGCTATTGACGCCGGGCGCGATGCAAACTCGCCGATTTGACGCAAACCCGGCCAATCTGTTGCCCGCCGCGCGCAAAAGCACAGGAGAATCTCAAATTCTTGTGTCGCGAAGCTGACACTGCCCACACAAGGTTTCAGACGGAACGAGTTCCAAATCGAAATGCTTCGGAACAAAATCTTGCGGTTGCGGATTCGCGAAGTCGGGCGTAACATAGCTTTTGGTTTTCGACTTCAAGGACGCCAGTTGCTAGGGACTGCTGGCAAAACCTTCGTAGGTTAGGCTCTGGCGAGAGAAAAATATTTCCTCGCGAGTGCCGATGCCGTGACACGCTGTCGGAAATCTGTTCCCAAGCACGGGTTTGCGCCGAGAGGCCACGCTTGCGTTGGGCTTGTTCGCATCGGTGCACCCCCCAACCGTCGCAGGGAGGACACACGATGCGTTATCTGCTGCTCAAATTCAGCACCATTGGCGCGGTTGCGGCGTTCGCCGCAGGATCCGCATATGCCAATGATGCTCTCATCAAAATGTCGGAAAATCCTCAAGATTGGGTCATGCCGGCCCGAACGTATGACGCGCAGCGCTACTCGCCGCTCAAGCAGATCAACACCGCGAACGTCGATAAGCTGCAGGCCGCCTGGTCCTTTTCGACCGGCGTGTTGCGCGGTCACGAAGGCGCACCGCTGGTGATCGGCAACGTGATGTATGTGCACACACCGTTCCCGAACAACGTCTTTGCGCTCGATCTCGATCACGACGGCAAAATCCTTTGGAAATACGAGCCGAAGCAGGACCCGAACGTCATT
>Ga0210408_10005646_pt1 | contig 10956 bp, 9 predicted proteins | sample IncBWH4MmetaG_FD_155471 | JGI IMG/M metagenome (GOLD analysis project Ga0210408, IMG submission 155471) | Forest soil microbial communities from Barre Woods Harvard Forest LTER site, Petersham, Massachusetts, United States - Inc-BW-H-4-M | ecosystem: Environmental > Terrestrial > Soil >... | reverse complement strand
GCCCTAGCCGAAGGGAAAACCGCGCCGAAATATCACGCGCTCACGCGTCCCACGACGGCCGAGGGCGAAGCCACGGCGCGGGCAATCGCGCTCGCGGAAATGGCCGGCGCGCCTGTCTACATCGTGCATCTTTCCTGCAACGACGCTCTCGAAAAAGTGCGCGAAGCGCGCGACCGCGGACTCCCGGCGTACGCCGAAACGTGCCCGCAATACCTTCACCTTTCGCTGGAAAATATGGACGTCCCCGGTTTTGAGGGCGCGAAATACGTGTTCACGCCGCCACTCCGTGAAAAATGGAACCAGGAAAAACTCTGGCGGGGCCTCGCGCAGGACACGCTGCAGGTCGTTTCCACCGACCATTGCCCCTTCTGCTTCAAGGAACAAAAGGAAATGGGAAAAAACGATTTCTCGAAAATTCCCAACGGAGGGCCGGGCGTGGAACATCGCCTCAGCCTGATTTATTCCGGCGGCGTGCACGGGGGGAAATTCTCAGCCAACCGCTTCGTCCAGCTCGTTTCCACCACCCCGGCAAAACTGTTCGGCCTGTATCCGCGCAAAGGCACAATCGCCGTCGGCTCGGACGCCGATATCGTGATTTTCGATCCCAATGCCGAGCAGGTCATCAGCGCCAAGACGCACCACATGCGCGTCGATTATTCGATGTTTGAAGGAATGCGCGTGAAGGGCGTCACGAAGACTGTGCTCTCCCGCGGCCGCGTCATCATCGATAACGGTACTTTTACCGGCCGCCCTGGCGCCGGCGAATTTCTTCACCGCCAGACGTACTCAGGCGCCGGTTAGAAACTCTGCGAAAATTTTGCTGCGGCCATAAACGATCAGATCCGGTTGAGGATTCTCGAGCCTGCTTCGACCAATCTGCACAAAGGCACTCCAGCCGTTTCGTTCCCCTTGTGATGTGGCACGCACTGTTCACCAGCCCCGCCCATGCCACGTCCCGTTCACATCGGCGTTGCCAATTTACGCCTGCGCGGTTAGAATCCGCCCTCGAAAGAAAGTCATCTCAGGTTATCGTATTCCCATGTCCTGCTAACTCTCTTCACGCGGGGGGAGCTGGGGGCCTTATGAAAAAGGTGCTGTTCTTCGGCGTATTTGCCTTTCTTTTCTCAACCCATTCAGCCTGGAGCCAGGACAGTCCTGCTCTAGCGAAGAGGTTCACGAATCAGGACATCATCGGCATGGTGCAGCTTGGGCTCTCCGATGAGGTCATCATCGCCAAGATTCGCACCCTGAGTGCCGCTGGACCAGACTCCGTAAGCTTCGATACGAGCACTGCCGGCCTGAAGACCCTCAAAGCTGCGAATGTCTCCGATTCCGTGATCAAAGTCATGATCAATCCGGCTCCTCCGGCAACCACGCTGGTCACGGCATCCGCTCCGATGACGGCAGATCCGAATTTGCCGCCTCCCGAGATCGGAGTGTACTGGAAAAATGGAGTCAATTTTGTTCTCATCCAAGGGCTAGCGATGACCAACATGAAAGTTGGCGGCAAGGCGGGCAGTTTTTTCACCGATGGTCTGAGGAACCAGCATTGGGATGCCGAAGTAGAGGGACCAACCTCCAAAAACATAATCCGGGAACGCCAGCCATCTTTTTACTTGTATGTTCCGGATGGTAGCGACGCCTCCGACTACGTTCTGATCAAACTCAACAAGAAGGGCAATCGGAGGGAATTTCAGGTTGGCTCCTTCGGCGGGATCACCGGCGGCAAGGCTGGAGTGCAGCGAGACAAAGAAATTCCCTACAAGGCCGAGCACGTGGGAATCAGGACCTACAGAATCTCCTTGAATGAAGAATTCAAACCGGGAGAGTATGCCTTCTTCATGGGCACGGGCCAGGCCGCTTCGATGTCAGGCGCTAGAGGGGGGAACAGGTCGGGAGGCGTTGCTTCCGGCAGAATTTACGACTTTAGCATTCCCGAATGATCGCGCGAATTCTTTGCTTTTCGCCTTACAACTCTTGACGAGTAATATCTGCGCCCCAAATTGGTTGAGTTCTCTTACTGCCGGAAGACGCCGTAGACCCAGGGAATCCCCACCGCGCCCTTTTGCGCTTGAATAACGATGTCGTCGCCCTTCTGGAAGCGATCGAAATCATTTTGATCGACGGCGACATGTTCAAAGCGGCGTCCGTATCGCCAGGACGTCACAATCAAGCGCCGGCTGCGTGGGAGCGCGCCCGTCGCAACCTTTCCGACGACGGTCGCGGGAACACGGACGGGGCGCGAATTGTCCAGTTTTCCATTCAGAAAAAGAAGGCCGGCGAAAATCCACGGCACGGGAATCATGCCGAAATAGATCCGCTTCATGACTTCGACTTCCTGATGTTTTCTAGCGCGATAGTCGATCCAATAGCCGAGCGCGAGAGAGAGGAAGAAAACAAGTCCCCCAAAAATCTGGATGGAATCGAGCTCTAAAGCGGGAAACACTTGGCTCGCGCCCACAAAGACGATGATGCCCACGAGAAAAAATGCGGTCCGCTTCACTAGGCGCCGCCGGACCACCAGTTCGGCCGCGGCGGAAGTCAGGCCGCACGCAGGGCATTGATCGGCTGTGCGATCTGCGCCGCAATCGAGACATCGCGTCATGCCGGAGATAGACTCATCAACAGCGCTTCCAGCTGCGCCTTGCCGCTTTGCTCTGGAACCTCAAAAACCACGGCAACGCCCACGCCAGGCTCAACCCTGGCGACTGTGCAATCCAATGAAAGCACCGGATTCAACTTCAGTCGCGCGCGGAACGCCGCCCCGATCCAAAGCTGGGGCGACAACTCAACAAAGAGACCTCGTGGTCCGATGTCTCGAAGAGTTCCCTTCAAAACGGTCGCCCCCCACTCAATTTCAAGGCTCCCCCGAAATTTTCTGCGCTGGAATTGCCTGCGCTCAGTCTTGTTGAGCGCTCCTTCCAAAGGCTGGGTGTTCATCTCTGGCCCCCACGCAGGATGCTATGTGCCGAGTGGCGGAGTGTCAAGTTGCGAACCGAGTAGCACAGCCACTCTTGGCTGTGTGGTTTTTGCCGCTTCGGATCATCCCCGCTCGATTGACAGTCGCAAAAACCGCATAGGCAAGATTGCCTTTGCTACCAAAATCGACCGCGAACTTTCAGGCTTTCCCGATGCAAATCTTAGGGGAAAGTTTCATTCAATGATTTTTCCTGACTATGAGTTCCTCTCGCAAGTGGCTGCGCACATGCTCCGGAAGCCTCGAAAGCTCGAGCAATTCCTCGATATCCCGGCGCGGCAAGCCTGTTACGAGCGCCGGCACGCGGTCCGTAGGGGTGTGAGGGTGGCGCAGCAAGGCTACGCGAATGTTGACCAGCTTCGACCATTTCTCGTGCCTCGCCACGGCCGCAACAATCCGCGCCGGAAGCGCCTCCTTGGCGAGTGTCTTCAACAGTTGCGATTCGGTCAGAAATGAATTATCGAGTGCCACGCGCGCAACTGGTTCGGGCCCATGCGCGACGAGTCCGGCCGCCACGCGCGCTGAACCGCGGCGCGCCAGCATTACTTTCTGCCCCAACGGCAACTGGGGCAATTGCGTCAGAACACGCTCGTCCGCTAGGCGGCGAAGTTCCATGGGCGAAGTGGACAGCAGGCTGATCCGCACGAGGTCCATCAAGTGCAATTCGCGTAATAGGCGCATGGCGATGAGGCGCGGCGTGTGCGGATGCGCCGCCAAGCCAAGCCGCACACGATAATTCGCACGCCACGTTTTGCGCTTGCTGATCTCCTCGAGCAGTAGACCAGAAAGGTCTTTTCGCTCGAGCAGAAGGCACACGTGTGTCTCGTCGAACGCCGGATTGTCGATCAAGGAACGGAGTATTTCTTCATTGCCCGAAGCGAGCAGGCCGGGAATGGCTTCGAGGGCCGCGGTCCGCGCGGCTTGCGCATCGGTGCGTTCTTCAAGCCCCATGAGATGCGGCTTGCGGCGGCGAACCGGATAGCCGCGCGGCCATGCGCGCGGCTCCGACCGCGGGAGAAAGTTCAAGGCGCGACAACTTCGCGCGCAGAGCACCGCTAATGAGCACGGAGTCCAGCAACGCGTCCAGCACCGGGCTGTGGCCGAACACGCCACCGCATTTCACGAGCGGAAATTGCTGCCCTTTCATTCCCAGGCGGCGGATCACAATCATCGCCAGATTGCTTAATCCGATTGCCGAAGCGAACAAGATTTCCTTGGCGGCGCTGTCGTCGGAATTCGCCGCCGCGGCCACGACGGGAAATAATTTCGGGAAAACTTCATCCGGATTTTTCATGATCCGCAGCATCAAATCGTCCCAGTCCGGGCAATCCAAGGCATCCGAGATCATATCGGTCATCAAAGTGACCGGCGCATCCGCATCCCGCGAGCGCGCCACGGCGGAGACAGCGCGACGCCCAATCTCAAAAGCGCTCCCTTCGTCACCAATCCACGGACCATAACCACCGGCGCGTGCCGTTTCGCCTGCGGCGTTGCGTCCATACGCCACCGAACCTGTGCCCCCGATCAATACGACTCCTGGCCCGCGGCCCGCTGCTGCCTCCAGCGCCACTTCGTAATCGGTAACGACCTGCGTCAGGGCCAGTGGAAACTCTTGCGCCAGGAAAACCATGACACGGCGAGCAACGCTTCGGCGCCCCGCTCCCGCAAGGCCCGCACAGACGCAAGTGATGTCGCCAGGTCGAATCTTTGCGGCCGCGATGGCCTCTGCGGCTGCATTGTGAAGCGAAGAAAAAGCGCCCTCGAACCCGGAACGCAACGGATTTGCCGGCCCGCCGTGACCTTCGCCTATGACGGCGCCTTTTGCGTCAAGCAAAACGCAGTCCGTCTTTGTCCCGCCGCCGTCAAATCCTAATGAAAAGCCCATATCGCCTCGTTGTTAGCCGGCAGATTCCGGATGGGGTCGAGTAGCACAGGCATCCGCCGCGGCGGACCTGTGCGGTTTCGTAAGCCACAAGCGCAAGCTACCCGGCCAAGCGACGATCGCAAAAATCGCACAGGTCCGCCGCAGCGGATGCCTGTGCTACATGGCGCGCGCTTGACGCTGCCCGGACGCCCACCTATCATCGCGACGCACTCAACATGCGCCTGACCTCTCTGGATCTTGCCGTCGTCGTCGCCTATCTGGCCGGCATTACATTGTTCGGCATCGCGTTCCGGCGAGGGCAGAGCACCGTCCGTGACTATTTTCTGGGTGGACGCACGGCGCCGTGGTGGGCGCTGGCTCTGTCAATCGTCGCGACGGAAACCTCAACGCTCACGATTGTCGGCACTCCCGCGCTGGCCTTCGCAGGAAATCTCACCTTCCTGCAATTCGTGCTCGGATATTTGGTTGGCCGCGTGGCGATCGTCCTGCTATTCCTGCCCCACTACTTCCGTGGAGAATACTATACGGCCTATCAACTGATGGAAAGGCGGTTTGGCTCAAGAGTAAAGGCTGCCGCGGCGTCCACATTTCTTGTGACCCGCGTTCTCGCTGAGGGTGTGCGCGTGGCAGCTATCGCGCTGGTCGTCACCGTTGCGCTGGGTACCGCGCAGCGCACTTCCATTTTGCTGATCATGGCGTTGGTGTTGATCTACACCTTTGAGGGCGGCATGAAAGCCGTGATCTGGACAGACGTCGTGCAATTTGCTCTCTATTTTTCAGGGTCGCTCGCCGCATTTTTTCTGCTTCTGCACCGGATTCCCGGCGGATGGGAATCGATCGTTCAAGCAGCGGCCCCCGCTCACAAATTTCGTATTTTCGATTTCTCGTTCAGCCTGACAAATCCGGGGAAACTCTACACGTTTTGGTCCGGCGTCATCGGAGGCACCTTTTTCACGATGGGAAGCCACGGAACGGACCAGACTATCGTGCAGCGGCTCCTCGCCGCTAGATCCGAGCGCGAAAGCAAACTCGCTTTGCTCGCTAGTGGGGTCATTATTCTTCTGCAATTTGTATTGTTCCTTGTCCTGGGAGTCATGCTCTACGCCTGGCATGGCGCGCCTGCACTGATTGCTGGCCGCAGTTACGATTCCATTTTCCCCGAATTTATCGTTACCTCAATGCCACCGGGCGCGCGCGGCGCGATCATCGCCGCGATCCTTGCCGTGGCGATGTCCAACGCCAGCGGCTCGCTCAATTCGCTGGCGGCGTCAAGTGTGGTCGATTTTCAGTACCTGCGCGGCCTGCGAGACTTAGAAGAAAACCCCGAGCGTCTCCTTCGCCGTTCGCGATGGATGACGGTCGTTTGGGGCATCGCGCTTGCCGTACTTGGAACAGTGCAATGGGGACCGATGCTCGAAGCGGGATTAACTATCGCCGCCATCACCCTTGGAAGTCTGCTCGGACTTTTCCTGCTGACCTTTTTATTCGCGCGTGCAACGGCTCCCGGAGTCTTGAGCGGCATGTTCGTCGGACTCGCCGCAATTCTTTGGATTCACTTCTATACCCCTCTCTTATGGACCTGGTACGTTCCGTTCAGTGCCGGCATCACTTTTGTGGCCGGGGCGATTGTGAGTCTCATCACGGGGTCCCCGTCGGGCGCGGGGGAAACGAAATGAACCAGAACAAGAGACCGGATCTTGTGCGCGGCTTGGGGAAATGGTCTTCTGCTGCAATTGTTGTCGGCACCATGGTCGGAACAGGAATTTTTCTGAAGCCCGCGGAAATGGCGGCCGATGCGGGATCGCTGTTCGTCGTCCTAGCGGCATGGGTCGTCGGCGGAGTGCTGTCGCTGTTTGGCGCTCTCGCATACGCTGAACTCGGTGCCGCACTTCCCGAAGCCGGAGGCGAATACGCCTATTTGCGGCGAGCTTTCGGACCCGTCTGGGGATTCTTGTTTGGTTGGATGCACTCGATTGTTGGACGCCCGGCTTCGGCGTCCTCGATTGCGGCGGGCTTCCTCCGCTTCTGTGCATTCCTCGTACCTGCAATGGCGGCGCCGATTTTCACGGCTCACATTTCGCTGCCGTTCGTTCAAACCCCTTATGCATTTGGCTTCACGTGGGCGCAACCCTGGGCTGTCGCGGCGCTCGCTGTTTTCGCATTCATAAATTTTCTGGGAGTTCGGGCGGGGGGACGCTTGCAAATCATTCTAACCGCGATAAAAATTTCCTCGGTTGCCGCGATCGCCGTCGTCGGCTTCACTTTCGCCCGGCCCGGTGGCCTGGGAATTCACCCATTCTTCCCTTCCGGCTACAGTTCCGCTACCCTGACTGGATTTTTTGGCGCGCTGGCCGCTGCCCTGTGGGCGTATGACGGCTGGGAAGACCTAAATCTGGTCGGTTCGGAGGTGGAAAACCCGCAGAAAAACATTCCACGCGCGCTTATTTTGGGCGTAGTGTTTTGCATCGCTCTTTATGTTTCGTTCAGCCTGGCCGCGCATTGGGCGCTTCCGTTCGCGGCCGTCGCACAATCACCTCATGTGGCTTCGGACCTCGTCGCACGAGTCACGGGGCGCAATGCGGGCATCGTGGTCACGCTAGCGATGGCGATTTCGGCGCTCGGTACGCTGAACAGTTCGATCCTTTCGGGCGCGCGCGTACCGTATGCCATGGCGCGTGACGGCATCTTTTTTCGCGGCACGGCTGAAATCCATCCGCGGTTTCGAACGCCCGGCGGCGCGATACTATTCGAATTCGCAATTTCCAGTATTTTCGCACTGACGGGAACGTTCGAAGAACTGACTTCTCTTTTTCTTTTTGCGACGTGGATTTTTTACGCACTCGCGGTGGCCGCGATGATCCGCCTGAGGCGCACCCAGCCGGGACTTGAGCGCCCCTATCGCTGCTGGGGGTATCCGTGGGTGCCAGCGGCGTTTCTGGCGGGCGCGGTTGTGTTGACCATAATACTGTGGCTTGCACGCCCCGTTCGTTCGTCTGTTGGCCTCTTATTGATTTTTTCAGGGCTGATTTTTTACCAGCATTGGCAGCGAAAACTTCCCATTTATGCGTAATTCATTCAAAAAGATCAACCAGCCGCGGCAACGCGAGCGAGGAGCGCTTCGGATTCGAACGGCAGGACGCGACTTTCCTTCCCCGCGTGGATCGCGCCTGCAAGAATCTCCAATCCAGCAGCCAGACGTGGTCCGGGACGTGAAAAATAGCCTGAAGCTTCGACAACAAAAATGCGGCCATCCCGCGCGGCCGGCAAATCATTCCATCCATTCGGCAGCGGCAGATTGCGGAACTCCGTCGCAGCGGACGCAAGGTTATAGCCGCACGGCATGATAACGATCACCTCGGACCGGGCCGCAAGCACAGTTTCCCAATCCACACGAAAGGAGGGTTTTTCTGCGTGCCCCAGAACATCGACGCCGCCCGCGCGCTCCACCATTTCGGGAACCCAGTGCCCTGCCACATATGGCGGATCGAGCCATTCGAGACACAGGACGCGTGGCCGATCGAGTCCGGCCACGGCGCGTTCGACGTTTGCGATGTGCCTTTCAAATTCTGCGACAACGGCATTTGCTTGTTCCGCGCGCCCCGTCGCTGCGCCCACGGTGCGAATATCCGCGCACACGTCCGCGAGTGAATGCGGATTGAGCGTCACGACTTGCGGCTGGCGTTCGAGATGCGCAAGCGCCGCGCCCAGGTCGTCCGGCGTGGCGGCGCACACGTGGCAGAGGTCCTGTGTGACGATGAGATCGGGTTCAATCGCGCGCAGGGTTTCAAAATCAACGCTGTAGAGGCTCTCGCCTCGCTCGAGAAATTCGCGCACCTGCCGGTCAATCGCCGCAGCGCTCTCTGTATGTGTAATTCGAGACTTGATTAATACAGGTTTGGATTTGGCCTCCAGCGGGAAATCGCATTCGTGGCTGACTCCGGCCACCTGCTCGCCAAGACCCAGCGCAAATAGAATTTCAGTCGCGGAAGGAAGCAACGAACAAATCTTCATGTCCTGCAATTTAACACGGAAGCGAGTCTAGTTTCGGGCTGACAATCTTTCCTCTACTCTTATCATCGGATAATTGTGCTTCTAGATTTGAGGTTTAGGAGGTCTGGGCTTTAGCCCAGACGTTCAAGTTCGGGAATTCGTGGGCTTCAGCCCCTGAAGCTTCAGGGCCTAAAGGCCTTTGTATGCGAGACTAGTTGTCCGACCTGAAGGTCGGACCTCCTCAACCCCAATTTCAAATTCGCTTGCGCGCAAAAAGTAGAGACTAAGACCATGCCTGCCTCGCTGCCTCCTTGTCTCACGCTTCATTCGTACAGCAAGTAGTTCGTGCGCACTTTGCGAAACGCTTCGAGGTACTGATTCCAACTCGCCACGATCGCCACCGGATCGCCGCCCTCAATCAGTTGCCTAATTGTCGAGGCGTTTCCCACGAGATCAATCATTTTTGCCGCTTCAAATTTGCCGGGGTAAAGCTTCCCTAGAGCAGCGGCGATTTCAATCCCCATACGCATCGATTGCAGCTCAATGCGATCCGTGAGCACCACTCTGATTCCCTCGCATGACTCGCCCTTATACAAACCGGAATCCGGCGTAAATTTTCCCGGCTCAAATCGTACGCCCGGGATGGCCCGTCGATTCAAATCGGCCGCAAGCTCCTCGCCGCGAATCCAAGGCGCGCCCACGAGTTCAAAAGGGCGGCTCGTTCCGCGCCCTACTGAAACACCGCCCGCCTGCAGAATTTCCAGACCGGGGTAAAGGATTGCCGCCTCGGGAGAACGAAGATTGGGAGAGGGATTCACCCAAGGCAGCCCGGTATCTCTAAACCACAATCGCCGCTGCCAATTCTGCATGCGGATAACATGGAGGTCGCAGCCGATCTTTTTTTCGGCGTTGAACATTTGCGCCATTTCGCCGAGCGTCATCGCCATCCTTACCGGCATTGGAAAATAGCCGACAAAATTCGTATGGTCACGATCGAGCATGGGGCCTTCGATGCGCTCTCCTCCCAGCGGATCGGGCCGATCGAGAACATAAAATACAAGGTGATGCGCCGCCGCAGCTTCCATCGCGTATCCCATCGTTGTGACGTAGGTGTAAAAACGCACGCCCGCGTCTTGAATATCGAAGACGAGTGTATCGATACCCGCGAGCATGGTATCCGTCGGCCGCTCGGTTTCCCCGTAGAGGCTGTAGATGGGCAGCCCGGTCGCCTCATCCGTTGTAGAAGAAACACGCGCATCGAGAGCGCCCCGGATGCCGTGCTCGGGACTAAACAACGCCACAAGCTTCACACCCGGCGCGTGGGCTAGCAAATCGATCGTGCTGCGCCGGTGGCGGTCAATACCAGTCTGATTGGTAATGAGCCCAACGCGCTTTCCCGCCAGCGGAGCGAACTTCTGCCCTTCGAGCACATCAATCCCTGTTAATGTGTGCCCGGAGGGTGCAGCCTGAGATGCCGCAGAGGCCGGAATTTGCAACCACGGATGCACACAGATGAACACGGATAAAACAAAATGCAATAATGAGTACACTCGTCCACGGGGACTGTAAAGTTCATGCGTGCGTTTAACCGTACAATTCATCTTGCGACGAAATCCATGGATTTATTCCTATGTTTCTTGATTTCATCCGTGTTTATCTGTGTGCATCCGTGGTTCCAATCTCGTTTGTAACACCTTGGCGCGGGTGCTATATATGATTGCGGCATGCGGGCGACCAAAATGGAATCCGCGCGATGCGAAAATTAAGTCGCTGGCTCCTGCTGCTTGCGTTACTCCTCATGGCTACTACCGGCCACACCCAAAAATCTCCGCGCGCTCCGGACGCGCCGAAACCGGCGGAACTTTCCTCCGAAGGCCAGCGCTGGGTCGCGCACACCCTCAAGGCCATGTCGCTCGATGAAAAAATCGGGCAACTTTTCTCCGTGTGGGCCTACGGCACTTTCCTCTCCATCGAGAGCCAAGACTACAAGGATCTTCTCCGCGATGTCGAGGAAAAGCACATCGGATCGTTCGCGATCTCTACGCAGGGTTCTCCCTTGGGCATCGAGCGCAGCCAAGTGTATCCGACCGCGGTCTTGGTCACC
>Ga0210408_10005645_pt1 | contig 10956 bp, 9 predicted proteins | sample IncBWH4MmetaG_FD_155471 | JGI IMG/M metagenome (GOLD analysis project Ga0210408, IMG submission 155471) | Forest soil microbial communities from Barre Woods Harvard Forest LTER site, Petersham, Massachusetts, United States - Inc-BW-H-4-M | ecosystem: Environmental > Terrestrial > Soil >... | reverse complement strand
TGTAGCCCTAAGGCAATCGCGCCGGCAAAAATGATCTTCGTTCTCTTGGACATCGATTGCACAGTGACCTCTGGGTGTGAGCGACCTTGGCTCATTTCGTATCTGCTCATGGGTATGCTAGAAATATGCGGCGCAAGAATCCATTTCGACAGCGATAAACTTCAAGCCCAACGTACATGGCACACCGAGACGGGCAGTCCATGTGACACGCAATATTCCAACAGACGCCGTTGGTTGTCTTGCAATCGGTCGCCGGGCCCTTTCACCTCGATCATTCGATAACGCCGCTCCGCGGGCCAAAACTGGACCAAGTCGGGAAAGCCATGCGCGCCGCACCGCCGTCCGGAACACACTCTCGCAACTGCATTGCGACTCAACAAACAAGAGCTACATTGGCTGACGGCGCTCGGGCTGTGGCCCTACAAGCGAGTCTCCGCGTAGAGTTCCCAAAGTCTAAGCACCCGCGGGCTTATGCCGGGGACTTCTTTCAACTTGGCAAAGGCTCTGCGCGCCTCAGCAATATTGTCGACATGCTCTTCGGCCAATCCTAGATACACATACGCATCGTCCAAGTGCATAACTCCGCCCTTTTCCAATCCGCGCTGTATCGCAGTTATGGCATGTTCATAGTCACCAAAACCGAAATACAGCTCACCAAGCATGACGTCGCGATTGCCGGACTTGCTCTTCGCAGCATCGGCTTCGAGCTGCGGTAAGTTCTTGCGATCAGCCTCGGCACGTTCCTTGAGCGAGTTCAGCAACCGTGTCGTCCGCTCCATGTGCTCGGAGCGGATACTGATTCGTCGTTCATGATCTCCGGATCCACAGCGCATTCTTATTCGATGCAAGGATTCATCGGGCTCCCGCCCGGCCGCATGGAACGCGTCATTCGCTCTGTCAATCCATGTCAGTGCGTTCGCGCAGTCGGAAATGGCGTAATACGCGTTGACGATGATCAGAAGATCGTCCGGACCGGCGCCGCCGCTGTCGAATAATTGCTTTCCGTAGTCCACTGCCGTCTCGTATTGATGTTGGTCGACGGCGCTGCGTAGCCGCGTGCGAGTCGCGTCGAAGGTGATTGGGTTCGACGCAGAAACGGAGCTTTTTTGATCGGGGATCGTTTGCGTGACCGTGCCGCTCCCGGGGTGCGTAAAAGCCACCGCGCCGCCAAATTGCTCCTTCATGCCATGCGTATCGGCGCCATGCGTATCGGCGACGGGAGCGCTGGGGGTGCGTAATTTGAGAGCTGCTTGGTAACCTACGACGGCAAAAAGGGCCAGCAATCCGAGCGCGACCAGCCCCCAAATCGTCAGCCCCAATGCTTTGAGCAGCGGTCCCAATGCGGTGGTCCCTCACAAACTGACTGGACCGAGTATACCCCGCAGATTCGGTGCGTCGCAGGAATCCATTTCTTGCCGACGGCTGCCCCCTTGATCGCCCTCATTTCCTACCCCACGAGCATCGCAATCTGGAGCGCGAAAACAGAAGCAGCCGTGGCAGTGACGGCAAGCAGCGCCTGCGCGAACCGGGTGGTAATGAATTCATTTGTCATGTGCCTTCTCCAATTGATTGAATTGATCCAACGGCGTTCAGATTGCACCGCCCGGCAACGCACGACAAACGCAATAGCTAACGGACAGTTAAGTAAACCTAAACGCGCCGTGGGTGTTCCGACGAACGTCCGTCAAGACGGGCGACACGCTGCTAGAATACGGACTCCTCTACAGGTGCTCGAATGCGCCTCTACGTCGACGCCAATTTCGCAAGTCCCTACGCCCTCGTCGCGTTTGTAAGCCTGATCGAGAAGGGCCTGAAATTCGACATCGAAACCCTGGATTTGGCCGCTCACGCCAACCACGATCCGAACTTCGCGAAAACGTCGATCACCCGGCGGATACCCACGCTGATTCATGATGAGTTTGCTCTGTCGGAGTCATCCGCAATCTGCGAGTACCTCGACGAGACCTTTGCCGGCACGCGCCTCTACCCTTCGAACCCGCGCGATCGTGCGAGGGCGCGCCAAATTCAAGCCTGGCTGCGCAGCGATCTCATGCCGATTCGCGACGAGCGCCCGACGTTCGTCGTGTTCTTCGGTGCCCATCGACCGGCATTGTCGGAGCGCGCCCGTGGTGCCGCCGACCGTCTGTTCTCTGCGGCCCTCACCCTGCTCGACGGCCGCACCGACAACCTCTTCGGCGCCTGGTCGATCGCGGATGTCGATCTTGCCATGATGCTGCAACGCCTGATCGTGCTCGGCGACCCCGTGCCGCAACGACTCATCGACTACGCCTCTCACCAATGGCGTCGCCCATCCGTTGAGCAGTGGGTTCGCAAGAAACGGCCCCCGCTCGTCGAATACTGACCGTCACCTGGAGCATCCATCAATCTAATAATAGTGAACAATATGCCATATGTAATCTGTATGATATCTGCATGCCGGAATCGACCGATCCCCGCCCAGGCCGCGCGCCGTCCTCCCGAGGCGTGAGTTCCGCCGATGTCGAGCGCGCCGCCGACAGGCTGCTGCGCGCCGGCAATCGCCCCACCATTGAAAAAATCCGCGCCGCGCTGAAGGGCGGTTCCCCGAACACCATCAACCCGCTCCTCGACGCCTGGTGGAGAAAACTCTCCGCCCGCCTCGACTCAGGGCCCGCCGCCCTGCACCGACTCCCTGAATCCGTCGCCCAGGCAGCCGAAGCCCTGTGGATGCAAGCCCTCGACGAAGGCCGCCGCCGCGCCCAACTCGAGCTTAGGTCCAGCGAACGCGCCGCCGCCGAACAGCAACAGACCCTTCAATTACGGTCCCATGTATTGAGCTTGCGCGAAGGCGAACTCGACTCCCGGTTGCGCGACCGCGAGAGCATTATCACGGCCTTGAACCAGCAACTTCGGGAGCTCACGCGCCTGCTGCGCAACGAACAAGCCACCCGCGAAGCGCAATCTCGCCGCATCGCCGCCCTGGAAGCCGAACTGCCGGCGCGCCGACAACCGCGAAAGAATCTACCCAGACCAGAAACACCGCAGACGCCAAGGGGAAAGTTGTCCACCCGACGCGCCGGTCAACTCCCGGTCTCAAAGACCACCACCGCCAAAAGAACGGCTCGAAGGAAGCGGCGCCCGCTCGAGAGAAAACGCCGATGACGCAACGACACGAACGAGGGCACACCTGATGCGACATGCAATGCGATCTCTGGCTGGCGCGCTGCTGCTGTTCGCGTCCCTGAATTCGACTGCGGCTACCCCGGCACCGGGTGATAAACAACAGGTGCTGTGGGAGCGATTGCGAGCCGCCGTCAGCGGCGTCGAGCAGCAGCTCGATGGTGTGCTCGGAGTTGCAATTCTCGATCTGACAACGGGACGGCAGTTGCTCGTGCATCCCGACGAGGTCTTTGCGCAGGCGAGTTCCATCAAGATTGCCGTGCTCGCGGAGCTGTATCATCAAGCCGAGCAGTCCGCCGACGGCACGACGGGCAAGGCGAAGCTCACGGACCAATACATTGTGCGAGCCTCGGATCTCGTGCCTGACAGCAACATCATGGGCGGCCTGACGCCGGGCGTCACCGGACTCACGAATCGCGACCTCGCCACGATCATGGTCGCAGTCAGTGATAACTCCGCGACCAACGTCCTGATCGATCGCCTCGGCATGGACAACGTCGCCGGCTTGATGCAGCGCCTCGGTCTGCCGCACACCCAGCTCCGCCGTAAAATGATGGATCTCAAAGCGGCAGCCGAAGGACGCGAAAACACGTCCACGCCGCGCGAAATGATGCAGCTACTCGAGCAACTCTATCGCGGCAAGGTGATCAGGCAACCATTGCTCGAGGATTTCTTCACGATGCTGGCAACACCAAAGGAGAGCTGGCTACCCCGCGACCTACCCGAGGGCTTGCGAATTGCCAACAAGCCCGGCGCCCTCGAAGCCGTCCGCAACGATTCCGGTATCGTGTTCCTCAAGAATCGTCCGTACATCATCTGCGTGATGACTACTTATCTTGCAAACGAACGCGCAGGCGAGGACGCCATCTCCCATATTTCGACCGCGGCCTATGGACTTTTTGACCGGCTTGGCCGCGCATCCGACCTCGGCCGCGTGATTTCGCCCAGCAACGGCGGCCTGCGCTAGCAAATGACGACGCCGGCATCCTCTTTGAGGTAGTATTTTCCGGGCGCGCTGCGCATGCCCGCAGAGAAATCAGCGCCCAATCGCAGCATCGAATCTGAACGCACCAGGTGAAGTATGGAAGCCAGAAAGCTCTCGGAGTCCCAACCGCCGGCATTTGAGCTCTCATTGCGAGTTCGCCACCCTTCGCTGGACCCAGCCGAGTTGTCGCGCGAGCTGGGGATGGAAGCCAAGTACTCGTTTCGGGCGGGCGAGCCGCGCCAGTCTCGCAGTGGCCATTCCACTCCCTCGGTCCACAGCGAGAGCTACTGGCTGGGAACTCTCGATCCCACCACGTCGCCTGCGGCGCACTGGCTATCTGGATTTGCCAATATGGAACTCGCCCAGAAGGCACACGAGACAACCGTCGCCCAAAGCCTGGGATGGGCACTCTCATTTCACGCCACGCGAGTCCTTCGCGTCCATGCGGCTCTGCTCGAACGCATACGCAGTGAGGGTGGTCAGGTCAGTCTGCTGGTTGCGCTCTCCCCCGCCGTCGTGGAGAGTTTCAGCCTGGCGCCTCAGGTCTGTCGCATATTGAGCGACCTTGGGATCACGATTGAGTTCGAAATGACGGCCGAATGAGCATCCTATTCGCGAGTGACGCGACCGGCACTGTCAAGCGACCCTCCAATTGTTGGCGTTAACACTGTCTCAGCGCGCCATCAGATATCGGCCGCGAGCGTCAGGGTGTAGTTGCGCCGCAGCTGGGGAAAAACAGCATAGAGCGCGGAAATCGTCAGCCCGGATTCGTTGGTCACGTTTGCAACGTCGAGGCGCGCAGAACACGGCCGATTGAACAAGGTGGTCCTGTAGCGCAAGCTGACGTTGAGCGTCGACAGCGGCGGCAGCTCAATTTGATCATTGTTGGTCACGACACGCGACGACAGCGACGTCCACTGTAGAGCAGCCGCCCAGCGACCCCATCGGGCGGGCGCATAGTCGACGTTGACATTGATAGTCCGCGGCACCGGTCCCACCGGGACCGTGCCGACCCCGCCCGGCGCGGAAGTTTGCTGGTTGACCTCGGGCCTGAGCAGCACGAGTCCGGCAACGACTTTGAGTCCGTCCACAGCCGACAGGGTTGCGGACCCTTCGACTCCCCGGCTGCTGATGTCGCCCAGCTGCCCGTAATGACCTGCGGCATCCACGCTGAAGTAGACCTTGTGCACCTTGAAGATGCCGAGCAGCAATTGCAAGTCACTGCGCGGCACGATCCGAATACCCCCGTCGAACTGCCACGTCGGCGTGGCCGGCACCGACTCTCCGCGGTTGACAGCGGAAGACGGCGCACTGACGGAATCCTCGAGTCCGCGCGTGTAACTGGCGTAAGCCGTGGCATGCTTTCCCGCGTCGACGGTGAAACTCGCGGTCGGCAGCAGTTGCGATACCCGCTCCGCACTCCTCGCCAGCCCGGGGATGTCGATCGTCCGGCGATAAGCAGTCTCCAGCACCCCGAGGCTGAGCGAGCCGACCTCCTTCCAGCGCTCGTAGTAACTGACGCCGATCCCGCTCTGACGGACCTCGTCGCGGCTCAGCGCCGAGAACGCGAGCACCGGCGCCGGGACCCTCTCGAGCCGGTAGATCGAGGCAGAACCCAGATCCAGGATCGAGTCGCCGCCGTAGTCCCGATCGACGCTGCGGCCGCGCATGTCAAAGGTCAGTTCGCGCTGGTGCGCACCGTCACTGGTCAGCCGCGTGAGGCGCAGATCGCCGGAGTACGAGCCCGCCCTCAGCGGCGGCGTGGTATCGACGATGTGGTCCGCGATCCCTCCCGCCGTTGGGCCAAGCAATAACTCGTTGAAGTTCTGCGAATTCTTCCCCAGCGAGCGAAACACCCCCGCCGTCAAGCGCCACGAGCTGCCGAGGGTGCTTCTGGCGACGACCCCGGCGGTCAGCTGGTTCCAGCCCCACGACGTCCAGTCCTGTGCCACCAACCGCTGCTCGTTGTACATCGGCGGCAGGTTGAGGCCATTGGCGTAAACGCTCGGCAGTATCCGGTGCTCTCCATTATGGGTGTAGCCCACGAACGGCACGATTTCCGACCGGGGGTTCGGCCGGAATCGCAGCAGCAGCGAGAAAGCCAGGCTGCCGCTTGTGCGCGCGTAGTTGTAATCGAAGTCCTGCCAGTCGGCGATCGTGACGCCGACGCCCAGGATATCTTTGACCACCGGAAACTGAGCGTCGATCTCAGCGGTGGCCATGTCGAGGGGGCCGCGCGTCAGCAGCACGCTGACGAGCGCCGCGTCTCCCGGGGTCCGCAGCTTGTAGTCGACGATGCCTGTGGGCGATGGAAAGCTGTACGACTGAGCGGCGATGCCGACCCGCATGTCGCTGCGGCTGAAGAGGAACGGATTGCTGTAGGTGATCTGCTGGTCGTAGTAAAGACCTTCGATGCGCAAATTCTCGGCCTGCTCTGGGTTGAAGCCACGCGCGTTGGTCGGGCTGTAGAGGCCGATGGTTTGAAACCCGACCGTATTCCCGAAGGCGTCGCCGGCGGCGGTCACCGCATTGTCGTCGGCCCGCTGCGCGCCGGCCGGCACAGCCATGAGCGACGCCATCACGAACAGGAGGACCGGTACGCCCTGCGTGGCACGGCATAATGAACGCGACCCATGGCGGGCCATCAGTGCGCGCTCTGGTCGAGCGCCTTGACCTCTTCTGCCGTGATCTGATCCTTATAATGGTTGCCGAAATGCGAGCGGACGTAGTTGATCACCGCCGCTATTTGCGGCTCGCTGAGCACCGCCGGCGGACCGCCGAATCCGATGGCATGTCTTGCGCCAAACGCCGGCATGTTGCGCCTCCCCATCAGAATCGTCAGCGCCATGTATTGGCGCGACCCCAATGCGGGGTCCTTGGCGAGCGCCGGATAATGGCCCGCGCCGACCGCGCCGCCTGCACTCGGCATGTGGCAACCCCGGCAGATGTGTTCGTATATCTGCCGTCCGTCCGTCGTATTGAGGGGCGCCGCGTCCAGAATACCGGCGGTATTGGCGAACGTCGGCGCCTCGACCAGCACCGCGCTCAACAGAGCCAAGCAACCGGCAAAGGCCGCACACAACAATCCCGCGTACCGTGGTTGTTCGCTCATACCGCCGCGCCTGCCGCCAGCGCGCGCTGGTGCAATCGTCCGATCGCATCCAACGCCGAGGTCACGGCTCCTTCCTGCCAGGCCGGCAGGTAGGAGGCGTGTTCTCCCGCAAGAACGATGCGGCCGTCGAAAGCGCATAAATTGTCGTAGTGTTGCGCGCGCGTGGCGTCCGTCCAAAGGCCGAAGCAGCCCAAGGCAAACGGCGCGCGATGCCACGCAACGGCGACCCCGTTGTCATACTCCTGCGGGTATTGCGGATGGATTTGGCTGCCATATTCCACGGCCTTCGCGACTCGTTCCGCGGGCGGCATCGACGAGAAGTCCATGGAATTGATCTGGTCCCAAATGTAAGCCCCCAACAGCACGCCCTTGCCGCCATCAAAGAAACGGCTGCTCGGATAGCTGATCTGCCCGATCGGCAGGTCCGTATAGGTGACGCCGCCGTAGATCTGTTCGTCTTCCTCCCAGAAGCGGCGCTTGAACTGCAATCCCACCTTGAGTCCCGTGCAATAGGGAACCGCCGCGATGGCCTGGGCCATCGGTCCTCCGACGTTCATCGGAATTTGACCCAGGATGGACAGCGGGATCGCGCATACGCACCAATCCGCGTGCAGCGTTTGCCGGCTCGATCCCGCGGCGAGATCCTCAAACGTCGCGGCAACACCCTGGTCATCCTGATGGATTTCGACGACTTTGGCGTTGTAGCGAATCAAGGGACCCAGTTCGCGCGCAAACGCCTGCCCTACCTGACCCATGCCGCCCACCGGCTGAAACATCGTCGTCTGGAAATCGTAGCCGTCGCCAAACTGCAGCGCGGCCCAGAGGCCGGAATGCAGCAGATCGCTCAAGGCCACAGGCTCCGAAAACGCGGGCCGAGCGCTCAAACCGCCGCCGGGATCCCGTTCGTAACCGCGCCGCTCGCTGCTGTCGGAGCCCTTGGCGAATCTATAATTCTGGTCGAGCGCACCCCACATGCGCAGCGAGTCGAGCAGGATCTCCCGGTCTTCCACCGTGACGTCGGTGTCGAGCGCCTGGCTGCGCGTTGCCTTCGACAAGAGTTCAGCAACATGGCCCTGATAGTCGGCCTTGACCGTACGCAACCGCTGCGGCTTGCCGCCGAACGCCTTGCGGCTGTGCAGATAGGCGTTGTGGTTGACTTGCACGAAAGGCTCGAGTGCGACACCGAGCCGCTTGCAGTAGCTCAGCATTCCGCGATGGTGATATGGCAACCGCCACGGACCGGGGTTGATGTACAGACCCGCATCAAAACGGCACTCCTGGGTCTCCCCGCCCAACTCCGTATAGCGGTCGCCGCCGCGCAGCGTCCAGTTGCGGCCGCCGGCCCGGGCGTTGTACTCCAGGACCTGGACCCGGTAGCCGGCGTTGCGCAATTCGTAGGCAGCCACCAGTCCCGCCATTCCCGCACCCAGCACCAGCACCGAAGCCCCCTTCGGGGCGGCGCTCAACTGTTTCGGACCTTGGAAGGGGGACTCGGCCGCGAAGCCGAGACTGTGCATCGCCTGGTACATGGCCGTACTGCCGGCAGTCATGCCGATCATGCCCAGCAAGCGGCGCCGCGAAATCGCATTTCCCAGTTCATCCATTACCTGTTCGCCTTATTCTCATGATGTGGCAAGCATAGCGCGGAGGAATTTCAAAGTAATCAGCGCCGACGATCCGCAAATTGCCCGGTTGGCCTCGAGTGGACGGCGAGAGTTCACTGCGCCGACAATTTGGCGTCGAGAAAGTCGGCGGTGGCGTGGTAGGCGCGCAGCCAACTCGCGTAGCGCAAGAAGCTATGGATTTCGTCGGGAAAGATGAGGTCCTGGTAGTCGACGCCCTGCCGGCTCAGCGCCTCGATTAGCCGCATGGTTTCCGCGAAGGTCACGTTGCGATCGTCGTCGCCGTGAATCAGCAGCACGGGCGATCGCCACGTCGACACGGCACTGATGGGCGAGGCGGCGAGCGCCGTCGCCAGATCGTAGGGGGTGGCATCCAGCGCGTAGAAATCATGCCCACCGCGTTCGCCGAGACTCCAATTATGCCAATCGTGCACACCGTGCAGATCGACGCCGGCGGCGAACAAGTCCGAGTTTCGCGAGAGCCCCAGTGCCGTCATGTAGCCGCCGTAGCTGCCGCCCCATAGGCCGACGCGGGCGGCGTCCACATCCGGTCGCGCGCGCAAATACGCCGCGGCGGACAGTAAATCGTTGTACTCGCTCGCGCCGGTGGCGCCGTAGTGTTCCGCTTCTCGATAGTCGAGACCATAGCCGATGCCCGATCGATAGTTGAGCGCCAATACGACGTAGCCCTTGCTGGCCAGATATTGATTGAGAGCATAGGCATTGCTGTAGTAATGCATGTAGTGCCAGCCGGCCAGCATCTGCCTGATTGGACCGCCGTGCATGAACACCACGGCCGGATGTCGTATCGAAGCGCGTCCGCCCGGCGGCAGGAATAACTGCCCATGAGCCGCGACGCCGGCGCGCAACGGCAGCACCACCGACTCAGGCGTTGCCAGCGAGGCCGGAAAATCCTTGGGAAGCGCGTCGCTCACCAAATCGATGCCGGCCTTTCCCGCCTCGAGAGCGGCCAGGCGAATGGGCAGCCTCGCGTCCGAGTGCAAGTAGCCGATCGACACCCCATCGGAGGCGACGACGGGCATGGTCTCGATACCGGTGCCACTGGTCAATGGCGCCAGTGCGCCGCTCGGAAAGGCCAATTTCCACAGGTGGCGGCGGTCGATGTCGCCGGAGTTGCCGGCATAAATGATGGCGCTGCCGTTGGGTGCCGCGGCGGCGTACTCGATCTCAAAATTTCCGGGTGTCAGGAGTTGCGGTTTGCCGCCGATGGCCGGTACTGAATACAGGTGCAGCCAACCATCGTTCTCGGCGGGAAACACCAGTCGGCCTCCCGCCGTCCAGAACAGTTGCGTGTTGGAACTCAGCGGGTGGAATACGCTCCCCTCGCCTCGGGGAGCCCGATATACCTCCCGCACAGGCGAATCCACGGCAATGGCGGCGACGCGGATGGACCATGGTGGGCCCGTGCGGTGCGGACCGATGCCCACTTCGTCGTGGCTCCATGGCAGGCGCAGAAACGCAAGCTGTGAACCATCGGGCGACCAGCGCGGTTCCAGATCAAGGCCCGCACTGGGGTCGATCCAGCGCAGGGTCTGCAGCTCGAAAGAATACACGCCGACGAAGCTGTGATCGCCGCGATTGCTGACGAACGCCAGTAGTCTTCCATCCGGCGAAAAGCGCAGCGAGTCGAGTTTGCCGCGCGCCTTGAAGAGCTGCGACGGCTTCGCATCCGCCTGCAGTGCCACCGTCCAAATTTCGCCTTTGCGCAGGAACAGCACGCGGTTTCCGTCCGGCGAGGCCAAGGGCGCGTGTCCTTCGGCCAGCTTCACGGGAGAGCCGCCCTGGAACTCGATCCAGTAGATGTCCTGCTCCGCCCCGGCGGTGAGATGGGCAGGATTCGGGGCGGACTTGTCCGGATCCTCGAAATCCCCGCCACGAACGAACAGCAGTCCGTCGTGCCGCGGCACGAAGGCAAGATCCGCCATGTCCTGGCCGTCATCTTCCGTATAGGCTGTAAGGCGTCGCGAGTCATAGCCGTTGCCCGAAGTGCGATGCGTGGCCAGCCACACATTGCGCCGGCCGGCGTCATTGCTCACCCACGCAAAATGATTCCCCTC
>Ga0210408_10005643_pt1 | contig 10959 bp, 7 predicted proteins | sample IncBWH4MmetaG_FD_155471 | JGI IMG/M metagenome (GOLD analysis project Ga0210408, IMG submission 155471) | Forest soil microbial communities from Barre Woods Harvard Forest LTER site, Petersham, Massachusetts, United States - Inc-BW-H-4-M | ecosystem: Environmental > Terrestrial > Soil >... | reverse complement strand
GCGGGCTGCGCGGTGACGCTGGTGCTCAAGGCGCCGGTCCGGACCAGCCGGCTGATCGCACCGCTGCTGGCCGAACCCGGCATCGCCGTGCGGCGACCGTTCGAAGAGCACCTCGTCGAGGGTCCTGAAGGGTCAGGTCCGTTGCGGCCCGCAGCCGCGACCGAGCTGCTGGCCAGGCTCGACGCGGAGCAGCACTATGATCTGGTGGTGCTGCGCGGCCGTGCGCTGACCGCGGCGGCGGCCAGGAGCGTGGCGTTCACCGGGCGGCTATGGCCGTACCTGACCGATGTGCCCCAGTCCGTTCCCGGCCTGACACCCGAGATGGCCGCCGAACTCGAGATGATCGCGAACGCCGCGCGTTACCTGCTGTGCCAGACCGAGGAGCTCCGTTGCTTCCTGGAGGGCAGCATCCCCGCCGCCTGCGGCAAATGCGTGCTACTGCCCCCGATGCTGGCCGACATACCGAGCGCTCGCGGAGCGGCGGCGGCCGGAATCCCGCTCCGGCTGGTCTACGCGGGCAAGTTCGCGCCGCGCTGGAACACCCTGGAAATGACCGAGCTGCCCGCGCTGCTGGCGGCCCGCGGCGTCGCCTCCGAGCTGCACATGGCAGGCGACAAGATCCACGACGACGCGACCGGCTACCAGCAGCGGATGCGCGAGGCGCTGGAGGGCGACGGCGTGACCTGGCACGGCGGGCACTCCCGGGAGGAGGCGATGCGGCTCACCGCGTCTTGCGACATCGGGCTGAGCTGGCGCCAGCCCGACCTGGACGCGAGCCTGGAGTTGTCGACGAAGGTCCTGGAGTTCGGCGCGCTGGGCCTGCCGGTCATCCTCAACCGGACCCCGATGCACGAGGCGCTGCTCGGCGCGGACTACCCGTTGTTCGCGGCCAGCCTGGCCGACGTGGCGGCGGCCGCGACCGCCGCGGCGGCCGACCCCGGCCTGTACCGGCTGGCGGCTGACCGGACCGGCCAGGCCGCCGAGCAGTTCACCCTGGATCGCGCCGCGGAGCGGCTGCGCGGCTACCTCGCGGCCGCGGTTCCGGCCCGCCGGGCCAGGCAGGCGAACCAGGGCGAGGCTGGCCCGGATGAGGCTAGTTCCGGTGAGGCTAGTTCCGGTGAGGCTGGGCTCGCGCCCAGGCTGCGCGTCGTGGTGGCCGGTCACGACCTTAAGTTCTTCAGGCCACTGCTGAGCTACCTGCGGCTGCAGCCGGACCTAGAGGTCCGGCTGGACCGGTGGGCCGCGCTCGGCAAGCACGACCCAGCGGCCAGCCGGGAGCTCGCCGCCTGGGCCGATGTGGTGGTCTGCGAGTGGTGCGGGCCGAACGCCGTCTGGTACAGCCGGCACAAGCGGCGCGGCTCGCGGCTGCTGGTCCGGCTGCACCGTTTCGAGCTGCGCTCGCCCTACCCCGGTCAGCTCAAGATCGGCGCGGTGAACCAGGTGGTGTGCGTGAGCAAGCACTACGCGCGGCTGTGCCGTGAGTACACCGGCTGGCCGGAGACGAAGGTGGCGACGGTGCCGAACGCCCTCGACGTGGCCCAGCTGGACCGGCCCAAGCTGGACGGCGCCCGGTTCCACCTGGGCCTGGTCGGCATGGTGCCGTCCCGGAAACGGCTGGACCTGGCCCTGGACGTGCTCGAGGAGTTGCGCCGCGAGGACGACAGGTACCTGCTCTTCGTCAAGTCGGGCATGCCCTGGGAGCACTGGTGGGTGTGGCAGAACCCGGCCGAGCGCGAGCACTACGCCGGCGCGCTGCGCCGGGTCCAGCGGTCGCCGCTGCTGCGCGGGGCGGTGGTGTTCGACGACGCGGGCCCGGACGTCGCGGCGTGGCTGCGCCGGGTCGGCTTCGTGCTGTCCACCAGCGACGACGAGAGCTTCCACGTCGCGCCGGCCGAGGGCATGGCGTCGCGAGCGGTGCCAGTGCTCCGGCACTGGCCCGGCGCCGAGACGATCTACGACATACGCTGGATTCACCGGGGCCCGGCCGAGATGGCGGCCGCGATCCTGGCCCTCGGCGACGAGCACAACTGGCGCGCGGCGGGCAGCGACGCGCACGCCCAGGCGGCCGCCGCGTTCAACCTGGCGCGAGTGAGCCAGGCCTGGCATGGCCTGCTCACCGCGGACCTGGACCCGGCGGTGCCCGGACCGATACTCGAGCTGCTCGGCTCGCCCTGACCCGCATGTACTTCACGCTCGCCGTCAGCGCGGCCACCCGTCAGGCGTGTGCCGCGCTGGCCGAGGCGGCCGAACGCACCGACCCGCGGGTCATGCCGATCCCCGGCCCGGCCCGGGTGACCTGGCGCGCTCCGGATGGGCACGCCGTCGTGCTGCACTGGGGCGACGCGGACAGCGCCGGCCGGTCACACGCCGGAACCATCTGGGCCGAGAGCGCCACGGTGCACGCCCGTACCGGCCTGACCCGCGTCGACCCGGTCTACCTGGCCGAGGCGGCCGCGGCCGTGGTGATCAGCGACCGGGCCTGCTGGGCAGCCGCGGTCACCGGGCGTATGGGCGATCCCGACCCTGCCATGGCAGGCGCCTTCCTCAGCCTCGGCTACCCGGTCGGCGACGCGACGCCCTTCCGCGGCGTCCGGGCTCTCGGCGGTGACCGGACGCTGCGACTGGCCGGCGGGCACCTGGCCGGCGGGCAGCTGGCCGGCGGGCAGCTGGCCGGCGGGCGGGCGGCCAGGGCGGAAGACGAACAGCCCGCGGGAGCGGGCCGGGTCGCCGGGACACTGAAGGAGGCCGTTCGGCCCCTGGGCGATACGGACGCGCCGGTCGAGCTCTCGCTGACCGGGGGCAAGGACTCCAGGCTGGTCGCCGCCGCGTTGGCCGCGGCACGGGTGCCGTTCCGGGCCCGCACCCACGGGTTCGCCGGCCATCCCGACGTGGTCGTGGCGGGCCTGATCGCCGACAGGCTCGGCGTTGAGCACACGATCACCCGGCCGAGGCCGCCGGGCGCACCGGACGAGGCCGATGTCCTGCGCCGGCTCCGCGCGGCCGTGCTCGTGTCCGACGGGATGCTGTCCGCGTTCGAGAACGTCGGCTGGCCGGACCCGCAATCGGCCGACGGGCCGGCCGAAGCGGGCGGCCATGGGGGCGAGTTGCTGCGGGGCGGGTACGCGCAGGCCGCGTGGCGCAGCCCGGCCGCGTGGCGCACCCCGGCTGTCCTGCGCGCCGCGGCCGCCCCCCTGGATGCCGTGGCCGCCGCCGAACTCTTCCGCCGGATGACCACACGCCGCCTGAGCCTGCTCCGGCCGGGCCCGGCGTGGGCCTACCTGGCCAGCTTGGCACCGCAGACCGCGTCGCTGGCCCGGGGGCCGCTGGCCGCGCTCGATGACTTCTACCTGGTGAACCGGGCAGGCTGGTGGTCGGCCGCCGCCCGGCAGGCCTACCTGCTGCGGTCACGGCTGATCCAGCCGCTGTTCGCGGACGGCGTGGTCCGGGCCGCGCAGGCGGTCCCGCTCCGAGACCGGCTGAGCGACCGGCTGCACCGCGACGTGCTCGGCGCGCTCTGTCCCGAACTGCTGGGCCTGCCGCTGGCGGGCACGCCCTGGCACGGCGAGCCGCGAACCGCGGCTACAGTGCTGACCGCCCCGCCGGGACCGGCCGCCGCCGACTGGCGGCGGGACTATGGCGACGCCGTGGCCGGGTTCCTGCGCGGCTACGTCCTGGACCACGGCGAGGCGAGCCCGGTGTTCGGAATCCTCCGCCGCAGCGCCGCCGAGCGCCTGCTCCGCGCGCCGCAGGCCGACCGGCACGGGGTCTGGGCGCTAGCCACCCTGACCGCCCTGCTGTCCGGTGACTGGCTCAACGCCCGCGACCCGGCCAGCCAGGCCCTGTTCGGATAGGCCCGGTTCGGATAGGCCCGGTTCGGATAGGCCCGGTTCGGATAGGGCTGCTCAGCCCCGGCCGTACCTGGTCTCGGCCTGCCAGAAGTACAGCACGCCGACGACGAGGATGACGACCGCCCAGGCGGCCCCGGCCAGCCATAGCTCACTGGTCGCGAAGTCGGGGTGGCAGTAGGCCTGCAGCGACGGAATCTTCTTCGCGGCGAAGATCGCGCACCGCGCCGCGTCGTAGGGCTTCGCGCCCGGCGCGTCGGCCCGGAAGGTGGCCATGATGGCGTACCTGGTCAGCGAGATGTACACCGCCGCCGGATTAAAGGACAGCACGTTCTTGGCCCACCCCGGCAGGACGGCGGGCAGCGAGGCGATGCTGTACATGACCCCGCAGAAATACCGCCAGACCCGCAGCAGGAACGGGACCAGCTGGCTGATGTCCTGCGCGCCCGCGCCGACCCTGGCCATGATCAGCGCGGCGCCCACGTTGAAGATCGCCTGCATCAGCAGGGCCGGTAGCAGCAGCAGCCAATACCAGGTGAGCGGCTCGCCGGTGCCCAGCACGATGGCGAACAGCACCACCATGGACAGCAGCAACTGCTGGAGCTCCACCAGCACGTACGCGAGCGGCAGGCAGGCACGCGGGAAATGCAGCGCGCGTATCAGCGTCATATTCGCCCGCATTACCGTGGAGCCGACCACGATCGACCGCTCGGTGAAGGCGAATATGAAAACTCCGGTGACCAGATAGGCGGTGTAATTGCTGATACCCCGGTTGGCCTTGAAAAGGATTCCGAAGATCAGGTAATACACGGCCGAGTTGAGCAGCGGTGTCAGCACCTGCCAGAGCTGGCCGAGCCGCGCCTCGGTGTACATCGACACGTTGCGCGCCGTGGCATAGGCGTGGATGAAGTGCCGCCGCTGCCACACCCTGGCCAGGTAGGAGACCAGGCCAGGCCGGGCGGAGCTCGGTGTCAGGCCGTACTGTGCGGCCATCTCGGCCAGCGACTCCCCAGCCGCCGGCTCGTCCTCGGCCACCTCCGCCAGCTCGTCCCGCAAGCCGCCCGGAGCAATCAGCCGCCCGCGGTTTCCCATGGCTGTGGAGTTTATGAGAACCCCCGCGGTCAGCGCGGTTATCCTGCGTCCGCGGCAGATCATTCGCGCGGAATTCGGCGTTCATTAACCCGCCGTACCCATACCGGTTTTATTTGACCGAACGGTCCGCCGTACTGCCCCTTCTTTGGACCAGTTGGCCCCGGTGAATAGGAAGCCCAGTCGCACCAGCAACTCTGGAAGTAATGATAGTTCGAACTATCATTTTGTAAGAACCTAGAGACGGGCTGTTGCCGAGCGCCCCGTGTCGACCAGCCCCCCAAGCTGCTCCTTTCGGCCGGTCGGGTTTCTCCCCGGAGCTTGTCGCCGAAGCCGCCGCGCACCCCGACGTGGAGCCAATCGGTTTGGAGCGCCTGTACCGCGCGTACGGCTCAGTGGGTTAGGTGCGCGGTGTCGTTGAAGGAGCGGAGGACGGCGGGGCCGTCGGCATACCAGTCGATCTCGCACAGGGCGGCGACGTCCAGGTGCATGCGGAAAAGCGCGGCGGGCGGGGCGAGCAGGGCCGCCGCGACTAGCGTCTTGATCGGGGTGACGTGGCTGACGATGAGGACGGTCTCGCTGGCCCGTTCGGCTAGAACGCGGTGCAGGGCCGCGGTGACCCGCTCGCTGACCTGGACGAAGCTCTCGCCGTCCGGCGGCGCGACCGACGGATCGGCTAGCCAGGCGGTCATTTCCGACGGCCAGCGCTCGCGCACCTCGGCGAAGGTTAGGCCCTCCCAGGCACCGAAGTCGGTCTCCCTGAAGCCGTCGTCGGTTACCGCCGGGACGCCGGTGACCGCCGAAACCTCCTCGGCTGTCCGCACGGTGCGCTGCAGGGGCGACGAGACGATAGCGCCGATACCCGCCTGAGCTAGCCGTTTGGCCGCGGCGGCGGCCTGCTGTACCCCGGTGTCGGTGAGCGGAGCGTCGGTCCGGCCGGCGTACCGCTTCTGCACCGACATCGGCGTCTGCCCGTGCCTGAGCAGCAGGGTGACCGTGGGCTCGCCCTGGGCGGAGATCCAGGTGGTCCTGGCGCGCACCTAGACGCCAGACTCCGGGGTCCGGACCAGGATCCGCCTGCACTCCTCGCACCGGACTACCTCGTCGGGCGCTGACGCCCGGATGACGTTGAGGTCGGCCGCGTTGAGGCTTAGGTGGCATCCCTCGCACCGGCCGGCCCGGAGAATGGCCGCGCCGACGTTCCTGGTCTTGCGGATCTGGTCGTAGAGGGCGAGCAGGTCGGCGGGCACGTCGGCGGCGACGCTGGCGCGCTGGTCGGAGGACTTGGCCGTCTGCTCGTCGATCTCGGAGAAGGCCGCGTCCCGCCGCGCCGCCACCTCGGCCATCTCGCCGCCGAGGCTGTCCCGTCCGGTGGTCAGCTCGTCCCGCTGGCTTTCGAGGGTCTCCCGGCGCTCCATCAGCTCGAGCACGACCTCCTCCAGATCGCCCTGCCTGCGGTGCAGGTTCTCGATCTCCGACTGCAGGCTGGCGAGCTCGCGCGCGGCCGAGACCTGCCCGGCGTCCAGCCGGGCCCGGTCCCGCTCGATCCTGGTCCGGACCTGGTCCACGTCACGTTCGGCCCGGGTCTGCTCCCGGCTCAGGTCGCCGAGCTCGGTTTCGGTCGCCACCAGGGCGTCCTTGAGCTCGACAGCCCTGGTCTCCAGGGCGGCCAGCTCGGCGACTTCGGGGAGGCCGCGCCTGCGGTGGTCGAGGCGGGCGAGCTCGGCGTCCAGGTCGGCCAGTTCGAGCAGGCGGAGCTGGATCTGCGGTGATGCCTTCACGGGTCCCAACGTTAGTCGCCCCGGGCGACTGTGTCGCGTGGTAGACCTGCGCCATGGAGATCCCTCACGTCAGCCGGCCCTACATGCCGGGTTACGGCATCGCCGGGCCGACCGAAGGCAGCGGACTCCTGCACTGGTCGTGGGCTGCGGAGCGGCTGACCGCGGCGCGCAACTACTGGGTCGCCACGGTCTGGCCCGACGGGCGGCCGCACATCATGCCGGTCTGGGGAATGTGGGACGACAGCACGCTGTGGTTCACCAGCAGCGCCGGATCCCGGAAGGTCCGAAACCTGACCGCCGACCCTAGGTGCTCCGTCACCACCGAGGACGCCTCGGATCCCGTGATCATCGAGGGCACCGCGCACATCTCCACCGAGCTGCCGGTGCTGCGCCGGGTGGTCGACCTGATGAACGCCAAGTACCGGACGGACTACCGGGTCGACTTTCTCGACCCGGCCAAGAACGCCACCATCGGGGTCCGGCCGCGCCGCGTGTTCAGCATGCGGGCCGGCGACTTCGCCGGGTCCCCCACCCGCTGGACCTTCGAAGACTAGCGGTAATAAGAAGGCAACCTTCGCGGTGCTAACTAAACACCGCCGGGCGGGTAGCTTGGAAGGGCGCCTACCCGCGACATTCCGCCATGAGACTAGTGTCCGCCCCTGCCGGTGACCAGCCCCGGGCTCCGCATGCCCTGCCCGGTGCCGTGGCAGGCATGCTCGCGGCAGCCGTCGCGATCGGCGCGGCGCAGTTCGTCGCCGGGCTGACCGCGCCGGCGAGCTCGCCGGTGCTCGCAGTCGGCCAGGCCGCCATCGACCTCACGCCGCAGCCGGTCAAGGACTTCGCGATCTCTGCGTTCGGCACGGCGGACAAGACCGTGCTGCTCGGCGGCATCCTGGTAGTGCTCGCCCTGTACGCCGCGGTGGTCGGCATCCTGGCAGTGCGCCGGCTCGCGTTCGGCATGTGGGGGCTCGGGCTGTTCGCCTTCATCGGCCTGTGGGCCGCCCTGACCAGGCCCGGCTCCACGGCGGCGTACTTCTGGCCTACCCTGGCCGGCGCGGCCGCGGGTGCGTTTACCCTGGCCAGGCTGGCTGACGCGGCGGGACGGCTGAGCGTGTCCCGGGCTCCCGCCAGGCCGCGCACCGGCACCGGTCCGGTGGCGCCGGGACGGTCCAGACCCACGCCGGAATCCCTGACCCCGCCGGACCTGCCGGTTCTTCCGGCCGAGCCAGGTCCCGACGCCGCGGCCGGAACCGGCCCGGGAACGGCGGAGCCCACGAAGCCGGCCGAACCCACGGGCCCGAACGAGCCGGGGGAAACCCCCGGGGCCGGTACGGGCTACTCCTTTACCTTCCTTCCCGACCCCGACGACCAGGGGCCGCCTCGCGGGCCCGCCCGGCGGCGGTTTCTGGTCGGCAGCGGGATAGCCGCGGCCGCCGCGGTGGCCGGCACGATCGCCGGGCGCGAGCTGGCCACCCGTCGCGACGTCACCGTGGCGCGGAACGCGCTCCGATTCCCCCGGCCGACGGTGGCCGCGCCGCCGCTGCCGCCAGGCAGCGACCTGCACATTCCCGGCCTCAGCTCGTTCATCACCCCCAACGACAGCTTCTACCGGGTCGACACCGCCCTGCTGCTGCCCCAGGTGGATCCGTCGACCTGGCAGCTGCGGATCCACGGGATGGTGCAGCGGGAGGTCACGATCACCTTCGCCGAGTTGCTCAAGCGCCCGCTCATCGAGGACTACGTGACGCTCACCTGCGTGTCCGACCCGGTGAGCGGCCCTTACGTGGGCAACGCGAAGTGGCTCGGCGCCAGCCTGGCCGCCCTGATCAGGCAGGCCCGCCCGCGGGCGGGCGCCAGCCAGCTGCTGTGCACCTCGGTCGACGGGTTCACCTCGGGCACTCCGCTGCAGGTCGTGCTGGACGGGCGGGATGCGCTGCTCGCCGTCGCGATGAACGGCGCGGCGCTGCCCGTGGAGCACGGCTTCCCGGCGCGGATGGTGATCCCTGGCCTGTACGGCTATGTGTCGGCGACCAAGTGGGTCACCGACATCGAGGTGACCACGTTCGCGGACGCTACCGCCTACTGGGCCGAGCGCGGCTGGTCACAGCAGGCGCCGATCAAGACCGAGTCCAGGATCGACGTGCCCGCGATCGGCTCGACGCTACGACCAGGGCCGACGCAGGTGGCCGGGGTGGCCTGGGCCCAGCACAAGGGCGTAGCCGCCGTGGAGGTCCGGGTCGACCGCGGTCCGTGGCACGAGGCGCGGCTGGCCGCGGTCCCCGACATCGATACCTGGCGGCAGTGGGTGTTCCAGTGGCAGGCCACCCCGGGAAAACACGTGCTCGAGGCCCGCGCCACCGACAAGACCGGCTACACCCAGACCGCGCTGCAGGCTCAGCCGCCGCCGAACGGCGCCTCCGGCTATCCCTCCGCCGCCGTCACCATCCGCGGCTCCTGATCTCTGAGCAGGTCGCGAAACCGGCGGGCGAACAGGTACGCGTCGCCCGGCCAGCGCGCGGACACGTAGGTGCGGTCCCGCACCACGAAAGCCGGGCCGTCGTCGGCGGCGGTGCCACGCGCGGACAGCGTAACCGGCCCGCGCTTGAACTGGGTATCCGGATCAGCCAGGACGGCACGCACCTCGTCCTCGACGTAGGCCGGGTACGTGCGGTAGTAGCGGCCCAGCCGCCACGCGGTCGACAGGTAGGCCGAACGCTCCATGTACTTCGGCAGGCAGGTGGTGCGGCGGTCGGCCAGCACGCTGCGGCCTGTGTCCGGGTCACGGGTGCGCGCCAGCACCAGGACGCCGTGGCAGATCGCGCCGACCGGGCGGTTCAGCCGCCAGAACCGGCCGACCTGCTCCCTGAGCACGGGCGAGCCGAGGTACTGCCGCATGCCGGGGGCGTGGCCGCCCGGCAGGATCAGCCCATCGAAGCCGGCCGGGTCCAGGTCGGCCCAGCCTGCCGTCGCGCCGAACTCCGGCGCCCGGACCAGCTCGTAGTACCGCTTCCTAGCCTCCGGCGCAGCGCCGAGCCGACCGAACAGCACGCCGGTGAGCAGCCGGGGATCCGCGGCCGGGATCGTGCCCGCCTTCTCGGTGGCGAAGACGACCTCGTGGCCGGCCTCGCGCAGTACCGCCCACGGCACGGCGACCTCGGTGACGTCGAAGTCCCGGTCGGGCAGGGGCAGCAGCACGCGCATCGGTCCATCGTCTCATTCGCTACGGTTGGGCGGGGCGAAGAAGACGGAGGCGCGATGAGCACGGATAATGAGTTCGCCCGGCTGGCCCGGGAGTACCTTGACGACCGGTCCGAACGGCACCCGGATGCCGCTACCGGACTGGGCGACCACCGGTTCGACGCGCGGCTGCCCGACCCGTCGGCGCAGGCCCTGGGCGATGAGCGGCGCGCGCTGGACGGCTGGGCCGCCCGGCTCGGCGTGCTCGACCGCGGCGCCCTGTCGGCCGAGCACCAGGTGGATGCCGCGATGATGGCGGACAGCATCGCCCGGCGGGTGTTCGAGATCGACGAGCTGCGCGAGCACACCTGGAACCCGCTGCTCGCCAACCCAGGCAAGGCCATCTACCAGCTGCTGGCCCGGGACTTCGCCCCGCTGCCCGACCGGCTGGGTTCGGTGGCCGGGAGGCTGGCGGAGGTTCCGGGGACGCTGGCCGAGGCCAGGCGGCAGCTCGGGCGGATGCCCCGGGTACACCTGGAGACCGCGATCGCGCAGTTCGGCGGCGCGATCGCGCTGATCAGCAACGAGATAGACGCCGCACTGGAGGCCGCTCCGCAGTGCGCATCCGGGCTCGCCCAGGTCCGCCCGGCCGCCCTGGAAGCGCTGACCGAGCACCGGACCTGGCTGTCCGCGCAGCTGGCCGAGGCGGACGGCCATGGCGGCTTCGCCGATCCGCGGATCGGGCCGGAACTGTTCGCCCGCAAGCTGTCGCTCACGCTGAGCGCGTCGGCGGACGCGGACGCCATCCTGGCCCGGGCCGAGGCCGACCTAGACCGGGTGAGCGAGCAGATCACGGAGCTGGCCGCGCAGATCGCCGGCGCTGCCGGACCCGGAGCCGTCCGGCAGGTGCTCGACCGGCTGGCCGGGGACGTGCCCGCCGACGCCACGATCCTGGAGTTCTGCCGCGACGCCCTGGCCGCGCAGACCGCGTTCGTAACCGGCCACCGCCTGATCACGGTCTACGACGACCCGATCGAGCTGATCCCGATGCCGGAGATCGACCGCGG
>Ga0210408_10005641_pt1 | contig 10960 bp, 9 predicted proteins | sample IncBWH4MmetaG_FD_155471 | JGI IMG/M metagenome (GOLD analysis project Ga0210408, IMG submission 155471) | Forest soil microbial communities from Barre Woods Harvard Forest LTER site, Petersham, Massachusetts, United States - Inc-BW-H-4-M | ecosystem: Environmental > Terrestrial > Soil >... | reverse complement strand
CGGTCTAGGCATCGGCATCAACGAGGGCGACGTGGTGGCCGGCAACATCGGCTCCTCCGCCTACATGAACTACACGATCATCGGCGACACCGTGAACATCGCCGCGCGGCTCTGCCAGCGGGCGCGTGCGGGCGAGATGCTGTTCTCGAGCGCGCTCAAGCGCTCGCTCGATGCGAACGGCCTCGACGTCGGCGCGACGCCGCTGCCGCCGCTGCAGCTGCGCGGTCGCGCGCATCCGATCGACATCTTCTGCGTGCCGCTCGCGACACGCATGCAGCTCGCCGTAAGTCCGGTCGGCAGCTGAACGCAGGCCGCTCGGGTATGCTGCCCGAGACGCATGACCTCGCTCCTCAACCCCCCGCTGCCGGGCGCGGCCGCACCAAGGCTCGAATGGCGCCAGCTGTACGGCAGCGCCGCGGCGCTGGCGCTCGCGGAAGGCTCCGGCGCCGACCCGCGGCTCTACGTGGTGATCGCCGACGCCGCGCGCGAGCTCGAGCGCCTGAGCGCCGAGCTGCGCTTCTTCGCTGGCCACGCCCTGCCCCTGCTGCGGCTGCCCGACTGGGAGGTGCTGCCCTACGACCTGTTCTCGCCGCATCCCGACATCACTTCCGAGCGGCTGAAGACCCTCTACGAGCTGCCGTACGCGCAGCGCGGCTTCCTGATCGTCTCGGCCGACACCCTGATGCAGCGCCTGCCGCCACGCGACTACGTGCAGGGCCGCGCCTTCGAGCTGCGCGCCGGACAAGCGCTCGCTCTTGAGCCGTTCCGGCAGCGGCTGGTCGACGCGGGCTATGCGAGCGTCAGTCAGGTAGCGAGCCCAGGGGAGTTCGCCGTGCGCGGCTCGCTCCTCGACGTGTTTCCGATGGGCAGCACGGTGCCGCTGCGCATCGACCTGTTTGACGACGAGATCGCTGGCCTGCGCCGCTTCGATCCGGAGTCGCAGCGCTCGCTCGATGCGCTCGAGGAGGTGCGGCTGCTGCCGGCGCGTGAAGTGCCGCTCGACACCCAGGCGGTACGCGACTTCCGGCGCCGCTACCGCACGCGTTTCGAGGGCGATCCGTCGAAGAGCGCCGTATACCGCGGCGTGAGCGAGGGGCTGGCGCCGGCCGGCATCGAGTTCTATCAGCCGCTGTTCTTCGACGGGCTCGCCCGGCTCACCGACTATCTGCCCGCCAATGCGGTGGTCGTGCACGACGCCGCCCTGCCGCAGGCGCTCTCCCGCGCCTGGGCCGACGCCGAAGCCCGCTACGAGGACCGGCGCCACGATATCGAGCGTCCGGTGCTGCGGCCGCAGGAGCTGTTGCTCACTCCCGCCGAGCTCCAGGAATCTCTCGCCGGCTTCTCCGGGATCACGCTCGATGCCTTCAAGGCGGACACCGAGCTCGCCGGATCGGGCACGGGGCTGCACAACTTCCCGACCGCCGCGCCCCGGGAGCTGCGCCTCGACATGCGCGCCGAGCGGCCGCTGGCGCCGCTCGATGCGTTCGTACGCGAGTTCCACGGGCGGGTGCTGATCGCCGCCGACTCCGCCGGCCGGCGCGAGGTGCTCAGCGAGATGCTGCGCGCCCACGGCCACGAAGTGGCCACCGTGCCCGGCTGGGAAGCCTTCACCGCCGGCAGCACGCGCCTCGCGCTCGCCATCGCTCCGGACATCGAGGGACTGACTCTTACCGAGCCACCGATCGCACTGATCGCCGAAGCGCAGCTCTTCGGCGCGCGCGCCCGCCAGGAGCGACGGCGCAAGCGCGCCTCGGACCCGGAGGCGATCCTGCGCGATCTCCAGGACCTCAACCCCGGCGCGCCGGTGGTGCACGAGGAGTACGGGGTCGGCCGTTACGCGGGCCTGCAGGCGATGGAGGTCGCCGGTCAGCCGGGTGAGTTCCTGGTGCTCGAGTACCAGGACGGCGACCGCCTGTACGTGCCGGTGCACGCGCTGCACCTGGTGAGCCGCTATACCGGCGCGGCACCGGAGAGCGCCCCGCTCCACAAGCTCGGCACCGACCAGTGGGCCAGGGCGCGCCGCCGCGCGGCCGAGCAGATCCGCGATGTGGCAGCCGAGCTGCTCGATCTGTACGCACGCCGCAAGGCGCAGCGCGGCCTCTCGCTGGCGGCGCCCGAGCCCGACTATCAGGCCTTCGTCAACGGCTTCCCGTTCGAGGAAACCGTGGATCAGTCCGAGGCCATCCGCCAGGTGCTCGCCGACCTCGCGAGCGAGCGTCCCATGGACCGCATCGTGTGCGGCGACGTCGGCTTCGGCAAGACGGAAGTCGCGATGCGCGCCGCGTTCGCCGCCACCGCGGCTGGTAAACAGGTGGCGGTGCTCGCCCCCACGACGCTGCTGGTGCAGCAGCACCTCGCCAACTTCCGCGACCGTTTCGCGGACTGGCCGGTGCGCATCGAGGCGCTGTCGCGCTTCGGCACCGGAAAGGAGACCCAGGCGACGCTCGCCGCGCTCGAGCAGGGCAAGGTCGACATCGTCATCGCCACCCACCGGCTGCTGCACGCGCATGCGCGCTTCCGCGATCTCGGGCTCCTCATCATCGACGAGGAGCAGCGCTTCGGGGTGCGTGACAAGCAGCGCCTGCAGGCGCTGCGCGCCAACGTGCACGTGCTCACGCTCACCGCGACACCCATTCCGCGCACGCTCAACATGGCGCTCGGGGGACTGCGCGATCTGTCGCTCATCACCACCGCGCCGGCGGCGCGCCTCGCCATCAAGACCTTTCTCATCGAGTGGCACGGCCCGACACTGCGCGAGGCGGCGCTGCGCGAGTTGCGCCGCGGCGGCCAGATCTACTTCGTGCACAACGAGGTGCGCTCGATCGCCAAAATGGCCGCCGAGGTGCAGACGCTGGTGCCGGAGGCGAGCGTGCGCGTCGCCCACGGTCAGATGCGCGAGCGCGAGCTCGAGCAGTTGATGGTGGATTTCTACCATCGGCGCTTCAGCCTGCTGGTGTGCACCACCATCATCGAGAGCGGCATCGACGTGCCGAGCGCCAACACCATCATGATCAATCGCGCCGACCACATGGGACTCGCGCAGCTGCACCAGCTGCGCGGGCGCGTCGGCCGCTCCCACCACCGTGCCTATGCCTATCTCATCGCGCCGCCGCGTCAGGCGCTGCCGCGCGACGCCGCCAAACGGCTCGAGGCTATCGAGTCGATGGAGGAGCTCGGCGCCGGCTTCGTGCTCGCGACCCACGACCTCGAGATTCGCGGCGCGGGCGAGCTGCTCGGCGAGCAGCAGAGTGGCAACATGACCGAGGTCGGCCTGTCGCTCTACCTCGACATGCTGGACCGCGCGGTGCGCGCCTTGAAGTCCGGGCGTGAGCCGGCGCTCGATCAGCCGCTCGCCGCGGCGACCGAGGTGGAGCTGCGCCTGCCGGCGTTCCTCCCCGAGGCTTACGTCGCCGACGTGCACGTGCGGCTCTCGCTCTACAAGCGCATCGCCGCGGCCGAGAGCTCCGCTGCGCTCGATGAGCTGATCGCGGAGCTGCACGACCGTTTCGGTCCGCTGCCGCCAGCGGCCGTGAGCCTGATCCGCATAGCGAAGCTGAAGCTCGCCGCGCGCACCATCGGCGTGCGGCGGGTGGATCTGGGTCCGCAGGGAGGCTCGGTGGTGTTCGAGGAGCACACCGCCGTCGATCCGGCGAGCCTGGTGCGCCTGATCCAGAAGAGCGCGCGCGAGTACCGCCTGGACGGGCCGCAGCGGCTGCGCATCTCGCGCCAGATGCCTACCGACCAGGCGCGCTTCGACTATGCCGGTGAGCTGCTCGGGCGGCTGGCCGCGGCGGCGCGACCGCCGCCGCCAAGTTAGAATGCCGCGGATGGACCGCCGAACTGCACCGTTACGCGCGCTTGCCCTCGGCCTGGCCCTCGGCCTGGCCCTCACCGTGGCGCTCGGGGCCCCGCTTCCTGCTGCCCCGGAAGAGAACGCCGGCCCGGTCTACAACGTCGAGATCATCGTGTTCCGTACCACGGCTGGCGAGGGCGTTGCCGAGAACTGGGGCGAGGAAGCCGGCGCGCGCATCGTCGCGGGCGATGAGTCGGCGAGCGGCTCGGTGCAGGTGGGCCGCTTCGTGGGAATGCTGCCGCCCGCGGCGTACCAGCTGAACGAGCTCGAGAGCCGGCTGCGCGACAGCGGCACCTACCTGCCGGTGGCGCATGCGGCCTGGTCGCAGACCGCGAGCGCCTGGGGCACGCGTGCCGGATTTCAGGTCGGCCGCCTCGGCATCAACGTGCCGGGCTTGAGCGGCAGCGTGTACCTCGAGCATGGGCAGTTTCTGCACCTCGGGCTATCACTGAGCTGGACCATGGAGAGTCCACCGGACGGGCTCGGCGCCGCGCCGGGTACTCAATTCGCGCTGAATGAGACCCGCCGCGTCCGCTTCTACGAGCGCAATTACTACGACCAACCCGCGTTCGGCGTGATCACCCTGGTGACGCCCGCGCAGGGGCCGCGCGCGCCCGGGCGATAGTCACTGGAAGTCGGCGGCCTCGGCCGTGGCAATGCCGTCCTTGCCGTTGACCTTGGCGCGCTTCATCGCGGCGCGGCATGCCTTGAAGAGCCCCTCGAGCGGCAGGCCGCGCGGCGGCACGAGGCAAGCGATGCCCGCGCTCATGGTCACGTAGCGACCCGCGCCCGCGGTGGGGTGGTGCATCAGCAGATCGCGCACCCGCTGCGCCACGATGCGGGCGTACTCTGCGGCGCGCTCGGCCGCCTCGCCTTGCGTCAGCACCACGAACGTGCCGCCCTCCCAGCGCCCGACCAGATCGCCGCCACGCCGGTAGGAGGCGCCGACCACACGCGCCACGCGGCGGATACAGGCATCGCCCGCGGCGCGATCGAACTTCTCGTTGTAGGCGCCGAGGTCGTCGATGTCGAAGAGCGTCAGCCCGATCTCGTGCGAATCGCGCTGCGCCAGCAGCCAGTCCCGCTGTAGCAGCTCCTCGAGGTAGGCGCGCGAGTAGAGCCCGGTCAGGCGATCCTCGCGCAGCCACGAGGGGAGCCCGGCCGGCGCGCGCTCCGGCGCCTTGAGGCGCTCGCTGGCATCGCGGTGGAAGCCGATGAAATGGCTGAGCTCGCCGGAAGCGCCGCGCAGTGGCTGGATCAGCGTCTCGTTCCAGAAGAGCGAGCCGTCGGGCCGGTAGTTGCGCAGCAGCACCCGCGCCGGCTCGCCCTTGGCGATGGCCTCGTGCAGGCGGGTGCGGCCCTCCTGCTCGGAGTCGGTTCCCTGCAGCATGCGCAGGTTACTGCCCATGAGGGCCGCGGACGGATAACCGCACATCTGCGAGAACGCCGCATTCACGAACACCACGGGGCAATCGGGCGCGGTGGCATCGCAGATCACGATGCCTTCGGGCGCGCTCTCGACTACGCTGCGCCACGACTCGCTGGTCCAGTTCTTCATGGATTCCTGCCGGCCACCAGTGTCAGCGGCGGGGCCGCCGCGATCTGAGCCAGCGCCGCGCGCGCACTGGCCCACTCTCCCGAGGCGAGCAGCTCGGCGCGCCCCGGGGCGGCACGCCCATGCAGCCGCACGAGGCGCAGGCTCGAGGCCGGCTGCACGCGGACATCCAGATGGTCCAGAAGCTCAGTCACGCTGGCGCGATTGTTGCAAACCGGAAGCATGTCGCATCCCGCGGCCAGGGCCTGCCGAGCCCGCGTAACGACGTCCCCGTACGCGGCGGCGGCCCCTCCCATGGAGAGATCGTCCGCGAACACTACCCCCTGAAACCGCAGCTGACCGCGTAATACGTCGCGAATCCAGCGGGCCGAGAGGCTCGCCGGCGCAGGATCCACGGCCGGAAACAGCAGGTGCCCCACCATGACGGCGGGCAGGCCGTTGGCGATCAGCCGGCGGTAGGGAGCGAGATCGCCGGCGAGGTCCGCGAGCCCGCGGCGGTCGACCGGGAGGGTCTGGTGCGAGTCCGCCACCACCGCGCCATGGCCGGGAAAGTGCTTGGCGGTCGCCGCCATGCCGGCGTCGCGCATGCCGTGGACGTAGGCCACGGCGAGCTGGGCCACGGCCTCGGACTGGGCATGGAAGGCCCGGTCGCCGATGACTTCGCTCACGCCGAGATCCAGGTCCACGCAGGGGGCGAAGGAGATGTCCACCCCGTGGGCGCGCAGCTCCGCGGCCATCAGCCAGCCGAGCTGGCGCGCCAGTGCGAGCCCGGCTTTGGGCGCGGCGTCGAACTCGTGCCCGATGCGCCGCGCCGGCGGCAGCAGCGAGAAGCCGGCGCGGAAGCGCTGCACCCGCCCGCCTTCGTGATCGACCGCAACGATGGGTGCGGGCGAGCGCGCCGCGTGGATCTCCTCGACCAGCGCGGTGAGCTGCGCAGGCTCGACGTAGTTGCGGGTGAACAGCAGCACCCCGCCGACCAAGGGGTGACGCAGCAGCTCGCGCTCAACGGCGCTGAGCGCGCTGCCCTCGAGATCGATCATGAGGGGGCCGAGGCTCATGCGCGGCGCAGCAACGCCAGCGACTCGACGTGCGCGGTGTGCGCAAACATGTCGACCACGCCGGCCGCTTCGAGCGTGAAGCCGTGTTCGTGCACCAGCACCATCAAATCCCGCGCGAGGCTCCCAGGATGGCAGGAAATATACAGCACCCGTGCCGGCGCCAGCTGCGCCACCGTGGCCAGCACCGCGCGCGCGCCGGTGCGCGGCGGATCGAGCAGCACGTGACTGTATCCGCCGCGCAGCCACGGCTCGCCCGCAGCGGGCGCGGCCGCGAGATCGGCCTGGTGGAACTCGACGTTGGCGAGGCGGTTGCGCGCCGCGTTGGCGCGCGCGCGTTGCACCAGCTCAGGCTCGCCCTCGACGCCTACGGCGTGCGCCGCCCGCGAGCCCAAGGCGAGGGTGAAGTTGCCGAGCCCCGAGTACAGGTCGAGCAACCGTGCCCCGCCCGTCAGCTCGAGGAGCTCCGCCGCGCGTGCCACCAGTGACTCATTCACCGCACCGTTGACCTGGATGAAGTCGGTGGGAGCGAACTCGAGCTCGAGACCGAAGGAGCGCAGCCCATAGCGCAGCGGCTCGGGCTGCGTGTCGCCGAGCGCACGTACCGAGTTGAGCCCCGCGGGCTGCAGGTAGAAGCGCACGGCGTGCGCCGCGGCGAACTGACTGAGCAGCGCCAGGTCCGCCGCGGGAGGCTCGGCCAGAGTGCGCAGCACGAGCGCGGTCGCGTTGTCGGCCACCGCTACTTCGATCTGCGGTACGTGCTCGCGGATCGCAAGTCCCGTGAGCAGCGTCGCGAGCGGCCCGATCAGTGCGCCCACTGGGCCGGCGAGCACCTCACAGCCGGCGAGGTCCGCCACGTAGGGGGCGGCGCGCTCGCGGAAACCCACCACGACGCGGTCCTTGCGATAGACGAATTTTGCCCCGAGGCGCGCGCGACGCCGGTAGGCCCACACCGGCCCGGTGAGGGGCTCGAGCCAGCGCCGTGGCGCGACGCGCGCCACCCGCTCGAGCGTCGACTTGAGCTCGCTCTCCTTGGCGGCGAGCTGCGCCGCGGGCGCGAGATGCTGCAGCACGCAGCCCCCACAAACCCCGAAATGCGCGCAGCGCGGCACCACCCGCTCCGCCGAGGGCGTGAGCACCTCGAGCAGCGCGCCGTCGTCGTGCTGGCGGTGACGCCGCGTGCGGCGCAGGCGAATACGCTCCCCAGGGAGCGCCCCCGGCACGAACACCGTCTTGCCGCCGCGCACGACGCCCTCGCCTTCGTGGGTGAGTCCGGCGACCAGCGCGACCTCCTCGGCCGGCACGCCCGGGGCGGCCGCGCTCACACGACCTCGGTCCAGGCGGCGAGAAACTGCGCGAGATGCGGCTCGCCCGAGGCGCTCAAGTAGGCGCGCACCCGCTCGACTTCCTCGCGATAGACCGCGCCCGTCAGCCGTCCGCGCAGCTGCTCGAAGCGCAGGTAGATGAGATAGGTGTTGAGCACGTCGGTCTCGCAGTAGCGGCGGATGCCGGCGAGGTCGCCGCGCTGGTACGTCTCCCACACCTGGTCGCCCTTGAGGCCGAGCTTGCCCGGGAGCTGCAGCAGGCACGCCATGTTGGCGAGCGACACGCGGTTGCGGGAGCTGAAGCCCGACAGCACGTCCATGAGGTCCGTGTGCCGCCAGTGGTAGCGCTGCAGATAGTTGTTGTAGCGGAACTCGGTCTCGCTCTCGCCCGTCTCCCAGAAGCGCGGCGCCTGCAGCCCCCAGAGCAGCGCGCGGTAATTCAGCACCGGCAGATCGAAGCCCGAGCCGTTCCAGGAGACGAGGTCGGGGGTGTACTTCGCAATGCCGTCGAAGAAGCGCTGCACCAGCTCACCTTCGCCGGTCGCCGCCTCGCCGACGCTCCAGAGCGTGAAGCTCTCGCCCTTGCGCAACGCGCAGGAGATCGCCACCACGCGATGCTGCTCGAGTGGCAGAAAATCCCCGCCGCGCTCCTGGCGGCGCAGCGCGAACATCGCCTTGGCGACCTGCTCGTCGGGGAGGTCGCCGAGGTCGTAGAGCCGGCGCCCGAAGGCGACGTCCGGCACCGTCTCGATGTCGAACACCAGGGTATTCATGCCGATGCCGCCCTGAGCAGCACCGCTACCGCCACCACCAGGCCCGCCTCGTCGGTGAGCGTCACGTGCGCCTCACCGACGCCGAGTGCACGGCGCACGCGCTCGCCGCGCGCGGAGAACACCACCTCGGGCTTGCCCCAGGCGTTCTGCACCACGCCCACGTCGCGGATCCACATGCCGTGGGCAAAGCCGGTCCCCATCGCCTTGACGATCGCCTCCTTGGCCGCGAAGCGCATGGCGAGGAAGCGCTCGCGGCGCTGGGTGTGCGCGAGCTGGGCCCGCTCCTCCGGCAGCAGCAGGTGCGCGACGAAGCGCTCGCCGAAGCGCTCGAACGTGCGCTTGATGCGTGCCGCCTCGAGCACGTCGACGCCGATGCCGAAGATCATGCGCGCGCCGCCTGCATCAGCGCCTTCATGTCGCTCACCGCCGCCGCAAGCCCGGTGAACACCGCACGCGCCACGATCGCATGACCGATGTTGAGCTCGACGATCTCGCCGATCGCGGCCACGGGCTGCACGTTGTGATAGTCGAGGCCGTGGCCCGCGTGCACCTCGAGGCCGAGCCGGGCGGCAAGCCGCGCGGCGGCGCGCAGCCGCTCGAGCTCGGTGGCCCGGCCGCCGCCGCTCGCCTCGCAGTAGGCTCCCGTGTGCAACTCGACCGCCGGCGCGCCGCTGGCCGCGGCCGCCTCGATCTGCGCGGGCTCGGGGTCGATGAACAGCGCCACGCGGATGCCCGCGCCGCCGAGCGCAGCTGCCGCGGCGCGGATCCGTGCCACCTGCCCGGCCACATCGAGTCCGCCCTCGGTGGTGAGCTCGGTGCGCTTCTCCGGCACCAGACAGCAGTCGGCCGGCCGTACCTCGGCGGCGATCGCCAGCATCTCATCCGTCACCGCCATCTCGAGATTCATGCGGGTCTTGAGCAGGGTGCGCAGCACGCGCACGTCGCGATCCTGGATGTGGCGGCGGTCCTCGCGCAGGTGCAGCGTGATGCCGTCGGCGCCGGCCTGCTCGGCCGCGAGCGCCGCCTGCACCGGGTCGGGTTCACGGGCGCGCCGCGCCTGGCGCAGCGTCGCCACGTGATCGATGTTGACTCCGAGGGCTATGAAACCACTCATGACTGCGCTGCCTTTCTCAGCAGGGATCTCGCCACCGCGCGCGTCGCGAGCGGTCGCCCCTCGAGGCAGGCGGCGAGCGCCGCATGCAGCAGCCGCCGCGCGTCCTCGAGTGCGCGCGTCCCGCTCAGGCGCTCCTCCCGCAGATCAATCAGCGAGGCGCCGGCGAGCGCGCCAGCCTCGTGCGGATGCGCGCGCACCAGGCCCTGGGAGGGGCGGAACCGATAATAACCGTCCGCGGTGAGCGGCACCCCGCTTCCCGCCTCGGTCTCGAGCTCGAGCCCGAAGCCGACCAGCTCGAGCAGCCGCAGCTCGAATACCCGCAGCACCGGCTCGAGCGCGGGACTCGACCGCAGCCGGCCGAGGGTCGCGTGGTAGTGATCGAACAGCGGCGGCAGCGGGTCGTGCCTGGTGGTGAGCTTCAGGAGCAGCTCGTTGAGATAGAACGCGGCCATGACGCACGCGGGCGGCAGGGGACCTACGCCGTCGGCACGCTCGGCGTGCGTCAGCTGCGGCGCCTCGCCGCGCCCGCTCCAGGACAGCAGCAGCGGGCAGAACGGCTGCAGCACGGGCGCGAGCCGCGCTGCGGGACCGCGCACGGCGCGCGCAAACAGCGTCAGGCGCCCGTGCTCGCGCGTCAGCACCTCGAGGATGCGGCTGGTGTCGCGCCACGGGCGGTGGTGCAGCAGGTAGCCGGGCGTCAGCTCGATGCGCCGTGGACCACTCATCATTCGACCCCCAGCTGCTTGAGTGCGCGCGCGTTGTCGGCCCAATTCTCGCGCACCTTGACCCACAGGTTGAGGTGCACGCGCCGTCCCAGCAGCTCATTCAGTGCCAGGCGCGCGCTGCGGCCGACGCGCTTCAGGCGCGCGCCGCCGGCGCCGATGACGATGGGCTTCTGTCCCTCGCGCTCCACCCAGATCGCGGCGTCGACCGTGAGCTGCCCGTCCGCCTCGTCCGCCAGCTGCTCGACCTCGACGGCAATGCCATAGGGCACTTCCTGATTGAGCTCGAGGGTGAGCTTCTCGCGTACCGTTTCCGCGACGCGGAACGGCAGGCCGCGATCGGTGAGGGTGTCGGCGGGATACAGCGCCGGCGACACCGGCAGGAGCGCCGCGATCGTGTCGCGCAGGTCCGTGATGTTGTCTGCCTTGAGCGCCGACACCGGGACCATGGCGAGAAAACCATAGCGGCCGCCGAGCGCCGCCAGGTACGGCAGCAGCCGCTCGCGCGGGCGCACGCGATCGATCTTGTTCACCGCGACGATCGCCGGGCGGCGCGCGCGCGC
>Ga0210408_10005640_pt1 | contig 10961 bp, 6 predicted proteins | sample IncBWH4MmetaG_FD_155471 | JGI IMG/M metagenome (GOLD analysis project Ga0210408, IMG submission 155471) | Forest soil microbial communities from Barre Woods Harvard Forest LTER site, Petersham, Massachusetts, United States - Inc-BW-H-4-M | ecosystem: Environmental > Terrestrial > Soil >... | reverse complement strand
GTGAGGTCGCCGAGATGCGGAACGAGCACACTACCGCCATCGAACATTACACCTATGCCTTCGTCCTTCCCGAAGATGGCCCCGGCGGAAGAGTGGATCGCCGCGAAGTACGCTGGAAATTGGGAAATCTGTGGGTTCAGGTGCATGGCAGCGAGCGGGGGCTGGGCGAGGAAATTCTGGCAGCCTATGACCGGCTCACCGCACCTCCGGCAAATCCGGGGCCTGCCGCGCGAAATAAAAAATCGAAGGACGTGTATGCGTTCGTCTTGAGCAATCTCGATGGCAAGCCTGTTGCGCTCGAGCCGTTGAAAGGGAAAATCGCTGTGCTCAGTTTTTGGGCCACCTGGTGTGGTCCTTGCCGGGAATTGGAGCCGCTGGTCGTGCAGGTGGCCAAAGCGTATGCAGGAAATGAGAATATTTTGTTCTTCGCGGTCAATACCGATGAGGATCAGACTTTCGTGAAGCCATTTCTCGCCCAGGTGAATTGGGATCTGCCTGTCGTTTACGCCGACGGATTGGATGATTTCCTGGGGGTCACATCCCTGCCGACTGTGGTGATCCTGGATTCGAATGGAAAAATTGCGTATCGCGTGAACGGTTACTCGCCCGAGGGATTCACGGGATCACTGGTGACGGCGATTCAATTGGCGCTTGCACCGACAAAGTAAAATTCGCCGTCCGTCCCGCAAATGCGTGGCTCATTTGGGGGCGGGAGCAGGACGCCAGCCGGGCCGCTGCGCGACGCGGTTAGCCTCCGCAATCGTGTTGGTGTGAATCCGCACAGTGTCCTTGACGTCTCGAGCATAGCCGCCTGCGAGAGTGATGGCCGCTGGCACTTGATTTCGCCGCGCGTAGTTGAGCACCAGAGCGTCGCGGCGCGCGAGCCCCTCGATCGTCAACGAAAGCCCGCCCAGTTGATCTTCCCGGTATGGATCCGCGCCTGCCACAACAAATAAAAGGTCGGGCGAAAATTCGTCGAAGGCGCGGTGCAAATTCCTTTCCAGAATTGCGACATAGTCGTCATCGCCGATGCCGTCGGGCAAATCAATGTCCACTGTCGAGGGCGGCTTCGGGTACGGGTAATTGTTCTCCTGATGAATCGAGAGTGTGAACACCTGCTCGTCGCTGCGGAAAATTGCCGCCGTCCCGTTACCCTGATGAACATCCGTGTCCACGACCATGGCTTTGCGAATCGCGCCGTCCGCTTGCAGGCGGCGAACGGCAATGGCCACGTCGTGGATCACGCAGAAGCCTTCGCCATGATCGGGGTATGCGTGATGGAAGCCGCCGCCAATGCTGGCCGCCCACCCGTCCGCAAGAGCTTGTCTGCCCGCCAGAATCGAGCCTCCTGCAGCCAGCCAGCAGGCTTCCATCAATTTCTTGGAGTAAGGCACTTCGAGGCGCATGATTTCCGTGTGCGACAATGTTCCGGTCTTGAGTTTGTGCACGTATTCCTGCGAATGGACTCGCAGCACGTCCTCGTCAGCCGCGGGCGCCGGCTGCAGGAAATCTTCCTCGCTCGCCAGCCCGTCATTCAGCAGTTGGTCGTGCACCAGGCGATATTTTTGTGATGGAAATACGTGCGGGCCGAGGTTCAGGTCGTAGCCATCGTGATAAATCAGCTTGAACGGCAGCATAGCGCTTTGAGCCTAACGCGAAGCTTTTCCGGAGGCAAACACATGTCCGGAGATTAGTTTCCACTCGTCGACGGTCGTCCTGAGCGGAGACAGCTTATGGCTCCATTTGTGATACCCTAGCTGTCGATGCGTCGATCTCAGGCCATCATCGTCATCCTCGCGCTGCTGGCAACGCCGCTGGCGCTTCTAGCTCGCTCGCTTTCCCTGGAATCTGCGGCTTGCACCCGTTCGTGTTGCCTCTTGCATGGCTCGCATTCCGGGCGTAACCATTCTCCATCGGAGAAGGCACAAACTCCTGGCGCCATGTGCAGCCATAGCGCTGTGGCGAAGAAGTGTGGCTGTTCCATGCGATCCAGTTATCCGGGGCAGGACTATAGCCTGCTCGCCCCCCTCGCGCCTACGGCGCCGTCTGACGTGGCCTCAATTGCGCAGCCTCAAATGTCCGGAAGTAAATTGGTCTCCGCCGCATACACCCTCGCTGCCGGCTACCTTTCGGCTCCCTTTGAACCTCCTCGCGCCTAAGCGCACCTCCCCACGCTGAATTCCACAATCTACAAGGAGCGTTTGGATGCGCTGGCTCAGGTGTTTATTTTGCGCCGTATTTCTCTTGCTGGTGGGATCGCTCGTCGGAGCTACGATTTTCGGCGGCATTCTTGGAATCGTGCATGATCCGCAGCATCGACCAATTGCTGGGGCTGATGTAAAGGTGAAATCAGCTACCTCCGACTGGTTCCAGGCTACGCAGACAGACGCGGAGGGAAAATTCACCTTTTCAGAGGTTCCCGTTGGGGAATATGTGGTTACGGTCAGCCGCAAAGGATTCTCGGATGGGCAGAAATCACTGACCGTGGCCTCCTCGACTTCTCCAGTTCTACATTTTCAATTAGCGCTCGCCCCGGTCACGCAGACCACCGTCGTATCGGCCGATGCCGACGAGGCCATTGCCAGCCCGGACACGGCGACACCGGAAACTCTCGTCAGCCGGCGCGACATTCAATTGACCCCCGGCACGGATCGCACCAACAGCCTGCAAATGATCACGAATTTCGTTCCCGGCGCCTACACCGTCCACGATCAGCTGCACGTTCGCGGGGGTCATCAGGTCAGTTGGATGGTTGATGGCGTCCCCATCCCCAACACGAACATCGCCTCGAACGTCGGCCCGCAGTTCGATCCCAAAGATATTGACTACCTGGAGATCCAGCGGGGCAGCTATGGCGCGGAATACGGCGACCGCACCTATGGCGTCTTCAACGTTGTGCCACGCAGCGGATTCGAGCGCAACAATGAAGGCGAGCTGGTGAGCAGCCTCGGAAATTTCTACCAGTCCAACGACCAGGTGAACTTCGGCAGTCACACCAACCGTTTTGCCTATTTCACCAGTCTCAATTTCAATCGCAGCAACTACGGATTGCAGACGCCGGTGGGAAATGTTCTCCGCGATGCCGAAAATGGCTACGGCGGATATGCCTCGCTGCTTTTCAACCGCGATGCCAAAAATCAGTTCCGTCTGGTCACGTCACTGCGCCGCGATTACTACCAGATCCCCAACAACTTCGAGCAGCAGTCCGTTTGTCCCCAGACTGTCGTTGCGGGATCGACCTGCTCGATTCACGACGGACAGCATGAAGCCGATGCCTTCGTGAACTTTTCCTGGGTGCGCACTATCAACCCCAACATTTATGTCACGGTTTCGCCCTTTTACCATTTCAACAGCGCGAACCTGGATGGCGGCCTGAAGGATTTCCCGATCAGTACGACGGACCATCACAACTCCGCCTATGCCGGCTTGCATTCCACGTTCAACACCAAATTCGCAAAGAACGATTTTCAAGCGGGAATCTACGGCTTCGGTCAGCACGACCATCAATTCCTAAGGGTGCTATTCAATGACCAGAGCAGTATGAATTTCTCCGACCGCGAATTGAGGACTGGTGGAATTGTCGAGGGCTTCTTCGACGACAAATTCAAGCCGACTTCCTGGCTCACACTGATGGCCGGAGTCCGCCTTACCCATTTCAACGGCGACATCCAAGAAAACGCGGCCGGCCCGCGTTTCGGTGTGGCCGTGCAACTTCCGCGCGTCCACTGGGTCTTCCGCGCGTTTTACGGCCACTATTACCAACCACCGCCGCTGATTACCGCGTCCGGCCCTCTGCTTCAGTTTGTGACTAGTCAGAACCTGAATTTCGTGCCTTTGCACGGGGAACGAGACGAGGAGCACCAATTTGGCGTCACCGTCCCCGTTCACGGCTGGGTCTTTGACGCCGACACGTTTCAAACGCGCGCCAGAAATTTCTTCGACCACAACAACATAGGCGAATCGAATCTGTTCTTCCCGGTCACGTTTGACGGCGCTCTAATTCGCGGCTGGGAGCTGACCATTCGCTCGCCACGGCTATGGAATCGCGGGCAGGTGCATCTCGCCTATTCCAATCAGGTCGCGAAGGCCCGCGGCAACATCACCGGCGGCCTGGTCTGCACCATTCCCGCGGACTGCTCCCTCGGACCGAACTATGTGCCGCTGGACCACGACCAGCGGAATACTCTGAATGCCGGCTTCGACGTCAGCCTCCCGTGGCGCACGTATGCGTCGTCCAACGTATATTACGGATCCGGCTTCACCAATGGAGCGTTCAAACCGCCAGCGGTTCCGAATGCTTATTTGCCGGGACACACGACGTTCGACGCTACGGTCGGAAAATCATTTGGCGAGAACTACTCGATAGCAATTACCGCGCTCAATGTCGCTAATCGCCACTTGCTGATCGACAACAGCCAAACCTTCGGAGGATTTCACTATAACGATCCGCGGGAAATCTACGTGGAGTTTCGCTGGAGATTTCACTACTAATGTGGGCACTTCGGCGCCGGCCAGCAGCGCCGAGGATCAATTTTCGCGTGCGAGGATGAAATCAGGCACGGCCATCAGCGCGCGCCGATAATCGCTGTCCGGCAACTCGGCCAATGCCGCCTTCGCGCGGCTAACGTAATCTCGCGCTAATTTCGCAGCGCGATCGAGTGCGCCCGTTTCATGCACGAGCTTGGTGATTTGCTCCGGCCGCACACTCATGAATCCGCGCTCTTCAAGCACCTTGGCAACTAGCGCCCGGCTGCTCGAGCCCTTGCTGCTGTGCCCGTCCCCATCCGCGGCTGCCAGTGAGCCATGCGCTTCGAGCGCAAAAATCAACGGCAGCGTCACCTTGCCCTCTTTCAAATCGCTCAGCACTGGCTTCCCCAATTGTTCCGGAGACGCGGTAAAATCCAGCAGGTCGTCCACCAACTGAAACGCCAGCCCGGCATTGCGGCCATATTCCGCCATCGCGTCTTCAATGACTTTTGACTGCTGCCCAAGGACCGCTCCCAATCGCAAGCAACCGCTGAACAGGCAGGCGGTCTTGCGGTAGGCCAACTCCGTCGCGTCCGCTTCGGTCAAATCAATTCGTCCCAGCCGGGTCAACTGCAGCAGCTCGCCTTCGACCATGCTTTGCGTGAGATCAATCAGAATATCGAGGATGGCGAAATTCCGCTCACGCAGCGCCATTTCGAACGACTGCATGTATAGCCAGTCACCGGCCAGCACGGCCATGTGATTTCCCCAGCGTGCATTTGCACTGGGACGGCCGCGGCGCGTGTTGGCGCCGTCAATCACATCGTCGTGAATCAGCGTGGCGCTGTGAATTAACTCCACGACCGCGCCCAGGCGGATGGCGCTTTCTCCGCGGTAACCGGAGGCTCCCGCGGCCAACAGCAACAGTGCCGGACGCAGCCGCTTGCCGCCGCCTTCGCGAAGATACGTTGAAATCTGAGACACCGGCTCGATGGCGCCGGCGCTCTGCGCGGTGATTTCCCGCTCTACGAGGACCAGGTCCTCGCGAACCAGGTCAAAAATCCCTCGTGCCATCTGGACAGCGAAAGCCATCCTGGCGGTCACCTTGGCTGGGCCGACGTGCTCATGGCCCCAAGCCGGAAAAAATTCCTGAAATTCGCCGCGGTTGTGGCGGCAAATTCATCGCTGGCTAAGTTTCTCACATTCGCCAACGCCTGCGCTACCTCCACCACAAACGCCGGCTCGTTCCGTTTTCCGCGCTTCCCCTGCGGCGGAAGAAACGGGGAATCCGTTTCCGTCAACAGCCGCTCAAGCGGCAGCTCGCGAGCTACGTCGCGCAGGTGCTGCATCTTCGGATAGGTCACATTGCCGGCGAACGAGACCATGAAGCCCATGTCCAGGCCGCGGCGCGCATCTTCGAGCGTGCCGGTGAAGCAGTGCAAAATTCCGCCCAGGCCGCTCGGGCGCCAGTCCTGCTCCAGCATGTCCAGGCAATCCGTCCAGGCATCGCGGCAATGAATAATGATGGGCAGCTTGGCCGCACGGGCCTGTCCCAGTTGGCGGCGAAAAACCTGCTGCTGCGCTTCCCGCGGCGAATGATCGTAGTAATAGTCGAGCCCGATTTCGCCCCACCCGATCACGCGGGGATGCCTCGCCAGCTCGTCGAGGCGCTGGAAATGTTCTTCGGTCGCGAGATTGGCTTCGTGGGGATGAATTCCCACCGTGGCGTAAATCCAGTCGTGTTCCTCCGCGAAAGGAATCGCGGCATTCAGGCGATCGGGACCTGTGCCGCTGCCGATCGCCAGCAGAGTCTCGACTCCCGCGGCGCGCGCGCGCTCGAGGACCGCCGGGCGGTCTTCATCGAACTGCGGAAACTCCAGGTGCGCGTGCGAGTCGATGATTTGCATGGTTACTTCAACCGCGCTCCTGCCGGCACATCTTCGGTGAACGTCGCGAGTACCGGCTTTCCTTCCGGCCCCACCGACGCCGCGACAATCATGCCGTTTGATTCCTGGCCGCGCATTTTCCGCGGCGCCAGGTTCACGACAACCACGACCTTGCGGCCGACGAGTTCTTCCGGCGTGTAATACATTGCGATGCCGGCGAGCACCTGGCGGACTTCGTCGCCGATGTCCACCATGACTTTCAGCAGCTTGTCCGCGCCGGCGATTTTTTCCGCTGATTTCACGATACCGACGCGCATTTCGACTTTGGCAAAGTCTTCGATGGCAATCTTCGCACCCGCGGCAGGTGCTGCTCCGGCTGCCGCGCTCGCCGAAGTCGGGCCGGCCGCGGCCGGTTGTGTGCTTGCCGGATTCCGAATTTCGTCTTCCATCACTCGTATCCTTTCCGATGCTTCTTCTTTGTCTACTCGCGGAAACACAGCCTCCGGTTTCGCGATCCGTCTGCCAGTCCCCAGGCCGACCAAATGCAACTGGTCGATTCGGGTAGATTCGAGCTTCCCAGGCTGTCCGAGCTGTTCCCAGATTTTCTGGGTCGCGTCGGGTATCACCGGATGAGCTAAGACGATAACGACGCGCAGATTCATTGCTGCCAGCGTGAGGATAGATTTTAGGATAGGATGGTCTGCAGGGTTCTCATAAAGCTCCCAAGGCTTCCTCTTTGTAATCACTTGATCGATTTCAGCGATCAATCGCCATATTTCGTCGATCGCGCGCGCGAACTGAAATTCTTCGTAGGCTTTCAGGACAGTCCGTATTTTCTCTGACACGCCCGCCCACCCCACGATTGGGGCTTCATCGGTCTCGCCAAGGCCGGGGATTCGCCCGTCGAAGTACTTCTCGATCATGGTGAGGACGCGGCTGGCGAGGTTGCCGAGGCCGTTGGCCAGGTCTGCGTTGTAGCGGGTGATCAGCGCGTCGCGGCTGAAATTTCCGTCCTGGCCGAAGACGATTTCGCGCAGCAGGTAGTAGCGCAGCGCGTCGTTCCCGAGCACTTTCACGATTGGCTCGGAATAGGCTACGTTCCCCTTCGACTTGCTCATTTTTTCCTGCTCGAAGAGCAGCCAGCCGTGGGCCACGATTTGCTTAGGCAGCTCGACGCCCGCGGCCATCAGGAACGCCGGCCAGTACACTGCATGGAAGCGAATGATTTCCTTGCCCATGGCGTGAATGTCCGCGGGCCAGTAACGAAAGTCGGGGCCGTCGTGCTCGCCGTCCACGAAGCCGATGCCGCTGATGTAGCTGGTCAGGGCGTCGTACCAGACGTAGAAGACGTGCTCTTCATCATCGGGCCAGGGAATGCCCCACTTGATGGATTTGCGGCTGATGGAAAGATCGCGCAGGCCCGACTCCACGAAACTTTTCACTTCGTTGAAGCGGAAATCGGGGAGCACAAACTGGGGATTCTTGGCATACAGCTCGAGCAGCGGCTTTTGATACGCGGAGAGCCGGAAGAAATAATTTTCTTCGGAGACGAGCTCTGCCGGGCGGCCACAGGTTGGGCAATCGGCGGGCTCGGGCGTATCGCTGACATAGAGATTGTCGTAGATGCAGTAGCGGCCTTCGTACTTCGCCTTGTAAATCGCGCTGGGCGAGCGGCGCAGCGTCCGGCGCACCAGATTCTGCACTGCGCGGGCGTGGCGCGTGTCCGTGGTGCGGATGAAATGGGTGTACTGAATTCCCAGCAGCTTCCACAGTTCGAGGAATATTTTCTGGTTGCGGTCCACCAATTCCGCGGGCTTCACGCCAGCTTTTTCCGCGGCGCGTTCGATATTCACGCCGTGCTCGTCCGTGCCGGTGAGGTAGGCCACTTCGTAGCCGCACATGCGTTTGTAGCGCGCGATCACATCGCACACGATGGTGGTGTAGGCGGAGCCCACGTGCGGGCGCGAGTTGGCGTAGTAAATCGGCGTGGTCAAGTAGAATTTTTTGGCGCCGGGCTTGTCCATGGCCTATTTCTGCATCTCGCGCTTTCTCTGGAATTCGAATGCCGCCGCGGCGATGACTTCTTTCAGCGGAATTCCCTTTTCCGCGGCAATGCGGCGGCAATCGTCAAATTCGGGCGCGGCGTTGAGCACCGAACCGTTCATGCGCGAGATTTTCATGCGCACGTCGCCGAACGGCGTGGTCACCGGCACTAGTTCGCGGTCGAGCGTCCTGCGCTGCACTTCGTGAGTGCGCACGCCGATGGTGGTGGTCTCGCGAAAAATCAAATCCACCAGGCGCGGCACATTGCCAGGTTCGCTCAGTAGCGTGACCAGCAAACCGGGGCGGTTCTTTTTCATCTGCACCGGCGCGGAAAACACATCCAGGGCTCCGGCGGCCAGGGCTTTTTCGGCGAAGTAGCCGTAAATTTGCGGGCTCATGTCGTCGAGGTTCGTTTCGATGACCGTGACGGGCAGGTCGGCGCGGCCGGCCAGATGCTCGCCCGTCTCGCTGCCCGCTTTTTCACCGATCAGCAGGCGCAGGACGTTTGGCTTTTCCTTCAGGTCGGCCGTGCCGGCACCGTAGCCGATGGCGCGGAGATTTATTTCAGGAATTCCGCCGTATTGCGTCGCGAGAGTTGTGGCGATGGCCGCGCCCGTGGGGGTGACGAGTTCCCGCTCGATGCCGCTGGAATAGACTGGCGCGCTGCGCAGCAATTCCGCTGTCGCCGGGGCTGGCACGGGGAGCAGGCCGTGCGCTGTTTTCACCTGGCCCGAACCAACGTCGAATGCGGAGCAGGCAAATTCGTCGAGGCCGAGCATTTCGAAGCCGATGGCCGCGCCGACGATATCTATGATGGAATCCACCGCGCCGACTTCGTGAAAGTGCACCTGCTCGACCGGGACCTGGTGGACTTTGGCTTCCGCTTCGGCCAGGCGGGCGAAAATCTGCTTGGCGCGCTCGGCGGCGCGCGGGGCCAGGCTGGCGCCTTCGATGCGCTTCAGGATGATCGAGAGTCCGCGGTGGTGATGCTCCTCCTTTGATTCGACCTTTACGCGCGTGGCCCAGATGGCGCCACGCTGCACCTTTTCGGCGGAAATGGTCCAGTTTTCGAGGCCCAGGCGGCGGAGGTCCGCTTCGATGGCGCGCAGGTCGGCGCCTGCGTCCACCAGGGCGCCCAGCACCATGTCGCCGCTGATGCCGGAGAAGCAGTCGAAGTAGGCTATCCCTATGCTTTTCATGGGCTTTTGCCGGTGAATCGCCGGCAACGCACGAGAAGAGTTGATAGTAGTCTGGGGATTGGAGAGTGTCAAATGGGGGGAGCGGAAGGGCTCAAAGGAGATCGGCGCGCAGGCTGGACAACGGAAAATGCACCCGGCAAATTTGTAACGATTAGAGCGGGTGGCGATCGTTTGTTTTGAATGAGTTAGAGGTGATTCTAATTTCGGATTGTAACGATTAGAAATTCGCTCGGAAGTGAGTGCTTGGGCGGCGGCGAGGGCGGCTATGCCGCCTCCGCGGGGTGTTGGGTGTCGAATTGGCGGGGTTCCGTCATGTCAGGGGTAAGTTACCACAAGGTAACCATGGAGTCAAGAGGTTTCAGGACAAACCGGGGTCAATTTCAAATTGGAAATTTCAGATTTGAAATGAAGGCAATCCTGGCGGCGCACCTGACGTAGGCGCGGCAAGACCCACAGAGGCAGCAGTGCCTGTGCTACCAAAACATGCCTCCGGGTGGCAACTTCCTCAAACTGTGAAAGCGTGCACTGACGTGTATAATCGCGGGATTCTTTGCCAGTGATAAGGCTGCCGAGGATACGGAACAGCGTGACCCCAGCGGCTGAAGCCGCATTCATTTCGAGATGCTTACGGCACGACTAAAGTCGTGCCCTGACGATCGCGGCGAGGATTGCGGGGCAGATGAACAGTTTGCGGATACAAAATGAAGAAAAACTTGCCTCAGGGGCTAAAGCCCAATGGAGACGGGGCAGTTATGTCGGAGCTGAAGCTCCGACCCCCTAAACGGCAGAAATTTTCCGCAAGCTGTGATGTGGTGGGACGACGATCCCGACGATAAGGAGACGCGTGTACAAGGTTGTCGAGGAACGGATACGGAAGGGGCTGCGGCATCACATCCACGAGCGGTACAAGACCGACGTGCCCATTGTCATTGAGCGGCCGCCCAAGCTGGCCATGGGCGAGGCTGCTTCGCCGGTTTGTTTCGAGCTGGCCAAGCAGTTGAAGAAGCCGCCGAGGGGGCTGGCGCAGGAGATTGCCACTTCGCTGAAGCCGATTGAGGGCGTGGCGCGGGTGGAAGTTGCCGGGGGCGGTTACCTGAATATGTTTTTCGACCGCGCGGCGTTTTTTCGCAGCGTGGCTGCGGGCGCCGGAAAAGAATCGGTCGCGCCTGCGGCTAATGCGCCGAAAACAGTCGTCGAGCACACTTCCATCAATCCGAACAAGGCGGCGCACATCGGGCACCTGCGCAATGCGGTGCTTGGCGACACGTTTGCGCGGCTGCTGCGGCATGCCGGGCGGCGCGTGGAGGTGCAGAATTATATTGATAACACCGGGGTGCAGGTGGCGGACGTGGTGCTGGGATTCCTG
>Ga0210408_10005639_pt1 | contig 10962 bp, 8 predicted proteins | sample IncBWH4MmetaG_FD_155471 | JGI IMG/M metagenome (GOLD analysis project Ga0210408, IMG submission 155471) | Forest soil microbial communities from Barre Woods Harvard Forest LTER site, Petersham, Massachusetts, United States - Inc-BW-H-4-M | ecosystem: Environmental > Terrestrial > Soil >... | reverse complement strand
AGCGGCGGGTTACGCGAGCGTGCAGGAGGAAGTGTCGGTGCCGGTCGAAGGGAAAACGCAGGTGGATGTATATCTGCGGCGGGAACCGGGCGAGGGAAATGGCGTGGGAGTTCCCGGCAGACCAATTTTGGCGCCTAAGGCAAAGGAAGCGTTTGACCGGGGATTGCGGGCGCTCGGTGCGGACAAGTTACGGGAGGCGGATAAGTTTGTGAGCGAGGCCGCGCGGCTGGCACCCGGGCATCCTGATGTTTTGTATGTGCAGGGCGTTTTGTACTTGAAGCAGCAAAATTGGGTGGACGCTCAGAGGGCGCTGGAGAAGGCGACGCAGGTCGATCCGAATCATGCGCGGGCGTTTGCGGCGCTGGGGATGGCGCTTTCGGATCAGGGGAAGTATGACACGGCAATTGCGCCGCTAGAAAAAGCGCTGCATCTGGACGCGGCGGCGGGATTCGAAACGCACTGGGTACTGGCGAAGGCTTACTACCAGAGTGGGCGGTATGAGGAGGCTTTGGAGAACTCGCAGGCGGCCTTGACGGAATCGAACGGTAAGGCGCCGGAGATTGCATTGCTGGTGGCGCAGGCGTTGACGGCGGTGGGGAGGTATGAGGAGGCGGGACAGGCTTTGCGGGAATTTTTGCGCGAGCATGGGGATCGGGTGGATGCTGGCAAAGCGCGGCGGTGGCTGGAGGGGTTGCGGAGTAGCGGAAGGGTGCGGCAGTAGCAGCGGGGAGGACGGAAATTTCAATGGTGAGCGCGGCTTGGGAAACCGAGCATGGGTGGAGTCGGAGACTGGTCTCGATTTCGCAGGGAGGTATTGGACGGGTGTCACGAATTGCGATGAACCGCCGGCAAAACTCGAACTGGAGGGAGCCGTTTGCGGTTGGATCCCGCGGATTTGACCCGACTGCCTGATCAAGAGCCGGTTCATTGGATCATACGTGGGTGACGTCGCGGAGGCGGCAACTATCGAAATACTGTTGACCGGAGCCGCTCTGGCGTTTGAATGGAAATTCGCCGGGCTGGCGGAAGGGCGAACGCGTCTTCCGCAAGTTGTGTTAAACGGCGAGGAAGCCGGACGCGTACCTCGAGCAAGCGAAGATCTCGCGGTGAACCCCGGGGATACAGGCCCTTCGCGGCTCCCTTTGTTCCTCTCGGACAAGCAGGGCAAACACAAGTGCCTGTGGTACCCAAAGACTATTCGGTGTGGGTTAAATCATGGATTTGGGATTCGAGGGCTTGGTTGTATTGGCGCTCGATTTGGAGTTCGGTTTGGAGCTTTTTAACGAGCAGCTCGAGACGCGCTACTTCGGCGCGAAGTTTCTGGGCGTCGTTGCTGGGGATGGAGCGGAGTTGGGCCGGCGCTGGTGGTTGCGTGGACGCGTTGTGCTGGCCGGGCCGGCTGGCTTGAGTTGGCGGCAAGTTAGGCGCTGCTGGCGGGGTGAGCGCTTCGGCCAGTGCGCGGGGCCACGCGGATTCGGGAACTCGTTGTTCGGACGCGCCGGGCGGCGGAGCTGCCGCGTGGCTTTGCGGCGGCGGAGGTGGAGCTGGAGCGAAAAGAGAATTGAGCGCGTTCGCGGCGCTGGGGACGTTGGGGCTAGCTGGGAACCCGGGAATGTTTGGAAATGAGGGTCGATCGGTGGCGGCCGGCGCTGAGGTCGCCGACTTGGGATTCAGCAGGGCTTTTACGCGGCCAATCAATTCCTGGGGCTGAAAGGGCTTACGGATCAGTTCGTCGGCCTGGACGGAGACGGCTTTGTCGGCTACCGTTTTGTTGACCACACCGGACATGAGGACGACGGGAATTTTGCCGAATTGCGGGTGTTGCTTGATTTGGGTGCAGACGGAGTAGCCGTCCTGGTCGGGCATGATGACGTCGGTGATGACGGCGTCGGGTGGATTTTGTTCGAATTGCGCGAGAGCGGAGGCGGCGTCAGCGCAGGCGATGACGTTGAAGCTCTCGCGACGGAAAGCGATCTTGATGACTTCGCGCATGGTGGCGGAGTCGTCGATGAAGTAGACGGTGGGCGTGCGCTTCGCCGACGATTCGGTGAGTGGTGGAACAGCCATCAGTTCGCTCATAATGCTTCCTTATCTGCCAAGTTGTGGTCCGCCAAATTGTGGTCCGCCAAGTTGTGATCTGCCAGGTTGTGGTCCGGGAGCTTTTCTTCCATCGAATGTTCGGGCGTGAGGGTTTCGTTCGGCAGATTCTTGTCCGGCAAAATCGATTCTCGCACCCTCAAGTCTCGCAAATTTGAATCTGCCAGGTTGTCGTTTGCCGTGATGTCGTTTACTAAGTGATTCGCGCTTTCGTCGTACTCGCGCATGGCGTCGAGCATCAAGTCAGTAGCGGAACGCAGCACGGTGTGTTGCGCCGAAGTGGCCCCATAGACAAATTTGTAGACGCCAGCGCCGCCATGGATGCAGCTCTTGACGATGTGGATGACGGCTTCGTCGCCAAAGAGGCTGCCGCACTCCGCGTGCGTGATGGTGCCAGCGTCGAAGAAAAGGACGGCGTCGGTGGCCGCTGCGTTGATATGGAGCGCGCCGGTCTGGCGGGCTTGTCCGAGCATCTGAAGCACGCCGGGAAGATCATGATGGGAGAGGCTGCCACTGAGGCTGGTATCGGCTTGGGCGAGCATTTGCGTGGGCTGGAATCCTTCGGCTTTGCTGACAATGATGTTGCGAATGTGCGTGGCGATAACCGCAGGTTGGCGCTGGCGATCAATGTAGTCGTCGCAGCCGGCCTGAAAGGCTTCCATGAGAGCGCGCTGGCTGCCGTCGCCAAGAGCGATGATAGGGAGCGAGGCGTTCCTGGGGTCGGCGTGAATGATCTTGGCGATCTCGAGGGCGCCCATTTCGCGCATGTTTGTAGCGCAGACGACGGCAGTGGGCGTGTCGTACTCGAGTGTTGTAAGCGCGAACGCGGGTTGCGTGCTGGAGAGGACTTCGAAGCCTTCGCGCTTCAAAGCGTCGCTGAGGCGCTTCGAGAAATAGACGTTGCTGTCAATGAGCAAAATTTTGGGGACGCGTCCGGGTTCGGTCATGAGAGAACCTCTTGGTGGAGGGCTGCGACGGGCGCGAGGAGGTTTGCGGCAGTGGGACCTGGCGTCAGAGCGTTGAGATTCAGCACTTCGATGACATCGCCAGCATGCGAGAGCCAGCCGGAAACGTGAGGGAGGTCGGCTTCGCTGGCGGGAATCATTTCGGCGAAGATAAGTTCACAGTCACCGGTAACGGGTAAGGCGATCCACTCTGTGCCATTGGCATAGCGGCGCTGGGCGATGAGATAAAAGCGGCGAGATAGCAGGCTTTTGCCGATGAGCCTGGCGGCTACGTCGCAGACGGGAACGATACGGCCGCGGCGCAGAATGACACCTTCGATTTCTTTGGTTTGGTGCGGGAAGCAGAACACGCGACTGGGCGCTACTAGTTCGGCGATGTCGCCGGCGGCGACGGCAAAGCGGCGCTCGGCGAGGCGGAGCAGGACGAAGGATTCGGAATCAGTTTGCGGACTCATTGCGGGAGGCTCGCGGGATCGGTGGTGTCTGGCGAACGGAAGGACCCGCCCTCAAAGGCCGAGGGTGGGGCACCCACCGAGTCGTTGTGTTCGACTCTCGAGTCTTTGGGTTCGAGAGAGGAGTCCAGTAGAAACAGTTCGTCGGGCGTCAGGAAGCCTTCGGGCTTGACCACCGGGACCACGGTCTGGTCGATGGCGGTGACGCCGCGATACCAGTCGCGCTCGTCGTTGCAGAAGGCCTGCGGAAGAGCTTGCAGGCGCGTCATCGTGGTCATTTTCTCGATGCCGTCAACCAACAGTGCGGTGCGTGTACGGCGCAGGACGAAAACCAATGCTGGCGCGAACGGCGGCAGCCCAAAGTGCATGGCGCCATTCACAACATAGAGGGAATGCTCGCCGCGCTGAACGATATGCCGGACCTTGCGGAGGCCGGCTTGAGCGATTTCCCTCGCGGCGCCGGCAAGGGTGTCCACGCTGCGGACTTCCTGCACGGATGCGGAAGAGATCGCGAAAAGCTGGCCGCTGACGCGGAACAGAATGATCTGCTCGGTGCGAGCCGGAGGCGCTTTTGCGGGAATGGGGAGGCGCATTATTTCACCCCGACCGGCGTCGGCTTGCAAATGTTGAGGACGCGCCTTTCGATGGCGGCGTAGATGTCGTCGAGTGCTAGGACGTGTTCGACGTTGGCGGCCTTGATGGCTTCAGCCGGCATGCCAAAAATTACGGAGGTGGCTTCGTCTTGTGCGATGACCATGCCCCCTGCGTTCTTGATGGCTTTGGCGCCGGCTGCGCCATCGTTGCCCATGCCGGTCAGGACTACGCCGATGGTCATCGCGCCTGCGTAGGACGCGGCACTCTCCATGGTGATGTCGATGTTGGGGAGATAGCCGTTGATGCGGCCGGAGGTGGAATCAAGCTGGATGCGGCCGGTCGGAGTGATGCGCAGATGCTGGCCGCCGGGGCAAATGTAGAGTGTACCCGGTTGCACCGGCTCGTTGGGCTCCGCTTCTTTGACGCGGATGCTAGTGAATTCGGCTAGCTGCGCCGCGTATTGGGTGGTGAACGTGGCGGGCATGTGCTGCACGAGAAAGACGGCAGCAGGAAAGCCGGTAGTGAATCCTGGGGCAAGACGCATCACGGTGGCGGGGCCGCCTGTCGAAGCGCCAAGAACGACTATCGGGAAACGTTGGTCGGGCACCGCGGCCTGTTGCGCGCGTGGTACGGCTCGCGGTGCGGAGCCTGCTGGAGTCGAGCTGGTGTTGACGGCTTGAACCGTGGACGCCAAGCGAGAAGCGGTGCGGACGACCCGCACTTTTGCGGACATGCGAACTTTGCGAAGGAGATCTTCTTTGACGCTTTGCATGTCGAGATCGATGCCGCTGGAAGGCTTAGCGACAAATTCGATGGCGCCCAACTCGAGAGCTTTGAGAGTGCTGGATGCGCCTTCGCGGGATTCCGAGCTGACGATAACGATGGGGCGCGGGTTGGTGGTCATGATCTGCGCGGTAGCTTGCAAACCATCGACGTGGGGCATGTTGATGTCCATGGTGATCACGTCGGGCTTCAGGGATTCAGCCAGGGTGATGGCTTCGCGGCCGTCTTTGGCTTGACCGACGACTTGCAACTGATCATCGGAATTCAAAATGGTCTCGAGGACCTTGCGCATGAAGGCCGAGTCGTCAACGATGAGGACGCGGAATTTTTTGTTGGGAATGGTCGCCATCGTTTGTTCCTACGCCACCGGTACTGCGGGTCGCGTCGCCTCCGTTCCCATGAGTTGTTCGACAGCAGCGATCAGCTGATCTTCCTGAACAGGTTTGGTCAAGAATGCGGCGGCGCCTTCCTTTACGGCGCGGTCGCGATGCTTAGCACCCGCGCGCGAGGTTACGACCATGACGGGAATGCGGCGCGTCGTAGGGCTCTGGCGGAGTTGAACCATGAGCTCGTATCCCGTCATACGAGGCATTTCGAGGTCGGTGATGACAAGATGGCAGCCGTGCTGCGCGACCAGTTCGGCGGCTTCGAGACCATCGGCGGCGAGCTTTACGCGGTAGCCGTTCTTTTCGAGCATGCGTCCCACGAATTTGCGGACGCTGATGGAGTCATCCGCGACGACGATGACGCGCTCGTGCTCGACACGATCGATGGCGTCGGTGGGAATCGTGCCGCGGGCGACGGCTTCGGACCCTGGAGCGAATACGCGGGCGGCGCTGGCGCTGGCTTGCAGGGTGCGGCGCTCGTTGGGTTCGTTGGCGACCATGCGGTTCAGGTCTATGAGCAGAATCAAGCTGCCATCGGGTGCGATGGTCGTGCCGGGGAACAACTTCACGCGGCGTAGATATTCGCCGAGATTCTTGATAACGATTTCGTCTTTGCCGAGAACTTCCTCGACGACGAGACCGATCTGGCGGTTGCCAGTATTCGCGACGACCATGCGGAAGTAGCCGTTAATGGGTTCCAAAGGCGGCAAGCCGAGGTAGCTGTCGAGGCGGACGACTTCGGTGACGACATCGCGAACTTTCGTGAGCAGTTTCCCCCCGACGTCTTCGATTTCGTCGGCACGGATGCGGCGGATCTCCTCTACGACAGCTAGCGGAAGAGCAAAACTCACGCCGCCGCAACGGACAAACAGCGCGGGCGAAATGATCAGTGTGAGAGGGACCTTGAGAGTGAATTTGGTGCCCTGGCCGCGCGTACTTTCGATTTCGACGTCACCGTTGAGAGCGTTGAGATTCGCGCGGACCACATCGAGGCCCACGCCACGGCCCGCGAGTTCGGTCTTGGCCGGGGCGGTAGAAAAGCCCGGATGAAAGAGCATCTCGCGCAGGTCGCGCTCGGTGAGGCGCTCGGCAGTCTCGCTGGAGACCAGGCCGCGTTCGGCCGCGCTTTGTTTCACGCGGTCATAGTCGATGCCGCCGCCGTCGTCTTCGACTTCGATGTAAATGTGATTTCCGCGGTGATAGGCGCGGAGGGAAACTTTGCCAGCTTCGGGCTTGCCTGCGGAAAGGCGGGCTTCGGAGCGCTCGATGCCGTGTGCGACGGAGTTACGGACGAGGTGCACGAGGGGATCAGAAATTTGCTGGATGATGTTGTTGTCGAGCTCGGTCTCGTTACCTACAAAGTCAAGGTCGACGTGTTTACCGGCGGATTGCGCGGCGTCACGCACTGCGCGGGACAAACGGGAATACAGAGTGCCAATGGGGACCATGCGCGCGGCGGTGAATTCGTCCTGGAGGTGATGGGCGAGCTTGGTGAATTCGTCGATGTCGCCTTCGACGCGGCCGATGTAGCCTTCAAGTTGGGTCAGGACTTCGTTGACGTCGGCGGAGATTTCAGCCATGGAGCGGGAAAGGATGTTGAAATCGTCGTAGCGATCCATCTCGAGTTCGCTGAAATCGTCGAAGAAGCCGTCGCCCGCAGCGGCGCTGGCGAGGCGCTTGGGAGTGGTGGCCGCGTTCCATGATGCAGTGGCGCGGGAAGAACTGATGCGATTGAACTCGTACTTCTCCTGGAACTCGTTCACTTTTCCCTGCAAGCGTTCCTTGGAGAAGCTGAGAGTATCCACGAGCTTTTCGAGTTCGGAGACGCGGCCGACCATACGGGTGCGGTTGATGACGAGTTCGCCGACCGTGTTCATCATACGGTCGAGGCGTTCGAGCGCGATGCGCACGGATTTGGTGGAAGCCGCCGGGCTGACGGGTTGCTTGATGGCTTTGCGAGGTTGCGCTGGCGCCGCGATTTCTGCGTGACCCGGGAATTCCGCTTCGCCGGTGCGTTGCGCCTCCGCTAGGGCTTCTTCGGCATCGACGGGGGCAAACTCAGCGATGCGATTCAGAAGCGAATCTACGCCGGCGCGCATTTCGGATTCGTCGGCCCATTGGCGATGCAGGGTTTTCTTTAGGACGTCGACGGATTCCAGGCAGAGGTCGACGACGGCGGGCGACGGTTCGATTTCGCCGTCGCGCAGACGGCCGATCAAATCTTCGACGCGGTGAGCGATTGCCCCCAAGCGCTTCAGACCGACCTGGGCGGCGGAGCCCTTTACCGTGTGGATAGCACGGAAGAGGCGATTGATTTCCTCCGGGTTATTGTTGCCTTCAAGCGAGATCAGGCAGTCGCTGACGACTTGCAAGTGCTCTTCCGCTTCCGGTTGAAAGAATTCAAGAATTTCGGGGCCGACCTCGTCGTCGGAGGGTAACGCATCGAAATAGGAGCCGGTGAGAGCGGACTGCGAAATCTCGTCGACCGACAAAGGCGCCGGAATTTCCCGGGGCTCGAACTTGAGCGGAACGGGTTCCACAGGAAAGGCGAAGCGATAGCGATCTTTGAATGCAGCAATGTCTTCGACGTTCTCCTGGCCAGTGTCGCTGATTTCCAGGAGATCGGTTTCGAGCAAGGAAATGCCGTCCGAGAGGAATTCGGTGAGCGGACCGTGGAGGTCGTCACCGAGCGTGGCGTTTAGGGAGTATTGAAAAACGTGCGCGAGCTTGCCCGCGACTTCTGAGAAGCGCGGGAAGCCGTAGCTGGCGGAAGTGCCGCTCAACGTGTGGGCAGCGATGTAAAGGCGCTCGAGATCTTCGCGCCGTGGCTCGATTTCCTGGAGCACGCTGACGTATTCCCGCAGGTATTGCAGGTGCTCGGAGGCCTCCTGGAGGAATAGCTCGACGGCTTCGCGGTCCGGCATGCTCACGCGACTCCTCCTTCGGTGACGAGTTCCGTCTTCTGGAGTTCTTCGGCCGTGGGTTTGCGGTAAAGGATGCAATCATTCAGCACGATGGCCTGAAACTTGACTGGCATTTTGGAAATGGATTCGGAATGACCGAGAAAGAGGTAACCGCCGGGTTCGAGACTATCGTAGAAGCGTTGGACCAGGGTACGGCGGCGCTCTTCGGTGAAATAGATCAGCACGTTCATGCAAAAAATCAGGTCCATGCGGCCGACGTAGACGGCCGAGGCGAGATTCATTTGAGCGAAGGTGATCATTTTCTGAAGCCGGGCCTTGACCTGATAGCCTTCCTTAACCTGCGTAAAATGTGCCGCTCGTTGTTTTTCGCTAACGCTGGCTACGCTGCGGCCTTTGTACACGCCACGTTCGGCGATCTTCAGGGCGTTCCTGCTGACATCGGTAGCAAGGATTTCGAGCTTCCACGAGTCGGCGAAGGAAAGAGCGTCGGCGATGGTGATGGCGATCGAATACGGTTCCTCGCCAGTGGAACAGCCAGCGCTCCAAACGCGCAACGTCCGCGGATTCTTCCAGAATTTTTTAACATGCAACTCGGGCAGAAGGCGCTTTTCGAACGCCTCATATACGCCCGGGTACCGGAAGAACGACGTTTCCTGCGTCAATAAACTCTCGAGCAAAGCTTCATACTCGACATTTGTTTTGCGGATTGCGCGGAGTAATTCGGTGCCGCCCGCGAGTTTTTTCGCGACGATGTGCTCGCGAACACGCGTGGAGAAAAAACGCTCGCGCGACTCATCAAAGCAAATACCTGTGCGCTCTTCGATCAACATGCGGATCTCGCTCAACTCGTGTTCGCTCAAACGGACCGCAGGTCCCTGGCGTTCGCTCATCGTGGTCACGTTTCGGCTCCGGCTCGTTCCTTCTGTACGACCGCCAAGCGGTCACCTTTACGCGCAACCGCCAAACGGTTGACGCCGGAGCAGGAAATCAATCGCGGCCCTATCGCGCCGCGCCAGCTGGAACAGGCCGCTCAGATTCTTCGTTCAAGCCACCTTGTTTCGCTGCTCGGAACTGCGCCAAGGCTTCGTTGAGCTGATCCGAGAGTTTGACGAGTTGACTGACGGTGGCGACGGTGCCGCGCGTCCCTTGCGAAGTCTGCCTCGTGATGCTGGAAATGATCTGCATCGCGTGTGCGACACCTTCGGTGCCGCGCACTTGTTGTTTCGAGGCCAGGGAGATTTCCTGTACGAGTTCTGCGGACTGGCGAACGACGGTGGAAATCGCGTCGAGAGCGCGCCCTGCTTGATCGGCTAGGGTTGCACCGCCTTCCACTTCCTTGGTGCCTTCTTCCATGACGACGACGGCTTCGTTCGTCTCCGCCTGAATAGCCTTGATGAGGGCTGCGATGTCTTTGGTGGCGCTGCGGGAGTGTTCCGCAAGCTTGCGAACTTCGTCGGCGACGACGGCAAAACCGCGGCCAGCTTCTCCGGCGCGTGCCGCTTCGATGGCGGCGTTGAGTGCGAGGAGGTTGGTCTGCTCGGTGATGTCGTTGATGACGTTGATGATTTCCGAAATTTCGAGCGAGCGATCGCCGAGGGACTTGATTTTCTTGGCGGTGGCTTGCACGGATGCGCGGATGCGCTGCATGCCTTCGAGGGTGTCGCGAACAGCGCGGTTGCCCTGTTCGGCGGCATCGAGGGCGCGGCGTGCGGCTTCGGCGCTGGCTTCAGCGTTGTTGGAAACTTGCTTCATCGAGACGGTAAGTTCTTCTACGGCGCTGGAGGTGTTGGTGATTTCCTGATCCTGCTGGGTGGCGCCGGCTTGCATTTCGTCGGCGGCGACAAGAATGTTGTTGGAGCAGGCGGTGACCTCCATGGCGGCCTTGCGCACGCGCTCAAGAACCTTGGTGAAGTTGTCGAGCATGTAGTTGATGGAGTCCGCGACGTTGCCGAGGGCGTCATTCGTGACCTTGCCGCGAAGAGACAAGTCGCCGCGCGCGACCTGGTTGATGACGGTCAAGAGCTCTGTGATGCTGCGCTGGAGGTTGTCGTTGGCTTCCTGGTTGCTATTGGCTTTCGAGACTTTTGCAACGGCCCGGTTGAGGTTTTCCGCGATGTAGCCGAGTTCGTCGTGCGAGTGAACCTCCGCGCGGGCGCGCACGTCGCCGGCGGCGAAGCGCTCGGAGAAATCGGCGAGCTGCTTAACCGGGGTAAGAAGAGCGCTGCCGAGGCGCCACGCCAAGACAAGTGCCATGGTAACGGCGAGGGCCAGGGCGACGAGCACGGAACCGCTCGCTCCGCTTGGCAGCGCGCCAAAGTCGAACAGCGATGCACCGCCTGACTGCCGCCCGGCGCTATAAGCCAAGCCCAGCACGGCGAATAGTACGACGCCGTTTGCCAGAACAAGCGTCCAGATTGTGGAACTGAGTCGCGATTTCATGCCTTCCTCCAAAGCTTTCCTTGGGCAGGCCCTGGAACGACCGGCGGGCCGCCGCAAAACTCAAATGCTGGGTCCTGGATATACCTCGAGCAATTTTCTAAGATCGATCAACAGCGCCAAGCGATCCTCGTGCCGTAACATGCCGACACAGTGGGGAACATTCTCGGGCGCTTGTTCCAGGAGATCTTCGGTGGTGACTGAATACGTGCCGATGACTTCATCGGCAGCGATGCCGACGCGCAGATCATCGTGTCCGGCTTCGCCGCGAAGGGAAGCGACCACGACGTGTTTCGGCAGAAGGCCGGGACGGCGGCCTTCGGTC
>Ga0210408_10005638_pt1 | contig 10964 bp, 7 predicted proteins | sample IncBWH4MmetaG_FD_155471 | JGI IMG/M metagenome (GOLD analysis project Ga0210408, IMG submission 155471) | Forest soil microbial communities from Barre Woods Harvard Forest LTER site, Petersham, Massachusetts, United States - Inc-BW-H-4-M | ecosystem: Environmental > Terrestrial > Soil >... | reverse complement strand
CGAATGCGCACGGATGACTGCCGGGAGCGATTGGGCTGGACGGCTTGAGCAGCGTGAGCTTGCGGCCAGCGGCCGACTTCGCGAGGTCAAGCTCGACAACTTCCGAGGCATTCCACAGGGCCACAAACGCGTGGTTTCCATCTGGCGTTACCGCGATCGCTATGGGGTAAGTACCGGGGACAACGTCACTCTCCGAGAGATCGAAGCGATGGTCGATCGCACCGGTTGCCGGGTCGACAACGAGCACATCGTCTGAGAGATTGCCGGCGACCAGCAGCTTGTCAGCGCCGTTAATGCGCACAACCGCGATGTCGGCGGGAAATGGGATTCCCTTGTCGCCATCCATTTCTCCGAGCAGACGCGTCTTTTGACCGGCGGCGAGCTGCTCCAGCGGGAGCTTGATGAAGCGCTCTGGCGCGACCTTGCCATCCGCAAAGCCGTAAACCACGATGCCACTGCCGGTGTCTCCCTCATGCTCGCCGGTGGGGTCGGTGATGGAGCCCATAGTGGCGTAAAGGTGGCTGCCATCGCGACTGAAGGCAAGGCCGGAGTAGAGCGTCTGCTTTGCGGTCCGGGCCGGGGTGCGATCGTCTGGAAAGTCAGCCAACGTACCGGTCTGGGTGTCATATACCGCGATCGACTGCTCGTATTTCGATTCGAAGGTACCGTAGCCGTCGTTGACCGTAACAATGTAGCGATGGTCGGGTGAAGCTACCATCGTGCTCGGCAGGCTGTTCAGCCGCTGGGGGTGCCCCGGAACCTCTCCGATCAGCTGTTTGCTGGTGGGAAGATCGGTATTCTGGGCAGTCAGGACACCGACGCTCAAAGCGGCGGCCGACATGGCGAAGGCGATTCGGGCCTTGTTAGTCATGCCAACACCCTAACAAATGGCGGCGAGGGTCAGGGTTACAACCTTGTAACTGTACCGAGGCCTGGGAAGCCGAACACGACGCCACACCGGGCTGCGATAATGTGCCCATGCAAACGGTGTGTACGGCGGGGCGATTGTGGGACGGCAATCGTGTGATTGAGCGTCCCATGGTGATCGCGGAAGACGGCCAGATTGTCGCAATGGGGCCCAGAGAGAGCATGGAGGTGCCGGCGGGGGCCAAGGTGCATGACTTTGCCGGGGCCATTTTGGGGCCGTCTTTCTTCGATGTGCACATCCACGGTTCGGCCGGTCACGACGTAATGGAGGCCACGCCGGAAGCGCTGGAAACGATGGGGGCTTTTCTGGCTGCGCACGGAACAGGAGCGTACCTAGCCACCACCGTCACTGCACCATTGGAGAAAACGCTCCGCTCGCTCGGACAGCTTGCCCAATTGATCCGCAGACAGCCTGACGGCCCGAAGGCGTGGCCAGTTGGAATCCACCTGGAGGGGCCGTTTCTCTCCCATGTGAAACGGGGCGTGCATCCGCCGGCCCTGCTGATGGAGCCCGATATCGCGATCTTCGACCGGATGTGCGAAGCAGCGGAGGGACAGGCTCGCCTGATGACGCTGGCTCCGGAACTGCCTGGTGCGGTGGAACTGGCGCGGCACGCAATAGCGCGCGGCGTGCGGGTATCGGTCGGTCACTCGAATGCGACCGCCGCCCAGACCCGGGCGGCGATTGCGGCCGGGGCCACCAGCGCCACGCACACTTTCAATGCAATGCGGGCGCTTGATCATCGCGAACCGGGAATCCTCGGGACCGTGCTCACTCATGAGGAACTGTTCGCTGAATTGATTTGCGACGGGATCCACAACGCGCCGGAGATGGTTCGGCTGTGGTGGAAGGCCAAGGGACCGCAACGTGCGCTGCTGGTTACTGATGCCATGAGCGCCGCGGGCATGCCCGACGGCACTTATCAACTGGGCGGCTTCGCGGTACAGCTGACCGATGGGCGCGCGATGGCAAACGGCGTACTTGCCGGCAGTGTGCTCACACTCGACCGCGCGCTGCACAACCTGATCTCGTTTACCGGCGCAAGGGTGGAAGAAGCGCTACAGGCGCTTACGGCAAATGCCGCCGCCATGACGGGGATTGGAGATCGGGTAGGATCGCTGGCAGTGGGACGGGCAGCCAACATGGTCGCAATCGACGCTGATGGAACGCTGATGGCATCGATTCACGGCGGGTTGATTGTGGCAAGTTGATGGTGTCAGCCAGCAGTCCCTGCCATGCGCCGGGCTCGCCACACGGCGCCTTCAATCGCGTTCACTTCCTGGTCGAGGATTGGCATCTCGGGCGCAGCGGCCCGCAGTCCTTCGTAGAATCCTGCACGCACGATTTGCGACTTGCCGACGACGCTGCCAATCCACGCGACCGGCACCTCGTGCTTGAAATTGTGTTTGCGCTGCAGTTTAGACCGGACCAGGAGAACGAAGCCGACCAGGTCTGAGGCGGCCTGTCTGAGCACATCCAGGGCTACGGGATCGCCCTCTTCAGCAAGCTGGCTAATCGCCGGCGCCAGGGCCGCAAAGTCCGGACCTGGAGTGCTGTCGCCCAAGTTGACCAGCTCGTCGATGGTCGAGGTTCCCCAGATCCCGCCAACCACATCGAGCACGCGGGTTGACTCTTCGCGGTCATAGGCATTTAGAGAGCAACGAATGGCATGGAGGCCGATCCAATAGCCGGAGCCTTCGTCGCCCAGCCTTGAACTCCAGCCGCCGGCGGTTTCGCGGCCTCCGTCGGGCGCGCGACCAATACAGTTGGTGCCCGTACCGGCAATCTGCAGGATGCCGGGACCGCCTTTGAAGGCGGCGTCAAGAGCAATTATTTCGTCACCGACAACCTCAGACTGCTCTACCCCAAAGTCGGCGAAGACCGCATTGATCCACTCGGGAACCCCGGGCATTGTGGCGCTGGCCACGCCAGCTGAGGCAGCGCGAACGCCTGATACGCCTGCCTGCTTGTAGATTTCGTCCAGCAGCTCGCGCAGAGTTTGTTCGGCCGCGGCCGCACCCACGCGCAGTCGCTTGATGGAGCCACTCTCGGCAAAAGCGAGAACCTTACTGCCGTTGACGATGGAAGCGCGCGTCCGCGTTCCGCCACCGTCGATCCCAAGGACAACAACGCTCATGGTTTCGTGGGCTCCAATGCTTTGTGATCGACCGTATCCTCTTGGACGGCTTCAACACCGTTATCGCGCAGTGTCCCGGCAAGAATGTTCAGATTGCCATCGCTCTTCGGGGGAGTCAGACCGAGCATGTGCGCCATCCATGGATACAAGTTCACGTTTTCAAAAGGTGCAACTGTCTTGCCACTGAAGATGTCGGGCCCGGCGGCAAAGAAGCTTGCTTTCATCTGCGGCGTGACATACGGATCGAATCCGTGGGCACCGGGACTCGGCGGAGTGTCGGGCTTGTCGGCCGGCGGTTCGTGGCCGCGGATCGCGTATGGACCGGTGGCGACAATCACGGGATCGCCCTCGCGTGGATTCTCGTTAAAGTGAAGGCTCGCTGGAACATTCTTGCGTCGAAACGCCTGGAACTGCGACGATGCCTGCTTCAGCTTGTTGTAGACCCGAACACGATCCTCTTCGGTTTTGCCGTAGAGCAGCTGCCCGACGACGTCGAATCCGCTGAGGTCGACAAATTTGTCCAAGGTCACCCAAGGACCCTCGATCTTCACCATGCCGTGGTCGCTCACCACAACCAGGTCGATGGGGAGGTGGGTGGAATCGAGCGCCGTCCTGAGCTTCCCAACCATGGCATCCATCTTGCGAACGGCTGCTTTGGTCTCGGGCGCGTCGGGGCCAAACTCGTGTCCTTCGTGATCGGGCTCCGAGTAGTACATGGTAATGAAATGGGGACGCTCGGTGTCGGGCAACTTGAGCAGTGCGACAGCATCATCGATGCGCGCCTGCTGCACCGCATCGTTGGCCTGAGTCTTGCTGTCAAATCGCGCGTACCACGTGGGACGATGACCTGCAATCTCAGCTTCTGACCCGGGCCAGAAGAGACATGCGGTACGCATGCCTTGCGTCTCAGCCAAGCTCCACAAAGGCACGCCCGCGTACCAGTTCCCATTGGTCACCGAGGCCGGATCGCCCATTGAGTAGCGCGCCTGCGTGGCGTCGTCAAAGAAGCTGTTCGCGACCAGCCCGTGGTGCTCAGGATAAAGGCCAGTGACAATGGTGAAGTGATTGGGAAACGTCAGCGATGGAAAGCTGGGCAGCATGCCTTGCGGAGCCCACACACCCTGCTTGCCGAGCGCCAGCAGATGCGTCGCGCCATCGCGCCGCGCGTAATCCCAGCGGAAGCCGTCAAGGGAAACCAGAACAAGGTAATGCGCCTTCTGTGCGGCGGGCGAGTTGGACCCGTTGTCGGAGTGAACGAGGGGGAGGGCGGGGTTAAGCGCCGGCTCCTGGGTCCACGCGCACAGGCCGAGCGAAAAACCAAGGAGAGCCAGGACTCCACGCAGCAATTTCCCCAAACGCATCACCATCCCCCTGCAAAAGAAGCTTATCGTACCGGATCGCAACGGTCCGCCTGCAGACAATGCTGTTGAATCCGTTTCTGGACGAGGCGTATTTTGACTCATGCTCCGAAATCGATCAGTGCCCGTTGACACAATCCTGCCCCACGTGACCTACAAAGACTTGCCAGCCGCGATTGCATGGCTTGCAGACGCATTTGGCTTTATCGAGCACTTTCGATACGGCGATCCCGTTTCGGGGGTGCAACTTCACCTCGGAGAGGCGTGGGTGATGGTGTCGAGCGGTGGAGAGGGATATCGCAACCCTGCCGAGCTTGGATTCGGAACGCAGATGCTGACCATTTTCCTGGAGGATGTGGAAACGCATTTCGCCCGCACCAAGGATAGCGGCGCAAGGATAGTCGAGGCACTGCACGAGACCGTTTATGGGGAGTTGCAGTATGGCGTCGAGGATCCGGAAGGCCACCGCTGGCTTTTTTCACGGCATGCGCGGGACGTCGACCCGGCCGCATGGGGAGCCACCGTCAGTCACCCTTTTGAGCTAAAGCCCAAGATACCACCGGAAAAATAATCTTGTGTGCTCACCGACTGCGCATGTTACAGTCTGTAACATTATGGCAAGTAACACTCCATCCGATCATGATCCGGCTGAGCTAGGCGAATTGGAACGCGAGATTCTTTCCATCGTGTGGCGGTTGGGCACGACAACTGCCGAGCAGACACGAGAGGAGTTGAACCGGCCCCTCAAGGACTCGACGGTTCGCACGGTTTTGCGACGTTTAGAAGAGAAAGGCTACCTCGTGCACTCGCTGGAAAACCGCACGTTTGTTTATCGCCCGTCGGAGTCCCGTCAAAAAGTGGCGGGCCGTGCCGTGCAGCGCATTGTTGACTGGTTTTGCGAGGGAAGTGTTGAGGCTCTGCTGGTCGGCATGGTGGATTCCAAGGTCCTTGACCGGGCTGAATTGCAGAGGCTTGCAGAGCGGATCGCCGCCGCGCAGAAAGGCAGAGCCACTGAAAAACAGGAGGCGAAGAAATGACGGCTTCTATCCCATCCGGAACCTGGCTATGGAACCTGGTGGATGCCGGGGCACGTTCGCTGTTGATGGCCGCGGCTGTCGGCATTGGCTTGAAGGTGTTGCGAGCGAGCAACGTAATCGCGCGCAAGGCGGCGTGGACCCTGGTACTCGCAGCGGCGTTGACTATGCCGATACTAGCGCCGTGGGCGCAGAATCAGTCATGGATGCCGATTCAAGCCCCGGTTGTGCCGCTGCAGACGTGGATGAATCAACTGGGTACATTCACGCGAATCTCGGCGCCGGATCGGGCCGCTCCCCTGCGTCACATCTTCCCTACCAGAGCGGAGGCGCTGCCCGTCGAGGGAACCCAGCTGTCGATCGCCGGCGGCGACCACTTCCCTGCTCCTGCGATTGCGATGGACGGCCACCGCATTAGCCGCGTGGCCTCCCATGAGCTTTCGCCGAAGCCGGCGTCGGAGGAAGCGGCCTTTCTGATCTATGCGGCCATTGCGATTCTCCTCGTGATTAGAATCGGGTTCGGCTGCATCGCGACGGCTCGACTGTGGATTCGTGCCACACCAATACTGGATACCCCCGGGCAGTTGGAGACCGATCCCAAGACTCGATGGAGCCGCGATGTATCCTCGCCGGTCACGGTCGGCTCCGCGATCCTGTTACCGGAGGACTACAGATCGTGGGACGCACAGAAGCTGCGCGTCGTCCTGGCGCACGAGAGCTCCCACGTACAGCAGGGCGACTTCTATTTGCAACTGACAGCGGCCCTGTATGCGGCCGTGTTCTGGTTTAGCCCATTGGGCTGGTGGCTCAAACGCACTCTGTGTGACCTGAGCGAAGCGATCAGCGATCGCGCCGCTGTGAGCGAGGCCGCAACCCATGCCTCTTATGCGCAGGTTCTGCTGGAATTCGCGGCACTGCCGCGCACAACCCGGATTGGAGTCGCAATGGCACGTGAAGGACGGTTGAGTCATCGCATTGAACGGCTACTCGATGAGAGCAGGTTCCGGCGGGCATTCGCGGGCGGACGAGGACGGATTGTGGTTGCCGCGCTCCTGGCGCCGCTGGCGCTGTTTGCGGCAACATCACTCATTCGCGTGCAGGCTGCGGGGCAGGAGCAGGCTGCTCCCTCGTCTCCTGCGATTCCGCCGGCCCCGGCTGCCACTGACGGTCTCCCAGCCCCCGCAGCACCGGCTGCGCCCGGAATGCCCGCGCTTCCGCCAACTCCGGGTGAGCCTGCAGAGATGGGTGGACCTCCCGCCGGGCCTGGGGCAGCACCGCGGACCGGGGCAATCCCGCCACAGGGAGTCAGAATTGTCGGAGCCATCGGAAGCGGACACTCGTACTCCTACTCGCGCGCGCAATCGGAAGGCTCGTCCGACAGCGATGGCAGCCGTACTTCGTCAGACGGCCAACACTATTCCTACTCGTACTCCGACGATGGCGAGTCCTATGCTCTGATCAGCAACAAGGATAAGGAACACATTAGATTCTCGGGCGACTGGATGGAAGGTCGCCGCGAGCAACTCGAGAAAGCGCGCCAAATGGCGCATGGAGACTTTCTTTGGTTCACTCACCAGGGCAAGTCTTACGTCATCGATGACCCGGCCACTGTTGCGTCGATTGAGGCGATGTACAAACCCATGGAAGAACTCGGTCGTCGGCAGGAGGAGTTGGGCCGCCAGCAAGAGGAACTGGGTCGCCAACAGGAGAAGCTGGGCGAGAGCATGAGCCAGGCCAGCATTCCTGCACCGGACGTTTCGAAGGAGATGGCGCAATTGAATGCAGCCATGGCCAAGCTAAACGCAGCGAAGGGCAAAACCGTGACTCAGGAACAGTTGGCCGAGTTGCAAGAGAAGCTCGCTGAATTGCAAGGCAGGATAGGCAGTCTGCAGGGCGATGTGGGAGCAAGACAAGGCGAGATCGGCGAACAGCAAGGAGAACTGGGCGCCAAGCAGGGCAGGCTCGGCGAACAGCAGGGACGACTGGGCGAGGAGCAGGGCCGGATCGCAAAGGAGGCTGACCTCAAGGTAAAGTCCATCATCGATCAGAGCCTGGAGAACGGAAAGGCCCGTCCGGTGGAGTAGCCCGCACCAGTTGGGCTCGGGTCAGAAGCGAGACGGTCCCATCCGTCTCGCTTTTCATTTGCCCTTACTTGCGCATCAGGTTCTTTGCGATGAAGAAGACGTTCGCGGGACGTTCGGCAAGACGGCGCATGAAATAGGGATACCACTCGCGTCCGAATGGGATGTAGACCCGCATGTTGTAGCCGTCACGCACGAGTTCGCGCTGCAGGTCGCGGCGGACGCCGAACAGCATTTGGAACTCATAACGACTGGATTCGATCCCATGTTGCCGCGCAAACGACTTGGCGGCGTTGAGCATGGCGAGATCGTGGGTGGCCAGGCCGTGATAGACGGAGCTGTCGAGCAGCATGCAGGTAAGGCGGGTGTAGTTTGCGTCCACGTCTGCCTTGCGCGGGAATGCTACTTCTGCCGGTTCCTTGTAAGCCCCCTTACAGAGACGGATGCGGATGCCTTCAGCCAGCAATTGCTCAACGTCGGCTTGCGAGCGATAAAGATAGGACTGAATCACCGTGCCAATGGCACCGCGCAACCCAGGCCTCGCGTGGATGCGACGCACGATGTCCAGTGTTACTTGCGTCAGCGCCGAGTCTTCCATGTCGATGCGAACGAAGGTCCCGGCCGATCGTGCATGCTCCGTAAGGTTTTCGGCAATGCTTTCCGCAATGTCGCGTGAGAGGCCCAGTCCCATCTGCGTGAGCTTTACGCTGACATTGGCGTTGAGCTTGCGTGCGGCGATGGCGTCGATCAGCCGATGGTAAATTTCCGCTGCGGTGTACGCCTCCGTCTCCGACGTTACGCTCTCCCCGAGCGAATCGAGCGAGACGGCCATGCCCTGCTTGTTCACCGATTCCGCCACGCGAAGCGCGTCATCGATCTCCATACCGGCAACAAAGCGGGAGCTGAGACGGGTTCCGATTGCAGATCGCTCGCCGAAACGGCGGAGGCTGCGATTGCGAGAAAGCGCGATGAACGCAGAGCGAAGCAATGCCATAGTGTGACTCTATCGGCGGAAGGCTCTTCTGGCTTTTCGACCGTAAAGACGATTTTCTCACATGGTGCGGGCGGATCGGCGCATGGACTGCCGGGCTTTGAATCCCGAGGAGTCGCCTAAGCAAAAAGAGGTGTCCGGATCGGCCCGGACACCTCTTTTCATCCATGCCGCTGCGAGATCAGACTGGCTGCAACTCGCGCTTGCCTGGCTTTTTTGCGGCATTCTCAGCAACCGGGCCGTGGGTCTCAGCCGTGGGTGGAGGGGGCGCGTCTCCAATACGCTTCGAGTACGTGCACACCGCCGTTGACTGCGGTTCAGGCTCGGCTTTCTTACTGCGCTTCTTCGGTGTTTCCTCTTCCGCTCCCCTCTTTTTGTTGGGGCACTCCAGGAAAATACCATCCTTCAGCGTCTTCTCGAGCAGGTAAGGGCTGCCGCACTCAGGGCACTTCTGCGGGACTGGTTTGTAATTCGACGTAAAGTCACATTTCGGATAATTCGTGCAGCCCCAAAAGATGTTGCCGCGCTTCGCCTTGCGTTCGGCAATGTCCCCGGTTCCGCATTTCGGACACTTCATGCCCTCAATAATGTTCTGCTTTACGTATTTGCATTTGGGATAGCCCGAACACGAGACGAATTCGCCGTACGCTCCCTGGCGCAGCACCAACGCTTTGCCGCATTGCGGGCAGTCTTCGCCGGTAGGCTGCGGCGCGGTCTGCTTTTGCTGCTGTTTCTGGCTGAGCTTGCGAAACGTCTTGCAGGGGGGATCTTCGTTGTATCCCGGGCACGACATGAACATCCCGAACGGTCCGCGGCGAAGCACCATCACGCGACCACAGTTCTCGCAGTATTCTTCCTGCTCTCCTGCTTCCTGCGCTTCGGGCGTGTTCAGATCTGGCTTGGCAGCCGTATTCTCCTTCGTGAATGTGCAGCTGGAAGGATCCTTCTTGTTGTAAGCCGAGCACGCATAGAAGCTGCCGAACTTGCCCCATTTGAGCAGCAGGGGTGAGCCGCAAAGATCGCACTTCTCATTGGTTTTCACTTCCATGCGCTTGATGTCTTCCATCGCTCCCTCGGCCACTTCGAGCTCTTCTTCAAAGTGGTCGTAGAAACCGTTGAGAAGATCCGTCCAGCGCTCCTTGCCCTCTTCGATGTCGTCTAGCTCTTCTTCAAGCCGCGCGGTGTACTTGACGTCGAAGATATAGGGGAAGTTCTTTACCAGGAGATCGCACACCACCACGCCGATCTCCGTGGGATAAAAACGCCCGCTGATCTTGGTGACGTACTCGCGATCCTGGATGGTGTTGATGATCGAAGCGTAGGTCGACGGGCGTCCAATGCCGCGTTCCTCGAGAATTTTCACCAGCGACGCTTCGTTATAGCGCGGAGGAGGCGAAGTAAAGTGATCCTCGGGATCGAGCTTTTCAAGTTCCAGACCCTTCACTCCATCGAGGCTGGGCAGCTTGTTCTTCGATTCATCCTCGTCGTCGCTCTTGTCCTCTATTACTTCATAGACTTTCAGGAAACCATCAAAGCGCAAAACCGATCCACTCACGCGAAAATCATAAGTCTTGCCGGTCTTCGACGAAACAGCGGCGATCTTCGCCGTGGTTACGTCAAAGATCGCCGGCATCATCTGCGAAGCAACGAATCGCTGCCAGATCAGGCGGTAGAGCCTCAGCTGCTCGTCGCTGAGATACTTTGCGATGGATTCCGGGGTACGTGAGGCATCCGTGGGACGGATCGCCTCGTGCGCATCCTGTGCGTCCTTCTTGCCCTTGTACTCATTGGGCGTTGCGGGCAGATACTGGGCTCCAAGGTTCTTCGTGATCCAATCGCGAACGCTTTCCTTGGCTTCCGGCGAAATACGCGGGGAATCTGTACGCATGTAGGTGATCAGGCCGGTGGTGCCCTCTGGACCGAGGTCCACGCCTTCATAAAGGCGCTGCGCCACACCCATCGTGCGGCGAACATTGAAACCTAATTTGCCTGCCGCATCGCGCTGCAACTGGCTGGTGATGAACGGCGCCAACGGGCGCCGCTGCTGTTCGCGCGACTGTACGGAGACGAGAGACCATTTGGCTGTCTCAAGCGCTGCCAGGACCTCGTCCATCGACTTCTTGTCCGGCAACGCGCTAGAGATGAGCTGATCCTTGCCGTCCTTGTCTTTACCATTCGCGACCCGTGCGGGCTCGCCATCGATACCCACAAAGCGAGCCTTCAGTTGCTTGTCAGCCTGCTTTTCCGGGTGAAGGATTGCGTCCAGCGTCCAGTACTCGACGGGCTGGAAGGCTGCAATCTCGCGCTCACGCTCCACGATCAGGCGCACCGCAACGGTCTGAACGCGACCTGCGGACAAGCCGCGGCGAACCTTCTCCCAAAGGAGCGGCGAAATCTGGTATCCCACCAGGCGATCCAAAACTCTGCGTGTCTGC
>Ga0210408_10005636_pt1 | contig 10966 bp, 16 predicted proteins | sample IncBWH4MmetaG_FD_155471 | JGI IMG/M metagenome (GOLD analysis project Ga0210408, IMG submission 155471) | Forest soil microbial communities from Barre Woods Harvard Forest LTER site, Petersham, Massachusetts, United States - Inc-BW-H-4-M | ecosystem: Environmental > Terrestrial > Soil >... | reverse complement strand
TCCGCATTTACACGTTCACTTGGGGATTGAGGGAAGCCAGGAATCTGTGCCGAAATTTGTGACACCGCGGTCAGCAGTAACAGCCATGTAACCAACCTGAGTTGTGGCATGGAAACATCGTACAACTCCGCATCTCGGGAGTATCACCGCGCACTCGGAAATAATCCCAAAATTGGGTTATGTCCGGATTGCCCACCACTCGCCCGGAACGTCTCTCTGCCGGATCACTTGAGTGAGATTGAATTAAGATTTCTATCATCTGCCCGAGGATAGAAATCCATGATGGTTTTATGGCTGCCTTACCTCAATAGCCACCTGTGGAAGGGCTCAGCAGGAGACACGTTCTCTAGTTTTGCCGTAGATGGGGTTCGTGGTATTTCATTCTTGCGGCCGAAAATCCCCGCAAGGATGTAGGGACCCAGCATCGACGTTGATTCAAAGGGTCGGCGGTCGCTGCGGGATTTTGACAAATTGTTCTCAAAGCGTCGTCGCGAAAGGCGGCCTGAGCCGCCTTCTGGAACGACATTTTGCCTCTCACACCATAGCGGGGACGTTGTGGAAGGTAGAGACGACCGTCTCAAACGCCTGAACCCGCGGCGTTCCGTCGATCGTTTTCGCCAGTGTCTTCAGCACTTCAGGGTAGGCACGGGTGTCGTAATCATCCGCATTGCTCTTGTGCTCCCACAGACTGATTGAAGCTGCCTCCGGCGATCCAGGGTTGCACAAGGTGAGTTCTTCCTTGAAGCCCTTCTGCTTCTGCAGCAAGGGAAGAATCTGGTTTTCGAAGGTGTGAGTGAAATCGGGTTGCATGTTGGCGTTAATGCGGAAAGTTACATTGCGTGATTGCGTGCGTACAAAATCAACCTCCTAAAGGTTGTCTCGTATATAAGTGGGGGGGGGGAACTTCAGATGGCCTTCACTTATATTCAGGGAACCCGAACGAGGTGACTGTTTCTAAATGCCTCATCTCCGAACGTAGTCTCTTGATGGGGGGTTGTCGAATCGAGCCCCGATGGGGTCGATGCGCTGGGCCCAGTCAGAATATCGCGGGCTGCACCCCGATCCAGAGCAAGGCTTATCTCCAATCTGCGTTGGTCTTCCACACAAGCGACTCGCGGAAGCTCCCCCCACGCGAACACCCGGCGGCTGTTCGCTATTTCGTCTGGACTTCCTAAAACGGGCCGAATCTCATTAGTGTGGACCACCCGCTGTAGAATCCGAAGACGACGGTGGAGGCGCGCCTGCCACCGCAGCCGGCGTCTCGCGAACGGCCGACACAAGATGCCGCCGCTCGCGAACCTGGCGCCGACCGCAGGCCGTCGGCACATTCGCCATCTGCTTCAGGAAGACCTTCACACTGATGGTTCCGGGCCGCAGTGTAGACCAGTAGCTGGTGCGACTGAGCAGGGGCTTGTGCTGGTCAATCAGCTGATTCTTGAGGATGGCAACTCCGCAAAGAAGATTGTTTTTGGGTTGCAGGATCGTCTTGCCGGGATCGTGCTCCTCTAATTTCTTGTCCTTGTCCCAATCAAAGGCACATCCGTAGCGCTCCTGGTCCATGTATGTCAGTTGAAGCAGGCCTTGCTGACGTACCTTGCGGTGGGTCACATCATCCACGACTGCTTGTTCGGAATCGTTGTGGCGCACATCCGTGGTGGGAACAAGGCCGGCTTCGGCGCCGGCCAGAGCTTGAAAGAAATACGCCCAGTAAGCGCGCTTGTCCGGCTCGCCCATCGCGTTGAAGCGCGGACAGAACTGCTTAACGGCCTTGGCCACCTTGGGCGAAAGCAGGTCGGGCAGAAGTCCCTCTTCGATGATCTTGTCCCACTCGGTCTTCCATGTGTGATCGTCGCCAAGTTCCGCCTTCTTTTCCGCAATGGGCGTCGACGGCACAGGCTTGAGTTCAGAGGGTGGAATCGCATTGTATTGCTGCGCCCCACCCGGAGCAGTGATCTCGGTTTGGGATGAAGCGGAAGCTGGAGCCTGCGTGGGTATCGGATCCTGAGATTGTGCGGGGTTTTGCGTCGATGTCGGAGTTTGCACTTGACTTTGAGTTCGAGCGTGCGGCTGCGTTTGGGCATGGACACTGGTCCAATGCACCAGCGACACAAGAACCACACTTATGGCGATCTGTGACTCTCGGCTCATGATTTCTCGTACCAACACGAATGGTGTGAGGCAGGTTGTCTCAGCGGGCCAAGGGTTACCGCAAATCACTCTATCTGAAAACTCCCAGAAAGTAGCACACCAACAGGATCACCAGCACTGTGCCAAGGCCTATCCCCGCACCTCCGCCCCTGCCCCATCGGCCGTAACCGTAGTATCCTCCGCCCCCTGCGAAAACGAGCGCCAGAACAATGATGAGTACGATGAGCATCTCAGTTCCCCTTTCACCCCGGGTCGCAACCTCCCCGGGTTATTTCAGCGATTTGAGTTCACTAAGCACCTTGCCCAGCCCGAGCTTATCGAAGAGCCTGTATTGAGCGAATGCTCCGGCACCTGCCTGTGGAGTGTCGGGCTGGATGGCGCATGGTTGGCCCGAGTCCGGCGGCCGCCCTCCGGCCCCAGGAACACCTGTGGACCGCGGTTCTACTGTCCTGAAGTAGCTTTCTGATTCTTGACCTGCAGATTGTTCACCACTTGCTGGACATTCGGCACCCCGGTCGCCACCCTCTCGGCGATCGCGCGCAATTCTCGCGAGTTCACCTCGCCGTCCAATGTGACTACTCCGCTCTTCACACTGTATTTCACGTTATGGTGCATCTTGTTCTGGATCAGCGCGGCGTCGAGATTCTTCTCGATACCTTGATCCAGATCAGAGTTCATGGCTTTAGCTTCTCTTTCTGAACCCGCAGGGATTACGGCAATCTGGTCCGCGACGACCTGCGTGCCCGCGAGGGACTTTGCTAAGGATTCGGCTTGGGCCTTTTGGTCGCCACTGGCGACTTGTCCGCCGAGTGTCACGATGCCCTTGTCAAGATCCTGCTTTACGGAGACGTCTTTCAGGCCTGCTTGATCGAGCGCTTTGCGTAGGTTGCCCGAAACATCGGGTGACTTCGCGGAAAACCTCGAGCAGCCAACCACTGTACCAATTACAAACAGGGTCAATAACATGACCAGCAACTTCGCTATTTTCATACTCGTCCTTTGATCGGCGCCAGGTCCGCATCCGGGAGACTGGCGACTCCCGCCCCGAGGGGCCAACCTTCAGCTTCCCTCACTTGCCGCGGCAGTGCTGTACAGAATCGCTCACTGTACGAGGGGGTGCTCTCCCGGGACTTCGGGAGGCGATGTCAAGTCCTCCCGCAGTGGTCATTCGGCAGGATTCAATGAGACAACGGTCAATCTTGATCAGCGTTACGTTGCTTGAAGGGTAGATGCTCGTCCTTTGCAAGGGTGCTTTCGACAGTGAGCATCTTCGAAAACTTGCTTCACGGAGGTTTCAATGAACCTGGATCTGCTCGATCCCAAGCTGATTGTTCTGGCCGCGGTGGGAATTCTGGTCGTAGCCGTGCTGGTTTGGTTGTACGTGCGAAAACGTAGGCGTGCCAGTTCGGGCCTGCGGCAAAAGTTTGGACCTGAGTATGACCGCGCAGTGCTGACCCACGGGTCGGAAAGAAAAGCTGAATCGAAATTGGAGGATCGCGAGAAGCGCGTCGAAAAGCTCAAGATCCGCGATCTGGATTCGACGGAACACGAACGTTTTTCGAGAAGGTGGGAGTCTCTGCAGTCTCGCTTTGTCGATTCCCCAAAGGGGGCGGTCACAGAGGCTGATGACTTGGTGTCTTCAGTGATGAAAACCCGTGGCTATCCCGTATCCGACTTTGATCAACGCGCCGCCGACATTTCTGTCGATCATCCTCGGGTTGTGGAGAATTATCGCTCTGCGCGTGAAATTGCATTGCGGATTGAAAAAGCAACCACGGAGGATCTAAGAACGGCAATGATTCACTACCGCTCTCTATTTGACGAACTCGTGCATGTGCCGACGATTGAGGACAGAAAAGAAGTGGCATGACCGGTGCCGAAACGTCGGCGCACGGGGATCCCTTCTTGACTAAAAGGAACCTGGTCGCGAGGGAAGAGCATACTTTGATCGCAGCGTGAGCGCAGAGTAAATCCGGTCTTTGTAGGATTGCGCGCGGGCAACAGCACGCTTGTCAGGGGAATCGAAGCAGCAAGGAGCTACTATGAATCGAAATATCAGAGTGCTTGGACTCCCTATCTTGGCAGCGGCCCTCACTTGCCTGCCGGCGTTAGCGCAGGACCACCCGGACCAGGATCATCACGATCAGGCGCAGGCGCAGGATCGTCACGACAATAGCACTTACCGCCAACACGATGAGTGGAAGAGGGGTTCCCGCATGCGGCAGGAGGACTGGAATCGCGGAGAGACGGTGGACTATCGAGCGAACCACCTGCGGCGCCCACCCGAGGGCCGCGAGTGGCGGCAGATTGATGGCAACTACGTTCTTGGCGATCACGACGGCACCATTGTCTCAGTCCGGCCCGCTCCGCGTAATCACCAGCGGAGCCGCGACCAGCATCCACAGTAACGGCGCCTAGCAGACACGCGATTGGCTGACTCGCTAAACGACAATCCTTGTCTCATTGTCGAAGCGGTGAAACTGTGAAGGCGGATCTTGCGCCGTGACGACGCTGGTTGCACTTGGTGAGCCTTCGCGTATTTCTTCTGCTCAGATTCAGCCAGATCCCGCCTTCGCCGTTCTCAATCGTGCGGTAACGCTACCTTCGTTGTATGTCAGAAGGGACTTCGTCAATTTTGTTTCGGCCGAGTTGTTCGATGTGCTCGCTGTTTTCCATATCTCGCAATCCCACCTTAGTCACTATCTGCTGATTCGTGCTTATGACGACCGTCGCCTCTTTTTCGTGAGGAGAATAGGCCAAGATGTCGTTGTCGAGTCCGATAGTTGAGAGTGCCTTCTGTATCACTTCCTTTAGTTCAATTGGATTGTGAGCGCGGCCAAGTCCGACCCAGATTGCGCAGTAGAGACTGGCGCACGTTAACGCGGCTCGAGCGAGGGGTTCCGAGCAACAGGCGCGGCACTCCTGGAGCAGTCGCTTTCGAAAAGTGATGTAGCAATTTCTGAGTGGAAACATCTGCTCCATCTCGTTGGATTCGCGCGCTGCTGAAGTCGCTTGGGCCTGGGATCATCACCGGGGCTGCTGACGACGACCCATCCGGCATCGCGACATACTCAGTTGCCGGCGCGCAGCTCGGGACCAAACTTCTGTGGACGGCCCTGCTTACATGGCCGCTAATGGCCGCGGTTCAAATCATGTGCGCCCGTGTCGGCAAGGTCACGGGACAGGGCTTGGCTGCGAATTTCAAACGCCGATTTCCAAGATGGCTGGTGCTTGTATTCGTCATTGCGCTTTTAATCGCCAACACGATTAACATTGCTGCGGATCTCGCAGGCATGGCAGATGCGGCTTCTATGCTGTCCGGCGTTAATTCCCGATGGTTTGTAGCGGCATTCGCGCTTCTGATCTCCTGGGCAACGATCCGGCTGCAGTATCACCAGATCGCGAACGTGCTCAAGTGGCTGGTGCTTGCGCTTCTTGCCTACCCAATTACCGCGTTTGTCGTCGGTGCTGACTGGGGCCAGGTGCTGCGCGATACCTTGATTCCTTCGATGCCACATGCCAGAAGTGAATGGGCAACGCTGGTCGCGATCCTCGGCACCACAATCAGCCCCTATCTTTTCTTTTGGCAGACGAGCGAAGAAGTTGAAGAGGAGAAATCGGCTGGCCAGAATTCGCTTGCTCAACGACGAGGAGCCACATCTCAGGAGCTGGATCTCAGAAACATCGATGTGGGTGTTGGTACATTCTTCTCCAACATAGTCATGTTCTTCATTATTCTGACCACGGCCATCACCCTCAACCGGCACGGCATTACGAACATTCAAACCTCTCGCCAGGCCGCCGAGGCCCTTCGGCCTTTAGCAGGCAATTTCGCTGCGACCCTGTTCACGTTGGGTATTGTCGGTGTCGGGTTTCTTGCCATCCCCACGCTGGCGGGATCCACTTCATACGCCTTCGCCGAGACGCTAGGTTGGCGTCAAGGTCTGAACAAGAAACTGAGACAGGCACGCTGGTTTTACGCGCTGATTCTGGTCTCAACGGGAATGGGCGTCGGGCTGGACTTCGTTGGCATCAACCCGGTGAAGGCGCTCTACTGGACAGCTGTCATCAACGGATTGCTGGCGCCCTTCCTTCTCGTCGCAATCCTCATCGTCGCTGCGGACAAGAAGTTGATGCAGGGCCAACCAAGTTCCAGTCTGGGTTGGATCATCGTAGCCATCACCACAATGGCCATGTTCGCAGCAGGCGTAGCGATGTTTGTTGTGTAGAGCGTCGATCCTGCGTCAAACGCCATTCATTTTGAACTACGAACTTGCTCGCAGACATCTACGACAGATGACCGTTAGTGCACAGACTTGACTTGTCATCTGTGGGAACCTTGACCAAGACGTGTTATGCGTCACTCAGTTGAGGCCCCCGATTTAGATCAGTTTTATCTGAAGTGCAGCATCTTAACCGCGACAGTTCGAAGAAGCTTCCCGTTTTCCTCACCGACAAGGTGCCAAATGCCGCCTTTCTCTCTCAAGTCGTCAGATCCTCCGACCGCGATTATCGGCGACCAGCCGAACTCCAGAAACTGCCTAAGGATAAAGCACCTCGGTTATGTTGCAGGTAAGCGGCTGAGTCTCTATGGCGAACATTTCGAGATGGTTTCAGATCCATTTACTGAGGGTGATTGCGTAGTAGTCCGCGCAATTAGCGGAAATGACCCAATCATACGAACAATTCCGCTTCCGGTATCAATCCTCGTGGGTTTGACGGATTTGTTTCCAAAACATATGTAAGCTAATCCTTGGCTCGATGGAGCGATCGGCCATGTTAGGTGGAACGAGGTTGATCACAGTCGGCTAAACTCTGGGGCTTTACGCAAGAATGGCGCTGCCTGACAGGACGGCTCCTCCGGTAGGGCCGGGCGGATCCACGGCAGCGGCAGAGGAGCCACCGCCCTCATCATCCATCCGTGACACCGCCTTTTCATCCAAGCGCTGCTGAGTGGATGAAATGGAGTCTAAGATATCCGTCTCCACTTTTCTCCAGGAAATGGTCAGCAACAACGAACTCTCTTCCAGCGCTTCGACGTCATGCAGCACTCCGCAGTCGAGCACCAGCAACTGACCCGCCGACACTTCTACCTTTTGATGGGCCTCCAAATGTATTCGGACCCGTCCCTTCAGCTGTTGGATGGAGATCGGGAAGAACCGCCGAAGCTGGCATAGTTGGTAACAATGGCTTTACAGGCACACCTGCGGCTGTTGGCCTGAACAGGAGCACGCTTCAAGCAGTGGTGCAAATCTCGGGAGACGGGTTTCGGGTAGAGGTCGGAGCTTTAAAAAGCACTTTGGATTCCACCCCACACCTTCGATTGATGTTAAGCCGCTACGCGGTAATTCAGAGTATGCAGGTTGCACAAACAGCTGCGTGCAATCGCCTGCACAATATTGAGCAGCGCCTCGCGCGGTGGTTGCTGCTGACACAAGACCGAGTGGACTCAGGGGCACTGCCCATCAATCATGATTTTCTTGCAACGATGCTGGGGACAGATCGACCCAGCGTGAGCCTAGCGGCCGGTGTTTTGCAGAGGAAGGGGATTATCGAGTACACCCGCGGTGCAGTGAAGGTCGTGAACCGCAAGCACCTTGAAGACGTCGCTTGCGAGTGCTATGCGGTTATCCGAGCGTACGACGCCATGATTGGCTTGAAATAGGTCCGGAAGCAAAGACTCGCTAAACAGAATTGGGGTAGGTAGGGCGCGCAGACATTTTGAGACGTCTCCGCGGATCTGCCCACGATGGGGGTCATAAGACATTGTCTACGTATATACGAGGACTACCTACCTACACGAATTAAGCTATTACTAATCAATTGCAGTTCCGTCCCACATTGCTCATTCACTCAAAGATTATTCAACGGTCCTCTCATCTAATGATGGGAAAATGAATCCTCAACTTATAGCAAATGAAGAGAACCAGGATCGCGCCTAACGTAGAGAAAATGAGCCCGGCCGGATGAAATCGTTCGTTCTTTGGCCGCAAAAACATGTGTGTGACAGCGCCGCCTAGGATGGAGCCAATGATGCCCAGCACAATCGTCCATAGGAGGGTTATGTGCACGTGCATCACCGATTTGGCGATAAGGCCCGAGAGTAGCCCAATAAGCAAATACCAGATCAGATGAAACATTCTTTCCTCCTGTGCTCGCCGAGTATAAACCCAGTGTTTCGCAATTAACCAGACCTTTCCTATGGCCCGCCTCGGCGTCCGCAGATTTCGGGGCGTTCTAATACATCTCGTGCTCGACTCGCATCGCCTGCATCTTAGGGTTCCATTCCCCTATACCTCGTTTTTTTCAAACATGAACATCTTGACCATTCCCGAAAGCCACCTTCCGCCTAATCTCAGCCGCAGGCGGAAAGGAAAGCAATTCCCCTTACGTGTTGAATGTTGCGGGCCGCCCTTAGTTTTCTTCACCCGAAGGTGGAATCGCGATTCATCAATCGATTCAATCTGTACGAAGTGCCGAACCATCGCATCTGCAAACAGAGAAGACGCACTTGCGATCCGTGAGAAAAACCACGTCTGCGACTCCTGCGAACAAGTCATCCGGGCGGACGCCGATTCTCACCCGCCAACCTGGGGAGGCACTCACCAGGCCAACGTCCAAGCGAACTGATTGCCAGTCCGTTGTGAGGGTCAATGTGCGTGATAGGCAGTCGGTGGGGATGACCCCGCATACGAGAGACCGCCCCCTGTCCCCAAAAGTGACATTCCTGACCCCCTTTCAGGAGGATAGGCGGACAGAAAGCGGTCCGGCCAGGCAAGGCCCGGCCAAGCCTCCTAATCCACGGAGATCTTGTCGTCTCTCCAGGCTCGCGGCTCACAGAACGGCGCATCTTCAATCAAGATTCACCGTATCGAGCCTCGGGAAAGCTTCGATATCAAAGACGGCATTTAATGGTTTCTCCCTCAAATGACGATGAGATCCTCGCGGCCGATCACACCGGCATTCTCAAGAGTCTTGTTGTCGTCTGTAGAGCCGGCAACAGAGGAGAACAAAAGTCAAACTACGCCACCAGATGTCTCAAATTCGCTGACAGGGCTCGTTTCGGCGACCTGATGCCGGCGACGCATGCAAACTGGTGTTCTTCCAGTTCGTATTTTGCGCGCTCCATTTCGACATTCTTATGGGCGGCGATTTTTCTGGTGATGGCGTACCACGGCGAGGAACGAGCTTTTATATACTCGCTGAGCTCAGCCTCATAAGCTCGTTTCAGATTCTCGCAGATTGGGCAACCCACATCTACTTCTGGCCTCTCGTCGAGCGATGGGGAACTGCTAGACCCCGCGGCATTATCGATCATCGTAGTCTCGCATTTTAGTATCCTGCCTCTCTTCGCGATAGATGAGACTGTTCCGCGCCATTTTTGACCGGGTCGCGTATTCGTTAAGTCTGCTGCCCGAATTTTCCCGGATGACTCCCCTCTCTCAGTGGGTCCTTTAGTCCATGAACGCGTCCCTACGGCAGGGCTCTCTGGTTTTTTCAAGGCCGCTTAAAAAACGGGTGCCACGCTCCTGATGAGAGCAACTGCTTCTTCTTTAATAAGGGAAATCAAAAGATTCGCTTTCCTTCTGATCGTTCCTTGGGTGAGATCCTCGTACTCCCCGAAATCTCGACCTTGACGATATCCACGCCAGAGAGAGAAATGCTCCAACAGGAAGTCTTCGGCAAAAGTTAGTCTTTGCGCCCTGGTTCGATCCGCTCAACCCGAGAAGGATCGGCCACTTTGGTTTGGTACTCTGGCCTGAATGAACGCCGATTCATGTTCCCGCTCCTTACATCACATGTCTCAAAGAGGCCCACAACGACTCAAGTCCCGTGGGTACGATTCGAATCAAGTCTTCATTCCTGACAGCTGAAATCCCGGGGTAGGTGTGAGTATTCCAACCGCATCGTTTACGTTGCTGGTCAATATTGAACAGTCCGGATGATTTTGGCCGGTCTCAGTCGGTTCCTGGGCGAAACCGGGATTTCGTGACCGGCGATCTAATACGAAAGGAGCTTAAACTGGGCCGCCGACAGGAGAGCCTAGTCCATTTTGGCTCGCGCTACGATAGTCTGCCTGACGGAGCAAACCCGCCGGAGGGGGATGGAATCAGTCAGCGTGCCCATCAATTTACTCGCAGATTAGCAGGCTTGACGCATGACTCCATCGGTGCGATTCGCGGGATATGCACGCCAACTGACGAACTCCCCCAAGGGGTCGCAGATGTGTTTCTGCTCATGGGCAGCAAGGTCGTCTTCGCTAGCCACAGACGCGATTGTCTGAAAGCACGTAGTACAGATCGAATCGACTGAGGAGTCTTTATTCCGCCTTCTGACGAACGGTGGGAAGCTAATCATTGTCGTACTCCGTTCAGCACGTCACAGGTTTGTAAGGGTGCTATTTAGGGTCTCCAGGGCCAAGTACCGGTGACGATACCTTCAAGGTTGCCATTCTGTATGGTCAATATTGATCACCCTTAAGAGATTTATGCCGCCCGCCCCACGTCTCCAGTTCTCGCCTTCTTTCCGCCCCTCTTTCGCACACTAAATAATCGGCAACTTGTCGCAAGGCAATCATTTAGCTTCGAATCGATAGGTAAAGTTTTCCTTACGACAAATTCGTCGGTTCCCGAGGCTTTCCGCAAAACGGGTCCGGATGTGACGTCCCACCCACAGGTCAGTCATTGAATTGGTCGCGGAGGCGAAATCGATGAGTACCAGCGCGGCACTTGAAAGACTGTTCGAACTGTTAGAGGAGTACGCGCCCGTCTGGTATACCGAAGAGCATCACAATTTGGCTGTTGATGCACTCGCACAG
>Ga0210408_10005634_pt1 | contig 10971 bp, 7 predicted proteins | sample IncBWH4MmetaG_FD_155471 | JGI IMG/M metagenome (GOLD analysis project Ga0210408, IMG submission 155471) | Forest soil microbial communities from Barre Woods Harvard Forest LTER site, Petersham, Massachusetts, United States - Inc-BW-H-4-M | ecosystem: Environmental > Terrestrial > Soil >... | reverse complement strand
TGCCTGCGAGCAGCGGCAGTGGCGCCAACGTTCCCATAGTCTTGAGCGAGAGGTGACGATATTCCGTGAGGTAGGTGGGAAACCAAGTCACGTAGAAATAAGTTCCGTAGTAAAAGCAGCAATAGCCGGCTGCGATGTACCACATATTAGGAGATCGGAAGATGATCCTCCACGGGGCTTTCTGCTGCCTCTGCAGGTAAATCGGAGGCTTGATCGTGCCATCTGGATAGCGTCCCCGAATGTGGGCCAGTTCGGCTAGGTTTACGTTGGGGTGATCCTCCGGCAGATTGCGGTAGAGCCAGTAGAAGGCGAAGGACCAAAGCAGGCCGGCCGCTCCGAAAAGATAGAAAATCCAACGCCAGCCGAATGCGACCATGATGGTCACTGCCGTCACCGGCACGATGGCGATAGCGAAACGGCTGAAGCTGTGCGTCACGCCATGTACGATCCCGCGTTCGGAACGGGGAAACCAGAGCTGCATGCCTCGAGTGGCGGTGGGAAATGCGCCGGCCTCGGCCAATCCAAACGTAAACCGAATTCCAATCAGGGAGAATACCCCTGTTGCGGCCGCGGTTATCGCCGTCATGAAGGACCAGAGCGGCACGATGATGAGCAACACTAATCTAGGTCCGAAGCGATCCGCTAACCAGCCAGTCGGGATCTGCGCGATAGCGTAAGCCCACAAGAACGCGCTAAACACGACGCCCTTGGTCGTTTCACTCAGCTTAAATTCCCGCGCCATAGCCGGCATCGCGATCGAGATGCCGGTACGGTCCATGTACGTGATCAAGTACATAAAGCTGATGAGCACAAGGACCAGCCAGCGGGTCTGTGACGCGTAGGAGGCTGTAGTCTGGGAAGAGGAGATCGGTTTAGAAACCGGGATCTGAGTTTGATCCGGCATTCTTTCAGCGGCGGTCAGCCGTGACTTTCTTAGTAGAGTCGGTTTGCCGCGACTGAGGAGAGTTGGAGGAAACCGCCGTAGGCAGGATGTCGACTGGGCGTCCGTCCTCCGCCGATTTGTCCGCAGCCTGATACACCTCCATCACCATCCTCGCGTGCGCGGGCGTCACCAGCGGCTGCTGGCCCTTGGCCACGCATTCAAGGAAGTGAATAGTTTCTGCTTCCATGGGACCGGCGTAGACATGCGCGACCTTCTCGCCCGGCATGGTCGAGATAGGGAACTCTATGCCCCTCTTCATCGTGTTGAGGCTAACGTCCCGATGAGTATCGTCCACCATGATTGCGCCCTCGGTGCCAACCAGCTCGATCCAGGTAGACGAAAAATTCGGATAGGCAGGAGGGAGGACCCAGCCTGCGCCGATGGTGAAGACACAGCCGTCGTCGAGAGTCACGATGATCCACACGCAGTCTGGCACGTTGTGCGTCGGCTGCATGATTTTACGAACCTCCTGAGCATAGACGCGTACCGGGCGTCGCGGCGCAAAGCACCAGAGGAGAAAGTCGATGTCGTGGGTCGCCTCCATGGCGGCGGGCGACAGCTTGATGCGGCCTCCGATCTTGTTGCCGAGATTGCGTGTAATGTGGCGGCTCACCAGAGCGCTGACTGGTTGGCCAATCGTACCATCGTCGATGGAGCGCTTGACGTAGGCAAACTTGGGATTGAAACGCTGTGAATACCCGATAGTGAACAGCAATCCTTTGGTTCGCGCGAGGTTTATCAACTCGTCGGCTTCGGAAAGCTCGAGTGCTATCGGCTTTTCCAAAAAAACATGCTTGCCGGCCAGAAGACTTTCCTTGGCCATGGGAAAATGCGTAGTCTCTGGCGTGGCTGAGATGATAATGGCGTCGATGCTGCTGTTTTCGAGGAGACCGCGGTAGTCCGCAGTGGCCGTGGCGGGATTAGTTTTGGCGGCCACTTCCTTCAGGCGCTCGGGCCTGATCTCGGCGAGATGAAGGGTGCCCACGTAAGGACTGGACGCGCAGGTTTCGGCGCGGATGCCACCGCACCAACCCGTCCCGATGATTCCGACGTTGACTTCCTTCATGGGCACCCCGCCTGGTTCACCACAATCTCCGCCAACGTGCTGATGGTATCAGCACAGTTACTTCCCTACCAGCAAGAGGCCGAAGCTGTTCGGCTTCATCGGCGGGTCTTCCTTGCCCTTCGCAGGCCCGAAATCGGCGATAGGAAGAAAAATGTTGTGGGTTTTGAAATCTATCGCCATGGTTCGCGCTTCTTTCCTGGTTGGAACATTTTCCACCACCGTGTATTTGTCCGGCGAGTCTTCGTGAATGACGGTGAGGTCTCCCGATTCGCCATTCGAACTGAACACCAGTTGCGTGCCGGGATCGAAGCCCGCTGCGTCGGGGTCCTCGCCAATTGCAGGTGTGGCGACCACCTTGCCGCTATCCGCGTCCACGACCATCATTTTCTTGTTGCCGCAGACGGAGAACAGCCGCCGATTTTTCTGATCGAAGGCCAGTCCTGACGGCTCTTTGCAGCCCGCCAGCGGCCAGCGATGTAGGACCGAAAGCTTCTGCGCGTCGATTTCCAGGAGCTGCGACTTGTCTTCGACGTTCACAAATACGTGCCCTTGATCGTCACCGGCAGCAAACTCGGGCTTGCCGCCCACCGGGATCATGCCGGCAACCTTGCCGTCCGCCGCGTTGATCGCGATGGCGTTGGCGCTTCGGCCATTGAAGGCGAAAACACGTTTCGAGCCCGCGTCGTAGTAGATGGCATCAGGATTCATGCCTCCCGCCTTGACTGTGGCGATGGTCTTGAGCGTTTTCAGATCGAAGATGATGATGGTGTTAGCTCGGCCCGCACTGATGAAGCCGCGCCCCAGATCTGCCGCCAGCGCGACACCGTGTACGCCCAAGGTGTTGGGGATGTCGCCCACGACCGCCCCGGTGTCGGCATCAAGCACAACCACATGCGTTCCATGAGAAACATATACGCGGCGGGCGGCGCTGTCGACGGCGCAATAATCCCATCCTCCGGCGCCGCCGATCGGGATGGTTTTGACGACGTGGTAGCCAGACGGACCTGGTGCTGCCTGGGCAAACTCTGCAAGTAGAAAACAGGCCCCCAGGGCCAAAACGGTGGCTGCCATTACTGCCCTGCGTTGCCAACGCATGATGATGTATTCCTCCTCTTTTGAAAATGAATTGCAAGTTCTAATGATTGAGTGCGACGATTCGTTCCCGATTCGATTTCAGAGCCTCAGGGTTGAGAGGATTGATCGGCGCCTCCCCGCTGAGAACACGGACGACTTCCTCGGACGCCTTGCGCTGCAAATCGATCAGCGATTCCGCAGAATAGAAGCTCATATGCGGCGTCAGAATCACGTTGTCCCGGCCAAACAGCGGCGAGTTAGATGGTGGCTCCTGCGACAAAACATCCAGAGCCGCGCCGGCAAGCTGTCCTCGATCAAGCGCTTGCGCCAGCGCCTCTTCATGCACGATCGAACCACGAGCAGTGTTGATCAGATACGCCGTGGGTTTCATTTTACAAAAAACATCAGCGTTAAAGAGACCATTGGTTTCGGGTACCAGCGGAGCGTGAATAGAAATGTGATCGGAGACGCGCACCAACTCGGAAAAATCGACCTTCTCGACCCCGGCGTCAGTCATCGTTTCCTTGGAGACTAACGGATCGAAGCTGACAACTCTAAGGCCAAACGCTTTGGCTTTCGGCGCAACCGATTGCGGGATGCGGCCAAAACCAACAAGTCCCAGGACGCTCCCTCGCAAGCGATAAATGGGAACCACGGCCGGCATCTCCCAAAGGCCGGCATGCGCACGGGAGTTCGCGAACGGTATCTTGCGCGCCAGCGCGAGCAGCAAGGCCATGGCGTGATCGGAAACTTCGTCGATACAATAGTCAGGCACCCTGGTTACCACGATGCCCGCTTTCGTGGCCGCCGGAATATCCACGTTGTCCACGCCAATTCCGAAACGCGAGATAATCCGGCAACGCGTCATTTGACCGATCATGTTGGCTGTCACTTTGGCATAAGTGACCAGAACCGCATCGGCCTCCCGCGCCACTTGCAGGATGGCTTCGGGAGTAGGCTTTTCCGCGAGAATCAACTCTCCGCTGACGCGCGACAATACCTCCCGCGCCAGGTCTAAGTTCGGAAAGACCGAGTCCGCAACCGCAATGAGGGGATGCCGCATGGTTAACGCGCCATCGCTTCTTCCATGTGTTCCATCAGGGTGAAAACGACCGGCCCTTTCCCTGAAACGAGCACGTTTTCCTCCAGACGCGTGGTTTGCTGCAACCCCGGGTGCCCGGCGAAAGTCTCAATGGCGAAGTACATATTCTCTTTAATTTCTGCCGGATATTGCAGCGAATAGGCCCGCGAGATCCACATGCCCTCATAAAGCGTCAGGCCAATGCTGTGGGCAAACTGCTGCAACGTGACCGTCCCATACTTGTCGTCGTCATACTTGGGAAATGCGGCCGCCACGTCCGCCGTGGTATTGCCCGGGCGCAGTTTTTCCAGGCCCGCGTACATGGAATCGTAGACCTCCTTGTACAAGTCGATTTCCTGCTGATTCATCTTCCCTGCACACTTGAAGCAGCGGACAAAATCAATAAAGTAACCGGACGGCCCAACCGCGTTGATATCCACGATTACCAGATCACCTTGACGGATGATCTTATCCGTGGCCCAACGGCGATACGGGCTGGTATTGCCTCCGGAAGCCACGATGATGTCATAAATGATCTCGCAGCCTCGTTCCAGCATGAACTCGTGCACTTTGGCTTCAATCTCACGCTCCCTTACGCCGGGCTTGAGCCACTCGTGCTTGATCCTCCACATGGCGGCATCGCCAATACTGGATGCTTGCTTCAATAGTTCGATCTCGTCGCGGGTTTTGATGACGCGTGCGGCGGAGATCGCCGGCCAGGCGTCCGTGATGTTGAGCTGGCATTCTTGAAACGCCTTGAGCGCGGGCCAATCGAAGTTGTCGATGCCGACTCGCTCCTTGCGAAGGCCGTGCGCCTCCAGCACGTCCACCACGCTCTGCGCCATCCGGCCCGCCATCACCGGAACCGCGCCCTCTGCCCATTGCCACGTGATGGCAGGCTTAATGCGGCCTTCCATCCAGGGGAGATCTATTTCGGCGCAGTGCAGGTCCGAGCCCGCAGTTTCGAACAGCACGGGCTCGCCGCCTTGTGGCACCACGGCATAGCGGATGTTGATGTTGTACTTCCAATTGCCCTGATAGGAAGCGGTGACGTAGCGAATGTTGGCGCCCGCAAATAGAACCAGGGCGCCCAGGTCACGCGCGCTCATCTGCTCCCGGAGACGCTGCAGGCGATCTTTGCGCAGCCGGTCAAAGTCGACACGGTGCTGCCAGTCCGCGCCGGTCTGGCTGTAGACGCGGCGAGGATCCCATTCGTGTGGCTTGCCAATGAAACTGGTGTCCATTTGCTAAGTCTCCTAGGTGTCAACTGGCGAGCGTACTGAAGAAAAGAAAGATAGGGCCGGGTGCCACTACCGACGATTGCCGGGCACCGCGTTCAGCGGATGATCCTAGACCAGCCCAGGACATCTCGACCAGTAATATCTTGAAATAGTATTTATACGGTTTTATTATACGTGCGCCATGGCCACTGAATCCCGATCGCGCCCGGATCAGCGCCTATCCCAGATAAAGAGCATGGAGTCCAGCGCTCCATCGCGTGCGCTGGGGCCGCTGATCGATGCGATGGATCTTAAGCAGATCCGATGTTTCGTGGCGGCTTATGAGGAGGGCAGCTTTAGCAAGGCAGCGCTGCGCGAACATTGCACCCAGCCGGGTCTTAGCGTCTACATTCAGCGTTTGGAAACGACGCTGGCTCACCGCTTGTTTGAGCGGAAGGCTCGCGGTGTGACTCCGACCATCGCCGGCCGACATTTCTATGCCTGCTGCGCCGACATTCTGAAGACGGTCGGTATTGCTAAGCAGCGCATGCTCGACATGGCGCGCCATGTCGCTACCAGCATTAACATCGGAGTGTCACCCACAGTGTTTAAGGGAGTTTTGCCGTGGATGCTGCCCGACTATCTAAGCGCGCACCCTTACGTCGACGTCCGCCTCGCCGAGGCGTACAGCGGCACACTCACGGACTGGGTCGTCTCCGGTGAGGTGGAGGTGGCCATCGTCACCAAGCCACCCGTCCATTTGGGGCTGGAAACGACTCACTTCTTCCGAGATCGCCTAGTTCTGGTGACGCGCGGGAATGACAAGCAGAAAAAGGCAGGCCGCCCCAAGCGCCGCAGTGCGGGCGAGCTACAAAAACTGAAGCTGATTCTCCCGTCGCCGAGACATAGTTTGCGACAAGTCATCGAAGCCGCCGCTGTACGCCTGGGCGCCACGGGGTCGGGCAGAATTCTGGAAATCGACGGTATGCTCGGAACTCTTGCGCTCGTTCGAAATTCCGATTGGGCGACCGTGGTGGCCAGCATCGCGGTCATGGACGAAGTAACACAGGGCAGGCTTGTAGCCGAGCCCATCTATGGACCTGAGCTTTGGCTGGACTTCTACCTGATTCGCACCAAAGATGTGCCGCTATCCGGTGCTTGCCGGGACTTCTTACAATGGCTGAGAGAAACGCTGGTTCGCGTTGCCAAGACGCAAGGGCCAAACTGCCAAGCCAGGATCGGCTTGGCAGGATGAGAGTCAGCGCTCCGGACAGCCTGAGACGGAGGAAGAAGTGGCTGCGATTTCCTTAAGAGTCAACGGTGCGGCTCATACGGTTGATGTCGATCCGGAGACTCCGCTGCTGTATGTGCTGGCCGACGAACTGCATATGCGCGGTCCGAAATTCGGTTGCGGGCTGGGTCAATGCGGAGCATGTACGGTGCTGATGGACGGGCGTGCGGTGCGTTCCTGCATCACCCCCGTAGGTTCGGTAAATCACGCGGAGATCGTGACCCTGGAAGGGCTGGGCACACCCGAAAATCCCCACCCGATTCAGCAGGCGTTCATCGACGAACAGGCGGCACAGTGCGGCTTCTGCCTGAGTGGCGTGATCCTGAGCGCGAAAGCGTTTCTCGACCAAAATCCGAAAGCGAGCGACGACGAAATCAGGCAGGCACTCGCGGGCGTGCTCTGCCGGTGCTTCGTTCACACGCGGATGTTCAAAGCTATTCAACGGTACGCGGAAACGAGGCGTGCATGACCGCAGGCTTGTCGCGTCGCGATTTCCTGACGAGGTCCGGTGCCCTCGTTGTGAGCTTTAGTATGGCGCCCCTGCTCGGACCCCTGGCATCGGGCCAGGGCCAGTTTGACACGCATCTGTCGCATATCGATCCTGCAAAGCTTGATTCCTGGATTGCCGTGGGCGCCGACGGCATTGTGACTGGGTACACCGGCAAATGCGATTTCGGTCAGGGCATGTATACGGCGCAGACGCAGTTGATCGCGGAAGAACTGTGCATTCCGATGGAACGCGTGCGGCTGATCCAGTGCGATACGTCCGTAACTCCGGACCAGGGGACAACCTCCGGCAGTCAATCGACGCCCACAAATTTCAATGACAGTGGACTCGCCCAGGCGGCGGCAACCGCTCGCGAAGCGCTTATCAATCTGGCAGCGCAGCATCTAGGAGTACCTGCCAATCTACTCACGGCCACCGCTGGATTCATCAGCGCGAAAGCCGGCCGTCGGGTCAGCTACGGAGAGCTGGTTGTTGGGAAAAAGTTCAACCTCGCAGTTGATTTGAAGGCGAAGCGCCGGCACCCGAGCGAGTGGACGATTTTGGGTAAACCGGTTCCAGACGTGGACATAAGAGCGCTTGCGACTGGCCAGTTCGAGTTTGTGCACAATATCCACGTGACTGGAATGTTGCACGGCCGGGTGGTTCGGCCGCCAGCGGTCAGGGCAACCGTAGTCAGCGTCGACGAGAGTTCGGTTCGTGGGATTCCCGGGCTGGTGAAGGTTGTGGTGCGTAAGAACTTCGTTGGAGTGGTGGCGGTAAAACAGATGCAGGCGATGCAGGCTGCAGCCGAACTCAAAGTCGTCTGGACGTCGGACACTAGCCTGCCTCCGCAACAGGATTTTTACGACTACATCCGCAAGCAACCTTCGCGTGACGTGCTGATGGTCGATTCTCAAGACGTGGACCAAAAGGTGGCGCAGGCGGCAACGGTGCTGAAGGCGACCTATTGCCACCCTTATCAGGCCCACGGATCGATCGGCGCATCTTGCGCGGTGGCAGATGTACGGCCCGAAAAGGCAACGGTGTGGTCGCCCACGCAGTCCGTGTATCCGACACGACAGGGGGTGGCGACGCTGTTGGGGTTGTCGGTTGACGACGTGCGCGTCATCTTCGTGCGCGGCTCGGGTTGCTACGGGCTCAACGGCGCCGATACCGTATCGTTTGACGCGGCCCTCCTGTCGCAGGCGGTTCACCGGCCGGTCCGTGTACAACTTTCACGCGCGGACGAAATGGCCTGGGGCGAAAACTACGGAGCCGCCTGCGTCATCGACCAGCGCGCCGGTGTCGATGCGACCGGAACGATCGTCGCGTGGGATTGCGAGCCGTGGTCGGTATCGCTCGGAGGCCGTCCCGGGTACGATCGCCCAGGAAACGTGATCACCGGCGCCCTTGCGGGGTATGAGCCTCGCACCGTAACTCCACAGGCAGCTTCCCAACCGACCGGGGTACTAGACAACGGCGGTAACGCTGTGCCGTCCTACGTGGCCGGATGCGTCGGTGAGAAGTGTGGTGGCACAGGAAGCATTCGCAGCGAGCGCGTGCTCACCCACACCGTAAAGTCGCCGTTCTTCACCGGCCCGTTGCGTTCACCGTTGCGGCTGCAGAATACCTTCGCGCACGAATGCTTCATGGACGAACTCAGCGCGCATGCCAAGACGGATCCGGTCGCATATCGGCTACGACACCTGCGCGAGCCCCGGCTCATCGACGTAGTGAAAGCAGCGGCTCAAGCGGCAAAATGGGATGCTCGGCCATCACCAAGATTTGACCCGCATCGCAGCGAAGTCGCCAGCGGACGTGGCATCGCATGTGTTGCGTACGAGGGTGACAACGGCTATGTTGCGCTCGTCGCCGAGGTCGAGGTCGATCCGGCATCGGGCCGCGTCCAGGCCAAGCGTTTTGTGGTGGCGCAGGATTGCGGTCCGATGTCGAACCCCGTCGGCATGCGCAATCAAATCGAGGGAGGCGTATTGCAGGGCATGAGTCGTGCTCTGGGTGAAGAAATAACGTGGGACGATCGCAACATAACCTCAACCAGCTGGAACACTTATCATAGCCTGCCTCTCGGGATCGCGGTACCAGTAGTCGAAAGTATCCTGATCAATCGCTCTGACGTCAGCGCTACGGGAGCGGGGGAGGCGGCGATCACGGTGGTCGCTGCCGCGATCGGCAACGCCGTCTTTGATGCCACGGGCGCTCGTCTGCGGCAGGTCCCCTTCACCCCCACGCGCGTGAAAGCGGCTCTCGCTGCAAGAAACTGAGCCTCGCGTAGCCACCTACTGAAAAGGGTTTGCAAAGATCATACTTCTGCCGGTCGGGTGGGGACCGAGCCCTCGATCTCTTCAAGGCGACGCTTCTTCGGCTCAACTCCGAAAATGAGGATGACAATAATCTGCACAATCAGAAGCGCGATCATGAACGCCAAAACGCCACCAATCTGGTAAGACCTGAATAACGCGACCACGATAAACGGCGTAAGGATCGTCGCACCCCTGCCGAAGGTATTACAGATTCCCGACGCCCGCATGCGAACCTCCGTCGGGAAAAGTTCGGGGATGTAGATGGCAAAAAGTAACGTGACTAGCACATAGATAGGGATGGTCAGAAGGAAACCCACGATCATCAATGTTCCCGGCTCTCGCACAAACGGATAAATGCTACCGATCACGATGGCGAGGAGCGACGCGCCCACGATCGTTGGCTTGCGGCCCCATAAATCTGCGGTCGAGGCACCAATCGCGGATCCAAGAGGCGCACCCAGGGACATTACCAGCGAATAGGCTAGTGACGAGGCAATGCTGCGTCCGGCCTGGACAAAAAAAGTCGGCAACCAGGTGATGAACCCAAAGATTAGTGTATTAATCACAATCAGCGTGGTCGCTCCTACAAGCATGCGCGGGAGCAACACTGGGCTAAGCAGTGAACTCAGGCCACGCGCTTGAGTCGACGACGCTGAAAGCACAGGCGGCTTAAGGGGAGCGTGGTGAACCGACACTTCGTCCTCGATGGCTTGGAGAATAGCCTCGGCCTCTTCCTTGCGGCCGATCGATTCCAGCCAACGAGGCGACTCCGGCAAAGCTTTTCGCAGATGCCAGACAACCAGCGCCCCCAGTCCTCCGAGCGTGAACATCACGCGCCAGCCGAATCTTGGAATGATCAGAGTTCCGAGCAGCGCCGTGACCGGCAGGCCAGCCACCACGAAAACGGAGATGATACCCAGCCATTTCCCGCGCGCCTGCGGAGGAACAAACTCCGTCATAGTGGCATATCCGACCACGTTCTCCGCGCCCAACCCTGCTCCCATGACGAAGCGCAGCAGGATCAGGACGTTCATCGACGGAGAGAAGGTAGCGAGAATCGAGGCAACGCCAAAAATGGCGAGATTCGCCTGGTAGGTAAAGCGCCGGCCATATCGGTCACCCAGAAAGCCCGTCAGGAATGATCCCAACATCATTCCGACGAACGTGACCGAGACAAATTCGGCGTTCTGGCCAATCGTCGAAAATCCGCTTCGAAGCGTCGCGCCGAGGACCGTGGCTGCTACATAAATGTCGAAGCCGTCGAAGAACATTCCAATGCCGATAAGCCACATGATCCGGCGGTGGAATGAGGAGATCGGGAGGCGGTCGAGGCGGGCTCCTGCATTGGCCGTTGCCTGCAGGTTCATTTCGCCCGCGCCAGCCGTGCCAGACTGTCGACCGTCAAGGCCTCTGCGGCCAAGCGGCAATTCTGGTCGAATCCGTTCTGTTGGGCCGACTGAAAAAACTGCTTGCACCGCCGGGTGGCAG
>Ga0210408_10005633_pt1 | contig 10972 bp, 8 predicted proteins | sample IncBWH4MmetaG_FD_155471 | JGI IMG/M metagenome (GOLD analysis project Ga0210408, IMG submission 155471) | Forest soil microbial communities from Barre Woods Harvard Forest LTER site, Petersham, Massachusetts, United States - Inc-BW-H-4-M | ecosystem: Environmental > Terrestrial > Soil >... | reverse complement strand
TCAAGCGGCAGTCCAAGGTGCCGACGGTGGTCACGTTCGCGATGCATCAGGAGCCGATTCTGCGCGACGGCCTCACGCCGGCGGAGGCCGCCCGGCGCATCGAGCAGGCGGGGGCGGACGTAGTCGGGCTCAACTGTCACCGGGGACCGGCGACCATGATGCCGATGATCCGCGACATCCGGCAGGCGGTGCGGTGCCACGTGGCCGCGCTGCCGGTACCGTACCGCACCAGCTCCCAGCAACCCTCATTCATGTCGCTCACCGATCCGTGCTGCAACAACCAGCGCGCGTTCCCGGTGGGACTCGATCCCTTCATGGCCACGCGTGCCGAGATCTTCGATTTCGGGCGCGAGGCGTTTGAGCTCGGAGTGCGCTATCTGGGCGTCTGCTGTGGCGCCGGGCCGCATCATATTCGGGCACTCGCCGAGAGCCTCGGGCGCCATCCGCCGGCGAGCCGCTACACGGTCGACATGTCCAAGCACTCGTTCTTCGGCACCGACAGGATGATCCGCAGGATCCAGACGGAGTATCGCCACAAGGCCTGATGGATAAGAAAGCAATCGACCGGCGCTGGCTGCCGCTCAATGCCCTGCGCGCCTTCGAAGGGGTGGCAAAGCACGGCAGCTTCACCGCGGCGGCCCATGCGCTGCTGATCTCACAGAGTGCGCTCTCGCGCCACGTGATAGCACTCGAGCGCCTGACGGGGGTGCAGCTGTTCGAGCGCCGCCCGCACGCCCTCACCCTTACCAAGGCGGGCCAGCATCTGCTGCCGGCGGTCGTCAAGTCCTTCGACCGGCTCGAGTACGCGCTCGATGACATCAGCACTGAGGGGGTCCCGCTGCAGCGCACCCTGCGCGTGCAGATGCCGCCGAGCTTCGCCGTGCAGCTCGCCGTCCCGATCCTGCGCGACTTTCGCCGTAGCTGCCCGGACGTCGACATCGATCTGGTCAGTCCCCATGGCGTGGGTCCTCCATTGGGCGACATCGACGTGGCGGTGATGTACTCGAGGCCCGCGGTCAGCGACCTGGTCACCGATCTGCTGTGGTCTGTGCGTCAGTCGATCCTCTGCCATCCCAACATCGCCGCGGCGCACGCCGGCAAGGGGTTGGCGGCCTTCATCGAGGCCAACGAGCTGATCCACGTGAGGATCGCCGAGGCGCCGCGCCACCATTTCTGGAAGGAATTCGCCCGGCAGAATGCCCTCGCCGGCCTCGATTTCGAGCGCGGCATGGTGTTCGACACCGCGGTGCTCGCGGCGCAGTACGCCCTCGGCGGACAGGGGATAGCGGTGCTCGACACCAATCTCTTTGCCGAGGAGATCCGCGCCGGACGACTGGTCGAGCCCTTCGACGCCACGCTGGACGACGGCTACGGCTACTACCTGATCACCCAGCCCGAGGGCCTGTCGGACACCGCGATCGCGCTGTTCCGCTCCTGGCTGATCGAGCGCTTCGGCAGCGGAGCAGCGCCGGTGCCCGCGGTGCAGCTGGCGGTATCGAACGAATGAGGCGCGTGGAGGCTGCGTGAAGAACGACGTACGGGTGGTGGTGATCGGCGGCGGGGTAGTCGGCGCGAGCGTGCTCTACCACCTGACAAAGGCTGGGTGGAAGGATGTGTTGCTGATCGAGCGGGGCGAGCTGACGTGCGGCTCGACCTGGCACGCGGCCGGCGGCATGCACACCATCAACGGCGATCCCAACGTCGCCAAGCTGCAGCAGTACACCATCAACCTGTACAAGGAGCTCGAGCAGATCTCGGGGCAGTCCTGCGGCATGCACGTCACCGGCGGCATCATGCTGGCCGGCACGCGCGAGCGACTCGACTGGCTGAAGATGGCCAAGGCGCGCGGCCGCTATCTCGGCATGGAGCTCGAGATCATCTCGGTCGACGAGGCGGCACGGCTCTTCCCGCTCATGAACAAGGAGCACTTCGTCGGCGCGCTGTACGACCCGATCGAGGGGCACGTCGACCCCTACGGCGTCACCCATGCCTATGCGAAGGCCGCGCAACTCGGCGGCGCGCAGGTCGTGCGCCATACCCGCGTCACGGACCTCAGGGCGCGCGCCGACGGCAGCTGGGACGTCATCACGGACCACGGCAACGTGCACGCCGAGCATGTAGTGAACGCGGGCGGGCTGTGGGCGCGCGAGGTCGGCCGCATGGTCGGGCTCGAGCTGCCGATCCTCGCGATGGAGCACCAATACCTCATCACCGAGGACATCCCGGCCCTCAAGGGCCAGAAGGAGCAGCTCCACTGCATCGACTTCGAGGGCGAGATCTACACGCGGCAGGAGCGTGGCGGCATGCTGCTCGGTACCTACGAGCGAGCCGGTGTGCCGTGGTCGCCGCGCCAGACGCCGTGGGATTTCACCCAGAGCCTGCTGCCGAATGACCTCGAGCGGATCGCGCCGAGCCTGGAAGTGGGTTTTGAGCACTTTCCGGCCCTCGGGCAGGCAGGCATCCGCAAGGTGGTCAACGGCCCGTTCACCTTTGCTCCGGACGGCAACCCCCTGGTGGGCCCGATCCGGGGCCTGCGGAATTTTTGGGTCGCGTGCGGCGTCATGGCCGGCTTCAGCCAGGGAGGCGGGGTAGGGCTGGCGCTGTCGCACTGGATGGTGGACGGGGACCCGGGCGCGGACGTCTGGGGCATGGACGTTGCGCGCTACGGCGACTGGGCCACGCTTGCCTACACCAACGCCAAGGTACGCGAGAACTACTCGCGCCGTTTTCGCATCCGCTTCCCGAACGAGGAGCTGACTGCAGCGCGGCCATTGCGCACCACGCCGATCTACGAGCGGCTCGAGGCCAATCACGCGGTGTTCGGCGACTACTGTGGGCTCGAGCATCCGCTGTGGTTCGCCCCGAGCACCGCCGAGGCGAGCGAGGTCGTCACCTTCCACCGCTCGAACGCGCATGCGCACGTCGGAGCCGAGTGCCGCGCGGTGCGCGAGTCGGTCGGGCTGCTGGAGATCTCCAACTACGGCAAGTTCGAGGTGACCGGGAGCGGCGCGGAGGAGTGGCTCTCGCACGTGATGGCGAACCGTGTCCCGAGGGTCGGGCGCATCGCCCTGACGCCCATGCTGAACGAGCGCGGCAGGCTGATCGGCGACTTCACCATGGCGCGTGTGGCGCAGGACCGGGTGTTCCTGGTCTGCACTTACGCCGCCGAGGATTACTACCGGCGCTGGTTCGACCGCCATGCACCGCCTGCGGGAGTCACGATACGTCCATGCGCCATGCAGTACGTGGGGTTGTCGGTCGCAGGACCGCGGGCGCGCGCGTTGCTGCAGAGCCTCACGCATGAGGACCTGGCCACGGCCGCATTTCCGTTCCTCAGCTTCCGCCGCCTGGATGTCGGGATGATCCCCGCGCTGGTCGGACGCATCAGCTTCACCGGGGACCTCGGCTACGAGATCTGGGTGACGAGCGAGTATCAGCGGGCGCTCTACGACCTGCTGGTCGGGGCGGGCGCCGAGCACGACCTCAGGCTCTTCGGCGGCCGGGCGCTCAATACGCTGCGGCTCGAGAAGAGCTTCGGCACCTGGGCGCGCGAGTACCGCCCGATCTACGGCCCCTACGAGGCGGGTCTCGGACGTTTCGTCGATCTCGGGAAGGGACCCTTCATCGGGCGCGATGCGGCGCTCGAAGAGAAGGAATCCGGGGGGAAGCTGCGCCTTCTGAGCTTCTCGGTCGACGCACGCGACGCCGACGCCAGCGGAGACGAGCCGATCTGGCACGACGGCAGGGTGATCGGCTGGGTGACCTCCGGGGGTTACGGCCACAGCGTGCAGCGTTCGCTCGCGCTCGGCTACGTGCCGAAGGAGTATGCCGGCGTGAGCGGCGGATTCGAGATCGAGATCCTCGGTGAACGCTGCCAGGCGACGCCGCAGCCGGCCGCGCTGTTCGACCCCGACGGCAGCCGCATGCGGGCGTGAAGCTCAGGCGATGAACATGGCGAGGGCGCTCGCGGTGAGTGCCGGCTTGCTCTCGCCCTCGATTTCCATCGTGTTCTCGGTCGTAACGAGGTAGCGCCCGCCGCCTTTATCCTCGACCTCGGAGATGCGTATGTGGTTGCGCACGCGCTTGCCCGAGCGCACCGGGGCGACGAAGCGCACCTTGTCGAGCCCGTAGTTCACCACCGACTTGGGCGTGATGCATCGCAGCAGCACCTCGAAGCCCGTCGGCGCGAGGAGCGACAGGGTGAGAAAGCCGTGCGCGATGGTCCCGCCGAAGGGGCCCTCGCGCGCGGCCCGCTCGGCGTCGAGGTGGATCCACTGGTGATCGCCGGTGCAGTGAGCGAACTCGTTGATCCGGTTCTGGTCCAGGAGGATCCAGGAGGAGACGCCGATCTCCTCGCCGACGTACCTGGCCAGCTCTGCTACCGGGATTCTGCTCGCGGGCATCAGCGGATCTTACCAAGGCCGTGCGACTTGCTCGCTGGCCGGAATATAGCCCGTGTGCGTTGCAAGATAACGACTCGGTATATCTGCCTCAATAGTTCACAAATACGCTGTAAATACGCCACTGACAGCGCGACGGCTTCTGGCGACGTTGGCGTATTGCAATGCATAAGGGCGAGGTCCCCGTAGATTGCGCCGGCGGTATCCGGCAGCATGCGCGTGGATGCGTTTGCCGGCCCGCCATCTTCCGCGCTCTCTCACACTGGCGCTCGTGGCGTTATACGCGCCGGCACTGCACGCCGAGGATCCTTCAGGTATGAGCGGGCTCTACGGCCGCTACGACATGACGCGTGAGTCCTCCGGCACGAGTTGGCAGCCTGACTCGACCCCCATGCAAGGCGTCCATGGGATGCAGGGCGCCTGGATGACGATGCTGCATGGATTCGTGGATGCAATCTACGACGCGCAGGGCGGCCCACGCGGCAGCTCCCAGTCTTTCTCCACCAGCATGCTGATGCTCATGGCGCGCCGCGAGCTCGGGGCGGGTGCGTTGGGCCTGCGCCTGATGGCTTCGGGCGAGCCACTCATGGGCGCGAGCGGTTATCCGCTCCTCCTGCAGACGGGGGAGACAGCCGACGGGCGCGTGCCGCTCATCGACCGCCAGCATCCGCACAACCTGCTGGTCGAAGCCGCCCTGACCTACAGCCGCGATCTGGCGCCCGGGAACAGCGTGTTCGTGTACGCGGGCCCTGTGGGCGAGCCGGCCCTTGGACCCAGCACGTTCACGCACCGGCTCTCTGGAATGGACAATCCGGAGGCGCCGCTCACGCATCACTGGCTCGATTCGACCCACGTGACCTCAGGTGTGGTGACCGCGGGCTATGTATGGCGGCAGCTCAAGCTCGACGCCTCCGCCTTCAATGGGCGCGAGCCCGACCAGCATCGTTACGACGTCGAGCTGCGCGCGCTCGACTCCTGGTCGGCGCGTCTCGCCTGGAACCCCGCGCGCGACTGGTCGATGCAGGTGAGCACCGGGCGCCTCGCGAGCCCAGAGCAGCTCGAGCCGGGCATTGCCGTGCGGCGCACCACGGCGTCGGTCAGCTACAACGCTCCCTGCCCGGAGGGGTGGTGGCAGACGACGCTCGCCTGGGGCCACAACTCGCCGTCGCAGGGCACGCCGGGCAGCGGCTGGCTGCTCGAGTCGGCGCTCAGGCTCACGGCGGCGCAGACGCTCTTCGGGCGCGTGGAGCGGGTCGCGAAGGACGAGCTGTTCCTGGCGGGCGCGCCGCTCGCCGGCCAGACGTTCACGGTCGGGAAACTCTCGCTCGGCTATATCTATGACTTCCTCGAGCGCGAAGGGTTGAGCGTCGGCATCGGGGGACTGGCGAGCACCTACAGCTATCCGGCGACACTCAATGCCTCCTACGGCTACCGTCCGACCTCGTACATGCTGTTCCTGCGCGCCCGGCTGTAGCTCGGTCGCGGCCACGTCCTGTGGCTTGTCAGCGGCGCGCGGCGCGGTCCATCATCCGTACATGCGCGGCGCGCGGTTCACACGCAGGCAGGTGCTCATGGGCGGTGTCGTAGGCATCACAGCTCTCATGACGCCGCGCGAGGCGCTGCGCGCCGCGGGTCAACCGCCGGCGGCGGCGGCTGGTACGCTGATGATCGGCGGCGACTTGAGCGTCAACCGGCTCGGCTTCGGCGCCATGCGCATCACGGGACCGGGCATCTGGGGCGAGCCGCCCGATGCGGCCGAGGCGCGCCGCGTGCTGCAACGCGCCGTCGCGCTCGGCGTCAACTTCATCGACACCGCGGATGCCTACGGGCCGGAGGTGAGCGAGCGTTTGATCGCCGAGACGCTCCATCCGTACCCGCGGGGTCTGGTGATCGCTACCAAGGGGGGCCTTACCCGCCCGAGCGCCCCGGAGTGGGTTGCGGACGGGCGGCCGCAGCACCTGCGCGAGGCGTGTGAGGCGAGCCTGAGAAGGCTGAAGCTCGAGCGCGTCGACCTCTACCAGCTGCATCGCATCGATCCCAAGGTGCCACTCGAGGACTCGATCGGCGAGCTGGTGCGGCTGCAGACCGAAGGCAAGATCCGCCACATCGGGGTTTCCAACTTCAAGCTCGAGGAGCTGCAGCGGGCGCGCCGCGGCGCGCACATCGTCTCCGTCCAGAATCGCTACAACATTGCCGATCGCACCTCGGCCGACGTGCTGGAGGCGTGCACCCGCGACGGACTCGCGTTCATTCCGTGGGCGCCGATCGCGCGCGGCTCGAGCGAGGCTCTGGAGAAGGGTGGGGAGAGCGAGCCACTCGAGGCGCTGGCACGCGCGCATCGGGTGAGCGTATTCGAGATCGGGATCGCGTGGCTCCTGGCGGCCTCGCCGGTGATGCTGCCGATACCGGGAACCTCGTCCGTCAAGCACCTCGAGCAGGACGTGGCGGCAGCGGGCATTCACCTGAGCACCGCCGAGCTGGCGAGCCTCGCATAGCGAGCCCGCTGTGCGCCGCTGCGCCGCCGCACGGGTGACCTGTTCCAGCGGTCACCCGTGCGAGAGCACTTTCCGAAGCCGGCGCCACGCTCAGCGGGGCGCGTCCTTTAGCCATGCTGCAGGCGCGCGGCGTACACCGAGGCCAGCATCGGGCTGTTGACGTCGCGCACGGCCTGCGCGATTGCCTGCTCGCGGCACGCCTGCGCGGCGCGCACCGCCTTCAGATCGCGGATGTCATCGACCGCGCACACCAGGTGCGCCGCCGCCACGATTCGCCCATAGAGAACGAGCGATCCCTGCTCGGTCGAAAGGTTGAGATCCGAGTAACGGACCTTGAGCGATGGGGAGTCGACGTTGGCGGCATGTGCGCTGCCGACGGCGCCGATGGCGGTGCAGGTGGCGAGAACGACGAATGCCACGGCGGCGCGCAGGCGGCCGGTGCTGAGCGTTGCAGAGGTCATGGATTTCTCCTGAGTGGACATAACGGTTTCGGGTCCTTCAAGCGCGTCACGACCTTCGCGACGCTGATGTTGAGATTCGCAAGTTGGCCGTTGCGTTTAAAGATCCGCGCCACGCGTTGATCCCCGGGAGCGACGACTTCGTACCGAGCGCGCGCGGCCGTTTCCGCAGCCTCGCGGCGCGTGCCAGCCGGGACGCCGGCGCTGCGGATTCGTCCCGTGAATCGACGGAATCGTCCCAGCGCGCTCGACGGCGACACTTTCGCGCGGCTGGGCGTACGCTATGCTCCCCCAAATGAGCGTCTCACCCCTCGAGCGGATCACACCCGCATTCCTCGGCGTCGCACGCGACGGCGATGCCGCGGGCGAGGCCCGCGCGGCGCGCGCGCGCCGCAACTTCTGGCCGCAGCTTGCCGTCCTCACCGGGTTCTGGATCTACGTCGCGCTCTCGAACCTGATGTACGCCAACACGATGGGCGAGAGCCTGAAGCAGTTCAGCGTCACCGACTTCTTCGCTCCCTGGGACGCGCGCCTGATCCAGCACCTGATCCTCTATCCACTCTTCATCCTGTGCGCCTGGACGTCGCTGCGGGTCGGCTGGCGGCCGCTGTGGCGGGCGCTGCCGATCCAGCTGTCGTGCGCGCTCGGCTTCGCGGTGCTGGCGGCGCCGGCGCTGGTGCTCGGCGAGATGGCGATGGGCGAGTGGCACGGCACCACGGGCGTCACCCATCCGACGGGAAAGAGCTACGAGAGCTGGGCCGAGTTCTTCGCCGGCCCGGCGGTCCCTACCTGGATTGCGAGCGCCACCAGCTTTCTCGTGACCTTCGGCTTCGGTCTGGCGCTCATTACCAGTTTCGGCTTTTATCAGCGACTGCGCGACTCGCAGCTGCGTTCGGCGGCGCTGGAGCGCGCGCTTGCCGCGGCCCACCTCGCGGCGCTGCGCATGCAGCTCTCGCCGCACACTCTCTTCAACCTCCTGCATACCATCCGCGGACAGATCACCTGGGATCCGCCCGCCGCGCAGGCGATGGTGGTGCAACTCGGCGACCTGCTGCGGCGGCTGCTGACGGCGGGTGAGCAGGAATTCTCGCGCCTCGGCGACGAGCTGCAGTTCGTGCAGCTGTACCTGCAGCTGCAGCAGCGACGCTTCGCCGACCGCGTGAGTGTCGCGGTACCGCAGCGCGATGCGGCGCCGCTCGCCTGGGTGCCGAGTCTGATCCTGCAGCCGCTGGTGGAGAATGCGGTGGTGCACGGCCTCGCCGGCCACGAGGGTCCGGTGAGCGTGCGGGTAGAGGCGAGCGCGGCCGGCGAGACGCTGGTGCTGCGCGTCGTCAACAACCTCGCGCCGTCGCGGCGCGGGCTGCACGGGCCGGGGATAGGACTTGCCAACGTGCGTGAGCGCCTGTCGGTGCAGTTCGGCGAGCGTGCCAGCTTCACGGCCGGACCGGCCGGCGATCATGAATGGGTGGCGGAGATCCACATGCCGCTGCTGCGCGACGGGCCCGAGGGGGCCGCGCGCATTTCCGCGGATGGCGCCCAATGATGGACGTGATCATCGTCGACGACGAGCCGGCAGCGCGGCGCACGGTGCGCGAGTGCTGCGAGCGGGAAGGGGACTTCAACGTCGTCGGGGAATTCGGCGACAGCTGCGCAGCGCTCGAGGCAATCCGCGAGCGCGTGCCGCACGTGCTGTTTCTCGACATCGAGATGGACGCGATGACCGGGATGGCGCTGGCGCGCGCGCTCGATCCTGAGAACCTGCCGCTCATCGTGTTCGTCACCGCCTACGACCACTACGCGCTCGAGGCCTTCGAGGTGAGCGCGGTTGACTATCTGCTCAAGCCCTTCGATGACGCGCGCTTCCGGGCGACCGCTGCGCGGGTGCGCCGCCGCCGGCGCGAAGGCGAGAGCGGCAGCGACCGGCAGCGGTCGCTCGATTCGCTCCTGGAGCAGCTCGAGAGGGGCGCGCGTGCCCGCGAGGCGCAGGCGCGCGTGCTGGCCGAGGCGGGCAGCCGCATGCACATGCTGGACGTTGCGCAGGTCGAGGTGGTCGAGGCGGACCGCAACTACGTGCGCTTGACGATCGGGCGCGAGGTGTTTCACGCGCGCAGCACGCTGTGCCAGGCGGAGCGCTCCTTTCAGACGCAGCCGATGCTGCGCATCAGCCGCTCGTGTCTCGTGAACATGAGCCACGTGAAGGAAGTCAGCCGCACGCCGCGCGGCGATTTCATCCTGGTAGTCGCGGGCGGCACGACGGTGACCAGCAGCGAGGGCTTTCGCGATCCCGTCCGGCAGTACCTCGAGCGGCTGAAGCTCGCGCCCGCCTGAGGCGGACTGATAGAGTGGCCCGTGGGCCACCCGCTGCGAGTCTCTCACCTTGGGCACCGCGACACCCACCCGGCGTGCCGCCCTCTGGGCGCTCGGCGTACTGACCGCGATCAATCTGGTCAACTACCTCGATCGCTACGTGGTATCTGCGATCGCGCCGAGCCTGAGGGCAGCGATGGCGCTCAACGACACGCAGCTCGGCTGGCTCATGCCGGCGTTCCTGCTGGTGTACATGGTGGCAGCGCCGGCGTTCGGCTCCTGGGGTGATCGGGGCTCGCGCACCCGCCCGATGGCAATCGGCGTGCTGGTGTGGAGCCTGGCGACCTTCCTCTCGGGCTTCGCGCAAAGCTACCCACAGCTGCTCGCCGGGCGCGCGGTGGTGGGGATCGGCGAGGCCGCCTACGTTGCGATCGCGCCCGCGCTGCTCGCCGACTGCTTCCCCATCGAGCGGCGCAGCCGCGTACTGGCGGTACTCAACATGGCGATCTACGTGGGCACCGCGCTCGGCTACATCGTCGGCGGGCAGGTGAGCGCTCACTTCGGCTGGCGCGCGGCCTTTTTCGTCGGCGGCGTGCCGGGGCTGCTGCTGGCGCTGGCGGTGCTGCGCCTGCCCGATCCGCCGCGCGGCGCGCACGACCCGGCGGCCGCAGCCGCCTCGCAGCCGTCGCGGAGCGCAGGCCCGCTCGACATCTACCTGGGGCTCGTGCGCCGTTGGCCATTCATGGTGGTCGTGCTGGGGTACGCGGCGTACACGTTTGCCCTCGGCGGGCTCGCATTCTGGATGCCGTCGTTCCTCGAGCGGGTGCGGCACGTACCGCTCGACAAGGCCACCACCGGTTTCGGTGAGATAGTGATCGTGACCGGCCTGCTCGGCACCTTCGCCGGCGGCTGGCTCGGCGACTACCTGCTGCGCTACTCGCGCCAGGCCTACCTGTGGTTCTCGGGCGTCACGACGCTGCTCGCCGTGCCCTGCGCGCTGGTGGCACTCGTGGCTCCCGCGCCCGCGGTCTACTACCCGGCGATCATCCTGGCCGAGCTGCTGCTCTTCATGTCGACCGGTCCGATCAATGCGGCGATCGTCAACATCGCCGCGCCGTTCGAGCGCGCCTCGGCGGTCGCCCTCAGCATGTTCGCCATTCACCTGCTGGGCGACGTTCCTTCGCCGGTGATCATCGGCCGGGTCTCGGACCTGAGCTCGCTCGGTGAGGCGGTGCTCATCGTGCCGGCGGCGATCGCGGTCAGCGGCTGTATCTGGCTGCTCGCCGCGCGCGTGCACGCGCGTGCGGCCCTG